>ERZ1643246.3811-NODE-3811-length-12508-cov-13.834417_pt1 | contig 12508 bp, 14 predicted proteins | sample MGYA00579265_ERZ1643246 | MGnify/ENA primary metagenome ERZ1643246 (study PRJEB29033, sample SAMEA4952261) | chicken gut metagenome | biome: Broiler Chicken; feature: Gastrointestinal Tract; material: Caecum | place: Ireland | collected 2018 | study: Broiler...
CGCGTCATGGGTGATTTCTACCCCATCAATTCCGAAGGTAAATTTACGCTGTCCTGTGTTAAAATAAAAGATAGCATCAGGCCTGAAAGTGTGTTAGAATACATGCGAAGAACAGCGGCAGAAAGGATGAATGTCATGGGATTTACACATTTTGACGAAAACGGCAAGGCGGTCATGGTCGATGTGACGGCAAAATCCGAGACCGTAAGAGAAGCCACGGCTACAGGAAAGATCCTTGTGAACCGTGATGTGTTTCAGGCCATAAAGGCCGGCACTGTCGGCAAAGGAGATGTGCTCGGTGTGGCGGCGACAGCCGGAATCATGGGGGCAAAACGGACATCAGACCTGATCCCCATGTGCCATATCCTTCCGATCACAAATTGTAAGATCAATTTTGATATGGATGTTGACGAATGTGCCATATACTGTACCTGTACAGTGAAAGTGACAGGTAAGACCGGGGTGGAGATGGAAGCACTGACCGGCGTGAGCGTGGCTCTCCTTACGATCTATGATATGTGTAAGGCCATGGACAAGACGATGGAAATCGGAGAAATTTATCTCGTGAAAAAGACGGGAGGAAAGAGCGGGGATGTGTATAATGACCCGCATGACCGCAGAAGAGCATCTGGTACAAAATCTTCAGGAAATCAGAAGAAAGAGCTGGATATACTTTGAAGAGACGGAGATGAGAATATGGAAGGGTATAGCTGGAAAGCTGCTGTTGTAACTTTGAGCGACAAAGGTTTTGCAGGAGAACGGGAAGACAAGAGCGGTCCTCTTATCTGCAAAATGCTTACGGATGCAGGGTATGATGTGCAGAAGACTGTGTTACTCCCTGATGAGAAAGAAAAAATCAAAAAATGTCTTTGCCAATTATGTGATGAAGAAGACAATGATATAGTTTTCACTACCGGCGGTACGGGATTTGCTCCGAGAGACTGTACTCCTGAAGCAACAATGGAAGTAGCTGAGAGAAACGCTCCCGGAATCGCGGAAGCTATGAGGCTTGAGTCTCTGAAGATAACGCCGCGGGCAATGCTCAGCCGGGGCGTTTCAGTAATCCGGGGGCAGACCCTGATCATTAATCTTCCGGGAAGTCCGAAAGCGGTGAAAGAAAATCTCGAGGCCGTACTTCCGTCGCTGGATCATGGACTGGCGATCCTGACCGGACGAGACGGGGAGTGTGCGCGATGAGAGATCAGTTTGACAGATCGATAGAATATATGAGAATCTCTGTAACCGACCGGTGTAATCTACGGTGTGTTTACTGTATGCCGGCAGATGGAGTGCCCTGTGTCGGTCATAAGGACATTCTCACCTATGATGAAATAACAAGAATATGCCGGATTGCCTCGACGATTGGGATCAGCAGGATCAAGCTTACCGGAGGAGAACCTCTCGTGCGGCGCGGTCTGCCGGATCTGCTGAAGATGATTAAGGATATTCCCGGCATTGAGCAGGTTACATTGACGACAAACGGCATATTATTAAAAGATAAAATAAACGAATTGATTTCCAATGGCCTGGATGCGGTTAATATTAGTATTGATACTTTAGACAGAGACCGCTATGCGTACATCACAAGAGGCGGAGATCTAGGAGAAGCTCTCTCCGGACTGGAAACGGCACTTTCCTTTCCGTCTTTGAAGGTCAAGATTAACTGCGTGCCGACACAGGATATGCCGGAAAAAGATTATATCAGTCTTGCGCGTCTGGCCAGGGATCAGGAGCTGGATATCAGGTTCATTGAGATGATGCCGATCGGGCTTGGAAAAGAGTTTGGAATTGTCAGCGGAGATCGGGTTTATAGTATATTAAAAAAGGAATTCGGTAAGGCGGTGGAGTGCATCGGCAGATTCGGCAACGGTCCGGCGGTCTATGTGCATTTTCCGGGCTTTCAAGGGAAGATCGGATTTATCGACGCTGTCTCTCATCAATTTTGTGATAAATGCAACCGGGTGAGGCTGACATCAGAAGGATATCTCAAACCTTGCCTTCAGTATGGTACAGGGACAGATCTTAGGAAACTGCTGAGAAGCGGGGCTGATGATGCAGCTATCTGTCGTGAGATGCGCAGGACTATTTATGATAAACCGGCTTGCCATCACTTTGCTGACTGCATTTCCGGTGCCGGACAGACATTTGAGACAAGGGATATGTCTCAGATCGGAGGATAGATATCAGAATGGGAACAGTGATCGCAGTATGTACAAGTCCTGAGAAAGGGACGCAGAAAACGAATATAAATGAGGCAGTATTTATAGAGGATTACGGGATACAGGGGGATGCCCACGCAGGAAAGTGGCACCGGCAGGTGAGCCTCCTCTCGTATGATAAGATCGAAGAGTTCCGTGCACGGGGGGCAGAAGTGGAGGATGGAGCTTTTGGAGAAAATCTCGTAGTGAAGGGGATCGACTTCCGTACCCTGCCTGTAGGCACGAGACTTTGCTGCGGGGATGTGGTACTGGAAATAACACAGATTGGGAAAGAGTGCCATCATGGCTGTCAGATATTTCAAAAAATGGGAGAATGCATTATGCCCAGAGAAGGTGTGTTTGCGAAAGTGATCCGGGGAGGGATCATACGCACAGGGGATGAGATGCAAGTCGTTGGACATGAATAGACGGATATTAGTTTTTGTTTTTTTGATGATAACGGTTCTGATGGCAGGTTGTTCAGTTCAGACAGAAGAGACTTCGGGTGGCGGAGAAGACATTCACATAACAAAGGATGGCGAATACTATACATTTCAGGATGTGGAAGGGAACCGCTATGAAGCTCCGCTCCTGCCGGATGTGCCGCAGTGCACTTATGATTTCGAACATCTGAAAACGGACGAAGCGACCGGGTACAAAAGCTTTGAGGATGACGCAAACGGCGTAACAGCGCGGCTTGGGATTGATGTCTCTGAATTTCAGGGAGAAGAGATCGATTGGAAACAGGTGAAAGAAAGCGGTGTTGAATTTGTCCTCATCCGTCTGGGATACCGTGCCTACGGGGAGAGCGGGGAGCTTGTCCTCGATGCCATGTACGAGCAGAATATTCAGGGGGCGCTTGAGGCCGGGCTTGATGTCGGAGTTTATTTTTTCTCCCAGGCTGTCAGTGCGGCTGAAGCTGTTGAAGAGGCGGAGTTTGTCATGGATAATCTGGCGCCCTATAAGATAACCGGACCGGTTGTCTATGATACGGAGGAGATTAAGTGGGATACAGCCCGCACAGATGATAATACGAAGCAGGAGTTTACAAATTTCTGCAAAGTCTTCTGTGATACTGTGGAACAGGCAGGATATGATCCTATGATCTATTCCAATATGAAGTGGATGGCGTTTACGCTTGATATGTCTGAACTTTCGGAGTATGATTTCTGGTATGCAGATTACCACGAGATTCCCCAATGCCCGTATGATTACAAAATATGGCAGTACAGCGAGGAAGGCGTAGTGCCGGGAATCAATGCAAATGTAGATATGGATCTCTGGTTTGAAAAAGAGGATAAGAGCAAATAGAAGACAGAAGGAGAATGAATGATGAAGTGGAATAAATTCCGGTTGAAGACAACGACAGAAGCGGAGGATATCGTCAGCAGCATGCTCATGGATCTTGGCATTCAGGGTGTGGAGATCGAGGACAAAGTCCCTTTGACACAGTCGGACAAGGAGCAGATGTTCGTCGATATCCTGCCGGAGATAGAGGCCGATGACGGCGTGGCATATTTGAGTTTCTATCTGGAACCTGAGGAGGATAAAGAGAAGATCCTGTCAGAGATCAGACAGGAACTGCAGGAGATGTCTTCTTATTTAAATGTAGGGGAATGTCTGATCGAAGAGTCTGAGACTGAGGATGTGGACTGGGTAAATAACTGGAAACAGTATTTTCATCAGTTTTATGTTGACGACATTCTCATCATTCCTTCCTGGGAGGATGTAAAGCCTGAAGACAGTGACAAGATGGTGATCCATATCGATCCCGGGACTGCATTCGGGACTGGAATGCATGAGACGACCCAGCTCTGCATCCGTCAGATACGGAAATATGTGACAGAGGGAACACGAATCCTGGATGTGGGCTGCGGAAGCGGCATCCTCGGCATGCTGGCACTGAAATTCGGAGCGGCTTATTCTGTGGGAACAGATCTCGATCCCTGTGCGATTGAAGCCACATATGAGAATATGGAAGTCAACGGGATTTCAAAAGACCGTTATGAAGTAATGATCGGGAACATCATTGATGACAAAGAAGTACAGGATAAAGTGGGATATGGATGTTATGACATTGTTGTGGCAAATATCCTTGCGGACGTTCTGGTACAGCTCACGCCGGTTATCGTAAACCAGTTGAAATCCGGCGGTATCTATATTACAAGCGGTATCATTGACGATAAAGAGCAGACAGTAGTCGACGCGGTAAAAGCAGCAGGACTCGAGGTACTTGATGTGACATATCAGGGAGAATGGGTCTGTGTGACAGCACGTAAAAACTGACAGGAGCGAAAAGAGAGTATGCAGCAGTTTTTTGCAGATCCTTCATGGTTCAGGGACGGGAAGATCATATTAGAAGGACCTGATGTAAATCATATCAAAAATGTACTCCGGATGAAACCCGGGGAGGATGTGCGGATCAGCGACGGAAGCGGGAAAGTATATCTCTGTTGTGTGGATGCTTATGAAGAGGGAACGGCAGTTCTGGATATCCTCAAAGAGCTGGACTCAGATACGGAACTTCCTTCAAAGATCGTTTTATTCCAGGGACTGCCCAAAGGCGATAAGATGGACTGGATCGTACAGAAAGCGGTCGAGCTGGGAGCGCATGACATTGTCCCGTTCTCGGCGAAACGTTCAATCGTAAAGCTGGATGAAAAGAAAGCAAAAAAGAGACAGGAGCGCTGGCAGGCAATCGCCAAGGGGGCGGCAGAACAATCCGGGCGCAGCCTGATACCGGAAGTCCGGCAGGTGATGTCATTTGCAGGAGCGCTGGATGCGGCATCTGACCTGGATGTGGTCCTGATCCCCTATGAACTGGAAGAGGGGATGGGGAAAACTGCAGGTATCATTGGGAATATCGCACCCGGCCAGTCAGTCGGAATCTTCATTGGTCCTGAGGGCGGTTTTGAGGAAATAGAAGTGGAACAGGCGAAAGAGCACGGGGCACAGCCGATCACCCTTGGAAAACGTATTTTGAGGACAGAGACAGCAGGATTGACAACACTCTCGATCCTTATGTATCATCTTGAAAGCAGGAATCATAATCTATAAGTAAGAAAAGTGTAAAGGAAGGGAACTATGGAAGTTTATCTGGATAATTCCGCTACTACCATGTGTTATCCGGAAGTAGGGGAATTAGTATATAAAGTGATGTGCCGGGACTACGGAAACCCGTCCTCCATGCACAGAAAAGGCGTGCAGGCAGAGCATTATATCCGGGAGGCAAAAGAGACGATCGCGAAGCTGCTGAAAGTCAATACGAAAGAAATCTTTTTCACGTCCGGGGGCACAGAAAGTGACAATCTTGCCCTGATAGGATGCGCCAGGGCGAACAGGAGGAATGGGAACCATCTGATCACTTCCTCTATCGAGCACCCGGCGATCTTAAACACAATGCGCTATCTTGAAGAGGAAGAAGGATTCCGGGTAACGTATCTTCCGGTGGATTCAAAAGGCAGGATCAAACTGGACGCCCTGAAAGAAGCTCTCTGCCCTGAGACCATCCTTGTATCCATTATGTATGTGAATAATGAGGTGGGAACGGTACAGCCGGTACAGGAGGCGGCCCGGCTTGTCAAGCAATATAAACCGTCTATCCTGTTTCATACAGATGCCGTGCAGGGATATGGCAAGTACAGGATCTGGCCGAAACGGATGGGAATCGATCTTCTGACGGCAAGCGGCCATAAGATCCACGGCCCGAAAGGAATCGGGTTCCTCTATATTGACAGCAAAGTGAAGATCAGGCCTATTGTGTTCGGCGGTGAACAGCAGAAAAATATCCGTTCCGGTACGGAGAATGTGCCGGGAATCGCGGGGCTTGGTCTGGCCTCAAAGATGATCTATCAGGATCTGGAGATGAAGACGGCCCTTATGAGAGAACTTAAGGCACGTTTTATCGAGGGTATATCAAAGATTGAGAATACCACGATACACGGTTTTACAGATGATGGAAGTGCGCCTCACATTATCAGTGTTGGCGTCGCCGGCATACGCAGCGAAGTGCTGCTGCACACACTGGAGGATAAAGGAATCTATGTATCGTCGGGTTCGGCATGTTCTTCAAATCATCCCTCTGTCAGCGGTGTTCTGAAAGGAATCGGAGCGGCGAGGGAGTATCTGGATGCAACACTTCGGTTCAGTATGTCGGAATTTACGACAAAAGAAGAAATTGACTATACGCTGGAAACACTATATAATTGTATACCGATGCTTAGGAGATATACGCGGCACTGATATGGAAAATGCAGGCGGCGTTTACGTGAACAAAGGAGAGAAACATGAGATTTCATTCATTTTTGATCAAGTACGGTGAGATCGGGATTAAGGGAAAGAACCGGTACATGTTCGAGGATGCTCTTGTGCGCCAGATCAGATATGCGTTGAAAGATGTGGACGGAGAGTTTATCGTGCATAAATGCCACGGAAGAGTATACGTGGACTGTGAAGGCGAATATGATTATGAGGAGACGGTAGAAAGCCTTAAGAAAGTATTCGGGCTCGTGGGAATCTGTCCGGTTGTCAGAAAGCCGGTCAGAGAGATCGAAGAACTGAAGAAAGATATTGTGGCCTATGTTGGGGAGATGTACCCGGAGGGAAACAAGACTTTCAAGGTAGAGGCAAGACGCGCAAATAAACGTTACCCTATGAACTCCATGGAGATCAACTGCGAGCTGGGCGAGGCAGTGCTCGACGCATATCCGGAGATGAAAGTGGACGTCCATCATCCGGATGTGAAACTGAATGTGGAGATCCGGGAGGAAGTCTACATCTATTCTGAGATCATTCCAGGCCCGGGCGGCATGCCTGTGGGAACGAATGGAAGCGCTATGCTGCTGTTGTCCGGCGGTATTGACAGCCCGGTGGCAGGTTATATGATCGCAAAGCGGGGCGTGGAGATCGAGGCAGTCTATTTCCATGCTCCGCCGTACACGAGCGAGCGTGCAAAGGAAAAAGTAGTTGATCTTGCAAAACTGGTATCAGCCTATGCAGGTCCTGTCAAACTTCATATTGTCAATTTTACAGATATCCAGCTTTATATTTATGAAAAGTGCCCGCATGACGAACTCACGATCATCATGCGCAGATATATGATGCGGATCGCAGAGCACTTTGCGAAAAAAGACGGATGTCTGGGCCTGATCACAGGCGAGAGTATCGGACAGGTGGCAAGCCAGACAATGCAGAGCCTTGCGGCGACGAACACCGTGTGTACACTGCCGGTATACCGCCCGCTGATCGGTTTTGATAAGAAAGAGATCGTGGAGATATCGGAGAAGATCGACACGTATGAGACATCGATTCTGCCCTACGAGGACTGCTGTACAATTTTCGTGGCAAAGCATCCGGTGACAAAGCCGAATGTGGAAAGAATCGCAAAATCTGAATTAAATCTGACAGAGAAGATTGACGAACTGATGAAGACAGCGATCGAGACAACGGAAGTCATTACGGTCGCGTATGGCGATTAGAAACAATATAAAGTCAAATACCCTGACGCAAGCATCGGGGTATTTGACCCTCACGGCAGTCGCCAAATGGACATGCGAGCATGTCCGCTTGGCTCGTTGCTCGCGGGAATAAAGCGAGCGGGGATAAATGCCGCTCATGCAGGCATGGCAGCAGCTTGCCGGGCGTATTGTGCAAGAAAAAAGCTGCCTCATAAAGAGACAGCTTTTTATGTGCTTTGTTACTTATTTGATGATGTAAGCGTCCAGAGCTGCAAGAATGTCATCTACATTACCGTCAGCGTGGATGTTGAGGTCGATCGGCTTGGAAAGATCCAGGCTGAAAATTCCCATGATTGATTTGGCATCTATAACATATCTTCCGGATACTAAATCAAAGTCATTGTCATACTTTGTGATCTCGTTTACAAAAGATTTTACTTTGTCGATTGAGTTTAATGAAATCTGTACGGTTTTCATTTTAATAATCCCTCCTTGAATCATACAATAAAGTAAGGCTTTGCGCCTCATGTATATTCTACGGGATGCACCGGGAAAAGTCAAGAAACAAGAGGAAAAAAGAGGTAAAATTGTTATGAAAAAAGCAGCGCTGCACAACTTGGGATGTAAAGTAAACGCATATGAGACAGAGGCTATGCAGGAGATGCTGGAAAATGCCGGATATGAGATCGTCCCTTTTAAAGAAGGGGCTGACATCTATATTATTAACACCTGTACCGTGACCAATATCGCGGACCGCAAGTCCCGCCAGATGCTGCACCGGGCAAGGAAAATGAACCCGGATGCCATCGTAGTGGCGGCAGGGTGCTATGTACAGGCCCAGGACGGGAAAGAGGTCGATCCGTGCATCGATATTGTACTTGGAAATAACCATAAAAAAGATCTGATAGAGATACTGGAAGAATATAGTTTAAAGAGAACCGCCGGAGCAGCGGGGGAAGAGCAGGGTAAGGAATCGGCCTGCACGATTTCGGAGATTGAAGACATTAATCAGACTCATGAATATGAATCCCTGCATCTGACAAAGCCCGGGGATCACACACGTGCATATATTAAAGTACAGGACGGATGTAACCAGTTCTGTACATATTGCATCATTCCTTATGCAAGAGGCAGGGTTCGCAGCAGAGAACAGGAAGATGTGGTAAATGAGGTGACAAGCCTTGCGGCCAATGGATATCAGGAGGTTGTGCTGACGGGGATCCATCTGAGTTCTTACGGGATTGACCATGACGGAGAGAGGCATCTCCTGGATCTGATCCGTGCTGTCCATGAAGTGGACGGGATCAGGCGGATACGTCTTGGTTCTCTGGAACCGGGGATCATCACGGAAGAATTTGCAGACGCCTTGAGCAGGCTTCCGAAGATCTGTCCGCATTTTCATCTCTCCCTGCAGAGCGGGTGCGATGCCACATTAAAAAGGATGAACCGGAGATATTCAAGTGATGAATATTATGAAAAATGCTGTATCCTTCGGAAGTATTTTGATAATCCGGCATTGACGACGGATGTGATCGTCGGATTCCCAGGTGAGACAGAAGAGGAATTCCAGGCATCTCTGGCTTTCGTCGATAAAGTAGATTTCTATGAGACGCATATTTTTAAATATTCAAAGCGCGAAGGTACAAAAGCGGCGCGGATGGAAAACCAGATCGATGAACAGGTCAAAGCGGAAAGAAGTGCTGTTATGATTGAACTTGGCCGAAAGAAGAGAGAAGCATATGAGAGAAGCTTTATCGGGAAGACGGTGGAAGTCCTTGTGGAAGAGGATGCAGTAAATGAGGGAAAAAACGTTCAGGTGGGACATACAAAAGAGTATATAAAAATTGCACTAGAATCAGAGAAAAATCTTAAAAATACTATTGTAAAAGTGCAAATTGAAAACGATTCACAAATTATACATTGAATTTTGAAAGGGATTATATTAAAATTGTAAATAGGGGTTCTGCGTAATCAAAGATATACAGAAAAGGAGGAAGATACGATGAGTGATCTTAGTAATACACAATTCTTTCAGGTAGAGCCAGGGCCGCAGATTTCAGCAAAAGATATTCTTGAGATCGTATTTAAGGCCTTGAAAGAAAAAGGATACAATCCGGTCAACCAGATCGTTGGATATATTATGTCAGGTGATCCTACTTATATCACCAGCTACAATGGAGCCAGGAGCCTTGTGATGAAAGTGGAGAGAGACGAACTGGTCGAAGAACTTTTAAAAGCGTATATCGAACATAATTCCTGGGAATAATCTGTTATGAGGATTATGGGACTTGATTATGGAACAAAGACCGTTGGGGTTGCGGTCAGCGATCCGCTCGGCCTTACGGCTCAGGCTGTTGAGACAATAGGCCGGAAAGAGGAAAATAAGTTAAGACGCACATGCGCACGCATTGAGGAACTGATCGCTGAGTACGGCGTAGAAAAGATCGTGCTTGGTTTTCCAAAACATATGAACAATGATATCGGGGAGCGTGCGGAAAAGTCATTGGAGTTTAAAGATATGCTCCAGAGGCGGACAGGACTTGAAATCATTATGTGGGATGAGAGACTCACCACAGTTGAGGCGGAGAGAACACTGATCGAGAGCGGAGTCAGGAGAGAAAACCGCAAGAAACACATCGATCAGATAGCAGCAGTATTTATCCTGCAGGGATATCTGGATCACCTTCATATAACGGCAGAACTGACACCGGAAGAAGATGACAAAAAGACGGATGCAGGAGAATGATGATAAGGGGCATTTTTTATGGAAAAAGTAAGATTTGCTTTTGCAGACGGAAATGGGGAAGACGAGTTTTTCGTACTTGAAGAGACGATGATCAATGGAAGTGAGTACATACTCGTTACGGATTCCGAGGAAGACGATGCAGAGTGCCTGATCCTGAAAGAGACAGGAAAGAAAGGCGAGGGAGACTGCGTCTACGAAATCGTCGAAGACGAGACGGAGCTTCTGGCAGTTTCAAAGGTGTTTGAAGAACTGCTGGAGGACGTGAATATAGAAATGTAAGGCATTTTCAGCCTTTACAATAGATCTATTACTGCGGGGAGACGAAAGAACGCGGATGGAACAACAGAAAAAAACAGAGGAACTGCTCAAACAGAGATTAAAAGAAAAAGGTCTGAAAGTCACGCATCAGCGTATTTTGGTCCTCTCGGTGCTTGAGCAGAACAGCGGCAGGCATATGACTGCAGAAGATATCTATGAGCTGGTATCACAGGATTATCCTGACATCGGACTGGCTACGGTATACCGTACGCTGCAGCTTTTGTGGGACATGCAGCTTGTAGACAGGATCAATCTGGATGACGGATGTGTGCGGTACGAGATCGGTCACCTGATAAAAGGCGACGCGCAGCACAATCATCATCATTTGATATGCAGGAAATGTAATAAGGTGATCCCTTTTACAGACGATCTTCTGGATGACCTGGAGGATCATATTGAAAAGGTCACCGGATTTCATGTCCTGGATCATGAATTGAAGTTCTATGGTTTGTGTAAGGAATGCATGGAAAAACAGAATTAACTGTCTTTAGTGAAAGCAGCCTGTGCATACTGCTGTTCTTTTTGCGCCCGGAAGTAATATGATACATAAATCATAATGGAGGTGCTTATTTTTTGAAAAAAGAGAAAAAAGGAAAATTGCGTATCATACCGCTGGGAGGTCTGGAACAGATCGGTATGAACATCACTGCCTTTGAGTACGAAGACAGTATTGTTGTAGTGGACTGTGGTCTGGCCTTTCCGGAGGATGACATGCTGGGGATCGATCTCGTGATCCCGGACGTAACATACTTGAAGGACAACGCGTCCAAGGTAAAAGGGTTTGTCATCACCCATGGACATGAGGATCATATCGGTGCTCTGCCCTATGTGTTGAAGGAGATCAATCTTCCAATCTACACAACGAAGCTGACAATGGGTATCATCGAGAATAAATTAAAGGAACACAACCTTCTGCGCAGCACGAGACGCAAAGTTGTCCAGCACGGACAGTCCATCAATCTGGGCAAGTTCCGGATTGAATTTATCAAGACAAACCACAGTATCCAGGATGCGTCTGCTCTGGCGATCTATTCACCCGCAGGAGTAGTCGTTCATACAGGAGACTTTAAAGTGGATTACACACCGGTATTCGGTGACGCCATTGATCTCCAGAGATTTGCAGAGATTGGAAAGAAAGGCGTGCTTGCGCTGATGTCCGACAGTACCAATGCGGAGAGAAAAGGCTTTACACAGTCTGAGAGGACCGTGGGCATCACGTTCGACCATATTTTTGCCGAGCATCAGAATACAAGGCTGATCATCGCAACGTTCGCATCTAATGTGGACCGCGTGCAGCAGATCATCAACTCGGCATATAAATATCATAGAAAAGTTGTAGTAGAGGGACGGAGCATGGTAAATATCATCTCCACGGCGTCAGAATTGGGATACTTAAATGTGCCGGAGAACACGCTGATCGAGATTGATGAGATGAAGAATTATCCTCCGGAGAAGATGGTTCTGATCACTACAGGAAGCCAGGGTGAGTCCATGGCGGCTCTGTCAAGGATGGCTGCAGACGTTCACCGTAAAGTGACGATCCAGCCGAATGATACGATCATCTTCAGTTCTAACCCGATCCCGGGAAATGAAAAATCTGTATCCCGCGTGATCAATGAACTTTCCGCAAAAGGCGCAGAAGTAATCTTCCAGGATACGCATGTTTCAGGACATGCCTGTCAGGAGGAGCTGAAACTGATCTATTCTCTTGTAAAACCGAAGTATGCGATTCCGGTGCACGGCGAATACCGTCATTTGAAGGCAGCCGCCGGGGTGATAAAATCCCTGGG
>ERZ1643246.3812-NODE-3812-length-12507-cov-5.075490_pt1 | contig 12507 bp, 13 predicted proteins | sample MGYA00579265_ERZ1643246 | MGnify/ENA primary metagenome ERZ1643246 (study PRJEB29033, sample SAMEA4952261) | chicken gut metagenome | biome: Broiler Chicken; feature: Gastrointestinal Tract; material: Caecum | place: Ireland | collected 2018 | study: Broiler...
TACCGGGCGGATTCGGGACTTTCACCCGTTAGAAACGTGCGCCGCCAGGCGCACTGACAAAAGACCTTCCGACACACCGGAAGGTTCTTTTTACATGTGTTCTGCGGCATCCAAAGAAATCACACCAAGGCCTGCCGTTATCCGTTCTTTACCTCCAGCACCGTGATCACATGATCGATCATGCTTTTCCCGTCCATCGTTCCATACGCCTTCCTATCGATGGCCTCCACCGCGCAGTTCGGGCAGTCTTCCTTCACCTTCCCCGGCATGTAGTGCACCTGCGGGCCCAGCAGGACCATATCGGCATCCTTTTCATGCTCCCTCCCCTCCGCTACCGGATACGCATGGATGTCACATGCATAGTTTCGCTCCTCCGCCGCTGCCTGCATCGTTTGTCACCAGCATGCTCGTGCTCATGCCGGCAGCGCACAACAATAGGATCTTTCTCACAGTTCTCTTTGTTTCGTCGCTGTCCCGTTTCGATGGCGCTGCTGCTTTTTGGTCAGTGTCACCTGCATGGACAGCAGGCTCCTTTTGATTTCATTTTAGCGCTGTTTTCATCCATACGCAACGAAAATCCCGTTTCGGCCCCATCCGTCACGGCCGTTTCCCCGGCAGGCAAAACCGGGGAAATTCCCTTTTATTTCGCTTTCTTCGCTTGCATGGTCCCCCTCTTTATTATATGATTATGGAAGTAAGCGGAAAGGATGTAATCTATGTCGAAAAAAGTAAGAACACGTTTTGCGCCGAGCCCGACCGGCTACATGCACATCGGTAATCTGCGCACAGCATTATTTGAATATCTGATCGCCAAGCATGAGGGGGGCGACTTCATCCTGCGCATCGAGGACACCGACCAGGGCCGTCTGGTAGAAGGGGCCACCGATATCATTTACGATACGCTCAAAGCGGTCGGCCTGCAGCACGATGAGGGACCGGACATCGGCGGTGACCATGGACCGTACGTGCAGTCCCAGCGCCTTCCCATGTACAAGAAATATGCGGAAGAACTGGTGGAACTGGGCGGTGCCCACTATTGTTTCTGCAGCGAGGAGGAGATCGAACGCCAGCGCAAGGAAGCAGAAAGCCTGGGCATTTCCTTCAAATATGACGACCCTTGCAAACACATCTCGTTAGAGGAAGCCAAGGCACGTGTCGCTGCCGGAGAACCATATGTCATCCGTCAGACGATCAAGAACAACCAGGAGACCTATTTCGATGATGAGGTCTACGGTCGCATCGAAGTGGACAGCGATGTGCTGGATGAGCAGATCCTCATCAAGTCCGACGGCTTCCCGACCTATAACTTCGCCAACATCATCGATGACCATCAGATGGAGATCACCCACGTCGTACGTGGAAATGAATATCTCTCTTCCACGCCGAAATACAATCTCATCTATCAGGCGTATGGATGGAACATCCCGACGTATGTCCATGTACCGCCGGTCATGAAGGATGAGCACCACAAGCTCAGCAAGCGCAACGGCGATGCCAGCTTCCAGGATCTGGTTGCGAAAGGATATCTGCCGCAGGCGATCTTGAACTATATCGCGTTGCTGGGATGGTCACCGGAAAGCGATCAGGAGATCTATACGCTGGAAGAACTGATCCAGGTATTCAACATCGCACGCATCTCCAAAAGTCCGGCCATCTTTGACATCGACAAGCTGACCTGGATGAACGGGGTCTATCTGCGCAACATGAGCGTGGAAGAGTTCCATGCGCTGATCCTGCCGATCCTGCAGAAGAGCATCCATCGCAAGGTCGACCTGATGGCCGTCGCAAGGATCCTGCAGCCGCGGATCGACATCCTCTCTCAGATCGAAGAGAGCGTTGACTTCATCGATGAGCTGCCGGAATATGACTGCCAGATGTACATCCACAAAAAGATGAAGACCTCGCCGGAGATTTCTTTGAAGGCACTGGAAGCCGCCAGAGCGGCGCTGGCCGACCTGGAGGACTGGTCCAGCGAAGAAACCATCCATGAGCTGCTGCTGTCTCTGCCAAAACAGCTGGAGATGAAGAACGGGCAGGTGCTCTGGCCGATCCGTACGGCCATCACCGGAAAGCAGTTCACACCGGGCGGTGCCATCGAGCTCACCTACATCCTCGGCAAAGAGGAAGTGCTCGCACGCATCGACAACGGTATTGCCAAGCTGAAGGCCGAAGGAAACAACTAAAGCCAAAGACCGCGGATGCGGTCTTTTTTTCACGGTCCGGTTGACCCGTTCCGCACTTTTCGCTAGAATGTGTATGTTGTCTATCAGCGATCAGGAGGTCTTTTTATGAATATGTTCGCCAATCTCGAAAAAGAAGATGCGCTTATCCTGGAACAGGCAGATCCGCAGTACCACCCGTTTCTGCGCCGGACGATCACCCGGTTAAAACAGGCCGGGCTGCCCGATCGCCGCCGCAGCGTCTTTCTTTCAGAGCTGCTTGAACAGTGTCGCACGCATGCCCTGACAGAAGCGGATGCGGAACGGCGCTGTACCGAATTCATCCGGGAAGAACGTGCCCGCCTCTCCATCGGAAAACGACTGATCCTGCAGTTTTCGGATCTGCCGATGGTCCTCTTCCTGTATGCAGGACTCTATGAGGTCGCGCTCGACCAGCTGCTGGACCCGCTGATCCATCAGGGACCCGTCCACTGGATGTTCCCGCTGACGCTTTCTCTGCTGGTCAACACGCTGATCGTCTACTTCATCATGCGCGTGCTGATCCGGCTGCTGGCACGTGCTTCCAGCACGGTGAGCCTGTACTACTGGATCGTCCTGCTGGTTGGCTTTCTCGCCTTTCTGGGACTCACTTACCTTTCCCGCACTTATCTGACCATTTCCCTGTGCACCTGCCCGACCCTCGTGTTCATCGCCGTTACCGCACTGCTGGCATGGGGTGCCCTCACACTGTATCGAAACTGTGACCGCTGATGCCGCCGTGTGCGGCTTTTTTTATGTTTGGATGGCTTTGCGGACATCGTCTCCTGAAATCATCGATTTGATCTTACGGATGCAGATCGAAGATAAGCGATCCCTCTGTGTGCGAAGTCGATATTTCCTCCACCACCCGACATATGAAAAAAGGCATGTCGATCGATGACACGCCCTATTTCTCTTTACTCTTCCCGGATAAACGCACGGATCTCATCCATGCGCTCCTCCGTCTCATCATAGCCCAGCTGGAACCATGGCTCCAGCAGCTTACGATCCGTCGTATAGCGGGTGATGCCCAGATCTTTATGCGGCCGCAGGATGAGTGCCTTTCCCTCTTCCTCCAGCTGCTTGACCTTTCCCCACTGTTCCTCATAACGGATGTGACGCTTGCGCAGGTTTTCTTTTACCTCTTTGTTTCCCGGATAAAACAGTCCGGCTGCACGCAGCTGCCAGTTCGGCGCCGGTTTGCGCACATAGTTTTCCTCTTTGGTGGAGATGAAGATGTGCTTCTTGTTTCCCCGGCGGATGCTCTGTTCGATCGGGATCATGTCGATCAGCCCGGCATCCATGTACTGATGTCCCTGAAACTGATACGGACGCGTCAGCAGAAACAGCGCACAGGCCGCCTTGACGAGCGTCTGTTCCTTGGGATCAAAATAGCTCTTGTCAAAATACTCGATCTGATTGGTATCCAGATTGTACAGACCGATGTCCAGCTGCGTCTCGCTGCCAAAGAACGTCTCTACATCTAACGGCGCGTGTTTTTCGATAAAATCACAGGTCGCCTGAATGCCGAACAAACCGCGTTCATGGATCAGCGGGCGAATACCGACCGCGCTTTTCTGTGAAGCCGATTCCACTCCGGTCACGAACAGCCGTTCCCGCTGACGGGAAACATAAGCCAGCAGGATTTCCGCACCGGCGCTGATTCCGGCCGTATACGGAAGATATACCTCATGATCCAGCAGGCACTGCAGGACACCGGCTGAATAAGCAGCCTTCGTACCGCCGCCCTCACAGATCAAACCAACATTTTTTACCATTTTCCACACCTCAATCTCCACAATTATACCCTACGTTTTTTTTATAGTAAAGAAAAAGCACAGGAAAAAAATGATAAACCACACTTACCTGTCTATCATCAAAAATGCTTTTAAATTCAAATGATTTGCCACTGACCGCCGTCTTCTCCACAGGGAAACGGGGGATGTGCTGTTCCCCCGTCTCTTTCCGAACCTGTCATTTTCTACATCCCGTCACACATCAGATCTCATCCAGCGAATCGATGACTTTCTCAAACTGTTTGCGTTTGATCTGCAGACGATTGCCGTTGACGAGCACCCAGCCGGAACTGAGGTTTTCCTCGGCCAGCCGGCGCAGCTTGTTTTCACCGATGCGGAAGTATTTGGCCGCCTCCTCGATCGTCAGCGTATATTTCTCCCAGATCGGCACTTCTATCTGGTTTGCCATATGTTCTCCTCCTCTTTTCACTGTCCCTTTTTGGCATCATTGGCATGACGGCGGCGATAGCGCTGCATGAACCCTTCATAGTTTTCCACCACCTGAGCGGCCGGACCATATTCTTTGACGAGACCGTCGTGGATCCACAGCACATCGTCACAAAGCTCCAGGATGCTGGCGTTGCTGTGGGAGACGATCATGACCGTCTTGTCATGATCCGAGATGATCTCCTTCATCTTCGCATAGCTCTTTTCCCGGAAGTTGATGTCTCCGACGCTGAGCACCTCGTCGATCAGGATGATCTCCGTATCCAGGATCGCCGTGATCGAAAAGGCCAGCTTGGAATACATACCGCTGGAATAAGAGCTGACCGGCTTATAGATAAAGTCTCCCAGCTCGCTGAATTCGATGATCTCCGGCAGACGGCGGCGGATCTCCTTCTCGCTGAATCCCAGCAGCAGCCCGGAGAGGAAGATGTTCTCAAACCCGCTGAGGTTGGACTGAAAGCCGACACCGATGGCCAGCAGAGAGAGGCGGTTGCCAAACGTGTTGATCTCCCCTTCATCCGGTGAAAAGACACCGGCGATCGTCTTGAGCAGCGTGCTCTTTCCGCTGCCGTTTTTGCCGATGATCCCGATGATCTTTCCCTTAGGAACGGTAAAGCTGACGCCCTTGAGCGCCTCATAGCAGTCTCTTCGCTGACGGATCTGTCCCAGGCTCTTGCGGACAGAGAATGATTTCATGCTGCGATAGATGACATGTACATCTTTCACTTCGATTGCGATCTCTTCCATGCCTACACCACCTTTACATAGCTGTTCTCATGACGGTACATCAAAAACAGCCCGATGCCCAGCAGCGCCAGGGAGATGATCAGCCAGTAGAGAAACAGCCAGGGATCCATCATCTCTCCGTAGATGATGATCTGACGCAGCTCATCGATCAGATAAGCGATCGGATTGCAGTGTGTCATCAGCCAGTTCAGATCAAAGCCAAACAGCATGCGGGAACCCAGCCGGTCACCGATATCATAAAACACACCGGAGAGGTAGAACATGAAGCGCAGGATGACCTGAACGATGTTATACAGATCATTGACATATACGCCAAAGTGCGCAACGATGACACAGCAGGACAGCGTCAGGATGAACAACAGGACGACCAGCGGTATGCATTGCAGCAATTGCAGCCGAAACGGAATGTGATAGGCGATCACGAAGCCCGCCACGATTCCAAACGAGATCAGCATCTTGAAAAAGTTGACGTACATCTTTTCCAGGATCAGCATGTACTTCGGTATGTAGATCTTCGAGACGATCCCTTTGAACGTATTGACGATCCGTACGCTGATCGACACGTTTTTATTAAAGAAATTCCAGATGGTCAGACCGATGATCACGACCACCGGAAGATATTCTCCGCTGGAGCGGAAAACGACGACCGTGATGAACACATAGACGAGCATGAAGAGCACCGGATCCAGGATCCACCAGATCCAGGTGAGATAGGAGGAAGACACCTCCCCTTTCAGCTCTGATTTTGCGGCATAGATGGAATAGGGGTTATACCGCTTCAAATGTCTGTAAACCTTTGCGAACAACAGCAATCCCTCCCAACTATATGTACTCCAGTACCGCCGGTGCCGGCCGTGCGGCATCCAGCAGGATCATGTTTTTCAACATCAGTTTCTGATGGTAGCGCGCATAGTAATCCATCGAAAGAAACAGGATCTGCGGATGACAGCGCATCAGCCGATGCAGACACAGCGGATCGCCTTCCCACAGGATCAGCAGCCGGGTGTTTTCCCTGCGCAGCGTTTCATAATGCGCCAGGATCGCCGTCAGCTCATCTTCGGTTTTCATCGGATACGCCAGCAGATAGTCCAGCGAACGATACAGGGTCGGCGCCGCCGGACGGACCGCACGGTAAAAGCGCTTGGCGATCCGATAGAGAAGCTCATTTTTCTTGGCGATGCGGATCAGATGCTTTTTCATCGTGTTCGCCCCCTCTTTAACAAATCATCGATCGTCTGCCAGATCAGATGAATGTCATAGTTTTCTTTCACAAAGCGATGGCCCGCTTCCACATCGGCCGCATAGTCCTGCGGATGCTCCTGATAGTGCAGGATCCGCTGGGCCATCGCCGGCAGAGAATCGAGGATGCAGCGCGGCGGATACAGGTATTCGATCCCTTCCCATGGCAGACAGAGCGCCATGGCGTGAGAAGCCAGTCCTTCAAACGGCGTCACGTGGAAGCTTTCCGGTATCTTGGCATCGCTCAAAGACAACACATAACCGATCTGCCCCAGAAACTGCGGAACATCGACCCAGCCGTCATAGATCACGCTGTCCTCCAGGCCATATTCCTCTACCAGCGCATCGGCCTGTTCATAGTAGCGGCGCTCTTCTTCCACATTCCATGTATTGGCAAACTCCTGCGGGCGTTTTCCCGGCACGTGGAGACAGTAACGGGAATCCTGCTGCTTGAGCAGGTGCAACAGCTCGATGGCGCGCTTGAGCCCCTTGCGCTTTGGCAGGGCGCCGATGAGGGCAAGATGAAACTGCGCATCTTCGGCCTTTGGATGATGATACGCTTCGGTATCGATAAAATTATTGATGACGCACACCTTCTCGATCGGCAGCTGGAAGCGGCGCATGAACTCTTCCATCCAGTAATAGGAGACACAGATCAGGGCATCCAGCCTGATCACGTTCAGCTGCCGGCCAAAGCGGCGCATGGCTTCAAAGCGATGTGCGCGCACAAATAAGCGCTGGTGCGGATAACAGTTCTTGGAATACCACTCGGCAGCGGTCAAAAGCCACTCACACCAGATGATGTCGGCCTGATTCCGTAACTGCTTGGCCTGTTTGACCGAGAAATCGGTATACTCCTCCTGTTCCTGCACGAGCAGCGTATATTCCTGACGCATGTAAGGAAACAGCGGCTTTAAGAACTTCAGATCGTGACCGCTCACCAGCAGCCGTGCCTTTCGGGCAGGATAGCGCGACAGCGCCGTGCGCAGTCCCCGGGCGATCGCCATCCAGGAAAAGCGTTCGCTGCATTTCTGCAGGTATCCGCGCAGTTCCTCTGCGCGATCATTGGTGAAGACGTCGATCAGCTTCTCCAGACATTCCTGCTCACTGTTCGCAAACAACGGATATTCCGCCCCCAGGATCTCTTCGTGCATCGCGGTGCGCCGCAGCACCATCGGGATCTGTGCCTGGCAGTATTCCAGCAGTTTGACGGATACTTCCAGTGAACCGTCATGGTCGATGCGTGCGCTTCGATACGCATAGCCCACCTCACAGCGGCTCATCACCTGCTGCAGCTCTTCGCGCGACAGAGAGCCATAAAAGCGGACATTGGGCATCTCATTGAGACGACACAGGATCTCCTCACGCCGCTCGGCCATATCCAGGTTGAACTTGTCCCCGACAAAGTGCAGCGTGATCGAAGGATCGATTGCATACAGCTGTTCCATCATATCCAGCAGTTCGCTGATCTTCCAGTCTCTGGCGATCTTGCCGGCGTAGATCAGCGATTTTGGCAGGCGTTCCTGCTTGGGAAACGGAAAGACGATCGGATACAGGATGTGGAACTTGCCGCCATCCACCTGCAGCAGACGCATCAGATAGTTCTTCATGGCATCGGTCTGCACGAGAAACAGCTGTACCCGCTCATACAGCCTGCTCAGAAAGTCTTTCTCCTGGGCCTCGATCTTGTGTTCATCATGGCAGAAATCCGTGAGATAGGGAACCAGACGGTCCACGAACGGCTCCTTCAACAGCTTCCGCGTCACCGCCATGCCACGAACGATGATGCAGGAGTATTCCGCCAGCGCATCCACCCGACGGATCATCCGGGCGACGTTATGCGCATCCACCTCCGTGATGGAATCCACATAATCTTTGGCATACAGCAACCGTACGCGGTATTCCTTCTGCAGCTGACGAACCAGCACATCCCGGCGGATGCGCTTTTTCAGCAGCACATCCACCATCACATCTTCCTCCATGCTCAGCAGTTTGGCCAGATTGGTCAGCCAGACGCTGGAACCGTCGATGACATTCAGATCCACATCTCCGTAAATCAGGATCCTTCTCACTCAACGGCCTCCATCTGCTCGTAGCCGATGCAGTCAAAGTGCGGACGCGCCAGGATCTGTTCCCGTGCGGATGCGCGTAAGAACGGACGGTGCGCCAGTGCGATGACCAGATAGTCCGCAGTCTCCACACAGCTCTGCAGCGAGGACAGCGCAATGCCTTCCAGCTCTTTTGCATCGGTATTCGGCTCACAGCCGATGACCGTATAGCCCTTCTCTTTCAGCGCGTGTGCCAGATGCAGGGACGGGCTTTCCCGCATGTCATCGATATCCGGTTTATAGGCCATGCCCAGGATCGCGATCGTTTTGGACGTATCGCCTTCCAGCGCCTCTTCGATCTTGTTCATCACCCACAACGGCTTATTGTCATTGATGACGCGCGCCTCCCGGATGAGGGATGCTTCTTCTTTGAAGCGTTCCACCAGAAACCATGGATCGACCGCCAGACAGTGTCCGCCGACGCCCAGTCCCGGCGTCAGGATGTTGACGCGCGGATGCCGGTTGGCAAGGGAGATGAGCTGGTGTACACCGATGCCTGCCGTATCGCAGATCTCGCTGAGCTGATTGGCAAAGGCGATGTTGATATCGCGATATGTGTTTTCCACCAGCTTGCACATCTCCGCCGTCACGTCATCACAGACCAGACAGGTTCCCTCCTTGACAAAGCTTTCATACAGATCCTTCGTCATGGCAGCCGCCACCGGATCCTGGGAACCGATGATGCGGTCATTGTGTTCCAGTTCATAGAGGATCCGCCCCGGCAATACCCGCTCCGGGCAGTGTGCCGTATAGAACTGATCGGCACGCAGACCGCTCTCCTCCGCCAGCAATTTCGTCAGCATCTGAGTCGTATAAGGCGGGACCGTCGATTCCAGTATGACGAGATCGCCTTCCTTGAGAACGCCGGCGACCAGCTTTCCGGCACTCTGCACATAGCTGAGATCTGCCCGCTTTTCCTCCCCGTCCAGAAACGGTGTCGGAACACAGAGGATGTAGACATCGGAAGTCTCCAGCGTATCGGTGATCGTCAGCGCACCGCTCTGGTGTACCTCGCTGAATGCCTCCTGCAGCTGATTCTCCACGATGTGGATGTGTCCGCCGGCCAGACGCTCGCGCACCTCCTTCTTGACATCATAGCCTTTGACGTGATGGCCTGCCTGTGCCAGTACGACCGCTGTCGGTAATCCGATATACCCGAGTCCGACGACGCTAATTTCTCTCTTCTGTGATTCCATGTTCTCTTACCTGCCTTTTCCTTTTTTCTTTCCATACAAGCCGCTGAAAGCGGATGAGCTGAGGAAGCTGTACGAAGCGCCTTGGTTCCAGCACCATCCGAAACAGCCACTCCAGTCCCAGACGCTGGATCCATTGTGGTGCTCTGCGCAAGGCGCCGCTCCAGATATCCAGCGCTCCGCCGACTCCCAGAAACACATTGGCACGGACCTCCTGCTTGTGTGCGGCGATCCAGCGCTCCTGCGCCGGTGTACCTTTGGCGACAAAGACGATGTTTGCGCTGCTGCCGTTGATCTGCTCGATGACGTCCGCATCCTGGTAGCCGTCGCATCCGCCGACGATCTGCAGCGAGGGAAAGCGCTGCTGCAGTGCCTGACGTGCCTGTTCGTTGTGTTCCTTCGTAGAACCATACAGGAACACCCGCAGTCCCAGCTCCTCACCATGTGCGCACAGCGTCTCCATCAGATCGACCCCGGTGATCCGCTCCATCTTTACACCGCTGGATCGGATCACGGAAGCACCGTCTGCCAGGAACACATCAAAGGTTTCCAGCAGCCGTGCCATCTCCTGTTCTTCCCGGGCCCTCATCACCTTACGGGCGTTTATGGCAACAAATGCAAGTTTTTCGTTTTGCTGTATGCAGGTCTTGACCAGCGACAACAGCTCCTCCTTTGTCGTCACACTCAGCTTTATGCCGAGCACCGTGGTTTCTTTCATCTTTTTCACCGACCTTATCTATTAGAATATAACAATCTTTGATTTTTCTTTTTTCTATGTTCTGTCAAAAAAGCGTTAAGTTTCCGTTAACATTGTTCCCAGAAGAATGGCTCTTAACGTTTTTTTAACCAACTCTTACAAGAACCGCGATGTTTCTTTCCCCTTTTCTCATTACTATTAAGGCGTAAACAGAAAAAATGACAAAGGAGAGATTCACCATGTATAAGATTATGAGCATCTTCGGCACCCGCCCGGAGGCCATCAAGATGGCGCCGATCATCCACGCGGCAGCGAAAGATCCGCAGCTGGAGAGCATCGTGACCGTCACCGCCCAGCATCGGGAAATGCTGGACGGCGTCCTGCACGCGTTTTCCATCACGCCGGATCATGACCTCAACATCATGCGCCACGGTCAGACCCTGCAGAGCATCACGTCAGTCATCCTGGAACAGCTGACCCCGGTATTGGAACAGGAGCGTCCGGACATGGTCCTCGTACACGGCGATACGACGACGACCTTTGCCTCTGCCCTGTGTGCGTTTTATCTGCAGATCCCCATCGCTCACGTGGAAGCGGGCCTGCGTACCTACCATCGCTATTCCCCGTTCCCCGAGGAGATCAACCGACAGCTGGTCAGCCGGCTGAGCACGCTGCATTTTGCCCCGACGCAGACCAGTGCGCAGAATCTGCTGAATGAAGGCATCTGTGAAAAAGATATCTTCGTCACCGGAAACACGGCCATCGACGCTCTGCGGCTGACCGAAAACGGACAGTACCACCATGAGGCGCTGGACTGGGCAGGGGGACACCGCATCCTTCTGCTGACGGCCCATCGCCGGGAAAATCAAAACGGCGGTCTGGAGCACATCTTCCATGCCGTATTGACCCTGTGTGAACGGCATCCGGACATTCGTGTCATCTTCCCGTGTCACCGCAATCCGATGATCCGCTCCCTGGCGCATGAGATGCTGGATGGCTGCGATCAGATCCGCATCATCGAGCCATTGGAAGTCTATGATTTTCACAACATCATCCGTCACTCCTATCTGATCCTGACCGACAGCGGCGGCATCCAGGAAGAAGCACCCAGCCTGGGAAAACCGGTGCTCGTCCTGCGCGATACCACCGAGCGTCCGGAAGGTGTGAAGGCCGGTACGCTGAAACTGGTCGGCACGCAGGAAGAACGCATACTGGAAGAAAGCGAACGCCTGTTAAACGATGCGGCTGCCTATGCCGCCATGAGCAATGCCGTCAACCCGTATGGAGACGGAAGGGCCAGTGAGCGCATCCTTGCGGCGCTGCACGCCTATTTTGAAAAGAACGCCTGATCGTACACAGACAGGCTATAACAGATGGAATCAACAAAACAGCCGACATCCCACCTTTTGGGCATATCGGCTGTTTTTTTTATCGAGGCTCGTCTTCTGTATCCAAACTGTCCACGACCTCTACCGACGTCGAAGCGTCTTCCATCAACGGCGTTTCCCACACCTTTTGTCCGATCGCATCGTCAGCGATCTCGACTTCCTGTTCCTCGAGTTCTTTCGGATGCAGATACTCTCGCGGCAGATAGTCATGCAGATCATTGAGCTTTTGCAACAGCAGCCCCATCACATAAAAGGCAATGGAAAAACAGAGATACGGATAGGACTGTGAAATGACGTACTGGAACGCTTCTCCCAGATTTGCCGTGATATCCGTACCCTGATATCCATAATAGCCCGCTACATACGTATAGGCGGAAAACGCCATATAGGCGCCATAACACAACAGCAGGACCGCCAGCACATACAGTGCGATCGAACCTGCCTGGATCCTTCGTTTCTGATTCATCGCTCTCCTCCTCATATCCATGCCAGTATACCATGGGGCAGACAACAGAATGTGTCGCTTTTCTGAACATCGCCCGAATCTATACTGTCTTTGATTCCAACTTCCTCTCTCCGACATGGACGGTGCCGACCGCCACACAAAAGAAAAAAACACAGTTTCCTGTGTTTTTGACAAAATGGTGATGCCGATGAGACTTGAACTCACACGGGTTGCCCCACTACCCCCTCA
>ERZ1643246.3813-NODE-3813-length-12504-cov-7.104587_pt1 | contig 12504 bp, 9 predicted proteins | sample MGYA00579265_ERZ1643246 | MGnify/ENA primary metagenome ERZ1643246 (study PRJEB29033, sample SAMEA4952261) | chicken gut metagenome | biome: Broiler Chicken; feature: Gastrointestinal Tract; material: Caecum | place: Ireland | collected 2018 | study: Broiler...
CTGTCTGGAAATACACCAGTCGCGGATATTGTTAAGCCACTGCATGTAAACCTTGTTCATCCGTTCCGGAATCAGCCTCAGCTCCCCTGTCTCCAGTGCTTTGATAGCCGGCTTTGCCAGCTCTTCCATCTTGACAAACCACTGCTGCTTGATTAACGGCTCTACGGTCTGTTTACATCTTTCATGTACACCTACATTATGTGCATAATCTTCTACTTTTACCAGATATCCCTGTTCTTTCAGATCCTGCACAATGGCTTCTCTTGCCTCATAGCGGTCCATACCTGCGTATTTTCCACCATTTTCATTGATTGTCGCATCATCGTTCATGATGTTGATTTCTTCCAGCCCGTGTCTCTTTCCGATTTCAAAGTCATTCGGGTCATGTGCCGGAGTCACCTTCATGGCGCCGGTTCCGAATTCCTTGTCCACATACGAATCCGCAATGATCGGAATTTCTTTATTGACCAGCGGAAGAAGCGCCTTCTTTCCGATGATGTCCGTATAGCGCTCATCATCCGGATTCACTACGATGGCCGTATCTCCCAGCATAGTCTCCGGACGTGTCGTAGCGATCACCAGGCTCTGGTCTGTTCCAACGATTGGATAACGGATATGCCAGAAATGTCCTGCCTGCTCTTCATGCTCCACTTCCGCATCGGAAAGGGAAGTCTGGCATACCGGACACCAGTTGATGATTCTGGATCCCTTATAGATATATCCCTTTTCGTAGAGGCGTACAAATACTTCCTCTACCGCCCGGCTGCATCCTTCGTCCATGGTAAAGCGTTCTCTGTCCCAGTCGCAGGATACGCCCAGCTTCTTGAGCTGAGACTCGATTGTGCCTGCATACTCATCTTTCCACTCCCAGACACGCTTTAAGAAGCCCTCTCTTCCAAGCTCCCGCTTGTCGATGCCTTCTTCTTTTAACTGGTTCGTTACTTTGACCTCTGTGGAAATCGCCGCATGGTCCGTGCCCGGAATCCAGAGTGCATTGTATCCCTGCATTCTCTTATACCGGATCAGGATATCCTGAAGCGTATTGTCAAGGGCGTGTCCCATGTGAAGCTTTCCTGTAATGTTCGGAGGCGGCATCACCGTCGTAAACGGTTTTCTGCTCCTGTCCACCTCAGCGTGAAAATATTTATTCTCACACCATTTTTCATAAAGTTTCGGTTCAATCTCTTTTGGATTGTATGTTTTGTCTAACTGTCTGCTCATCCTTACCTCCTCATAAAAATACGCCCTTTACATATGTAAAGGGCGTCGATACGCGGTACCACCTTTTTTATACACCTGTCCTCCCTGACAGGTCTATATCTCTTCGTTCTATAACGGGAACTACTCCGGGATCTCCTACTGTCCGATCTCTGACAGGACACATTCAGACATCCGGCTCCAAAGCTACCTTCCACAACTCCTTCTTGTAATCACCTTCCAGCCAGCGGGTAATTCTCTCTGTCAAGGGCAGGTGTGTACTCCTCTTTATCGACACCTTTATATATGAAATAAATATATGATAATCATAGTCACACGACTCTTGTTTGTCAAGGTGTTCATCGAATTTTCATGGAATCTTAAGGTTCTAGGACCTTCCTGCTAAGTAGTCCTGCGCTTCTTTAGGCGAAACAAAGATCAGATCCGCCCCTGCGGCTTCCAGCTCTTCCCTGCTTCCAAATCCATAGAGAACTCCGGCCGATGCAAGACCGAACGCTTTTGCGCCCAGAATATCGTGTTCCCGGTCCCCCACCATCACAATGGACGGATCTCCCGCCTGACTGTGGCATTGTTCCAGCGCATACGCAATCACATCTTCTTTTGTAAGACGGCTTCCATCCATCGTGCCTCCGCAGAGGAAGGTAAAGTACTGGTCAATTCCAGCGTCTTTTGCTATGATCCTGGCATAGTGCTCCGGCTTGGATGTTGCCATGACAATCCGGATCCCTTCCCCGGAAAGTGTCCGGAGCATCTGTCGGATTCCGTCATACAGCCGGTATTCATAGACGCCTTTTGTTCCGAAGTTTTCCCGGTAATATTCCACCGCCTTTTCCGCGTCCCCTCTGGACAGTCCGGTATATTCCTGAAAAGAAGCAATCAGGGGCGGCCCGATAAATTTCAGAAGCTCCTCCCGCTTCTTCTCGATTCCGAATTTTTTCAGTGCATAGATGACCGATGTTACAATTCCCTGTTCCGAATCAATGATCGTGCCGTCCAGATCCAGAAACACCGTATCAAATTTTCTGTTTTTCATCCATTTCCTCCTGTCTGCGTCTGAGACGGACAAGCATCTCTTTGTCTGCATCGCTGATCCGTCTTGACTCCCTGCATTTCTGAATGGTCTTATTATGTGTCCACACATCCAGCCGGTTCTCCTTCAGAAGGGCAAGCACTTTTTCCGGATATTTCAGATAAGCGGTTGCCACTGCCCAGGCGATTCCCATTCGGACGTAATAATCGGTCTGCCGGATCGTTTCGTAATACTTCAGTACCTTATCAATATACGCATCTGTCAGAAAATAGTCCATCATGGCGATCACAGCAAACCGGACTTCAAACTCCCTGCTGCTCAAAATCCATTTTTCGAGATAGGAAAACCAGAATTGCGGGCCCCTGGCCATCCATTTCAAAGTGGAAGTGCCACAGTCACAGTCCGCCCAGGAAACAATCCCCGGCACCCAGACGTCCAGCATGGCGGCGTGCTCTTCTTTGGCGGCTTTTTTATATCCGGCTGTCATTCCAATCAGCATATGCTCTTCCTGGAAAAGGCAGTTGCCTCCGTCCTGCTGGATGTCCTCCATCCATTCGTCTTCTTTTGCCAGCTCCCTGGCCAGAGCGCGGAGTGCCGGAATCCGGATCCCAAGCGTAGGCATCCCAGGTGCCTTTAACAGGCGGTCGTTAAACTCCTTGTAGGAAGCATCTGCCATCTCCCGCAGCCTGTCCTGTATTTCTTCTCTTTTTCCCATACCTTCTCTATGCATCCTCCCGAAATCCCGCAAACAGCATATCGTGATTGATCATCTTGTAAAAACGGCGTTTGATTTCCTCATAGCTTCTGGACGGCTGTGCCAGCAGCCACATCAGTTTCGTAATCGTGGCCTCCAGCGTCATATCGTAGGCCTCCAGAAGATCAAAATCCTGTTTGACCTTTTTCCCTACTTCATAGACTGTCATATTGCTTCCCTCGCTGACCACCTGTGTCGTCATGACAATCAGCTTGCCTTCCTCTTTCCACTGGTTCATGCCCTCGTATACTTCCGCTGTAATGGTATCCGGCAGTCCTCCCACACCGAAACTCTCAATTACAACGCAGTCGTACTGTTCCAGAATCCGGCTCAGAACCCCTTTTCTCATTCCTGGCACCAGTTTCAGCACATAGACGCTTTCCTTCATCTCATGGTAGAAACGCACTTCCCCTTTATGTCTGACCGGCGGGATATACCGGATGACCTGTTCATCCTGGATCACTGCAGGATAGGGGAAATTAATGCTTGAAAATGCATTATAGCTCTTGGCCCGCTCTTTCTTTGCCCGTGTCCCGATGATGACCTTTCCGTCAAAAACAATGCTGACATCCTCCGAGTCATCATCGGCCGCATAGATAAAGCTGTCCAGCAGATTGGTTTTTGCGTCCGTCACATCCATATTGATCGGTTTCTGTGCTCCGGTAATTACAATCGGCTTTGGTGAATTCTGAATCATATAGGACAGGGCCGCTGCCGTATAGGCCAACGTATCTGTCCCGTGGCAGATCACGAAACCATCGTAAAAATCATAGTGATCTTCCACTGCCCGAACCATCATTTTCCAGTGTTCCGGTGTCACATTGGTACTGTCCACATTGCAGACCTGCAATGTCTCTACCTCGCAGACCTTCCGGACCTGCGGAATATAAGACAAGATATCATTTGGCGTCAGTCCCGGAGCCAGTCCATTCTCCGTCTGCTTGGACGCAATGGTCCCTCCGGTTCCAATCATCAGTATTCGTTTCATTTGCTGTCCCTCTCTTTACATACATTCTTCCGTCATTGAAAATCCCCACCGGGTTCTCCGGATGGGGATGTCCTATGATTTCAGTATAAGGAAAAACAGTCCGGAAATCAACCGGCTTTCATGATTTTCATGGAGGAAAGACCTCCTGCCCTTACAGGTGATCAATGAAACAGATGTCATTTTATTCTGTTCTTTGGAAAATGATTGAATTATTCTAAGATTTCGGTATAGTTATAGTAGATACTTCAGCAGGGGGGCAGGAACATGAGACATTTGATTCACGAAACCGGAAAAAACAATAGAAACGAAAGGAAGCGATAGAAACATGAAAGAGAAAATTGATTTACTGAACGGGCCGGTATTCTCATCTCTGACCAGGCTTGCGCTTCCAATCATGGCAACTTCCCTTGTCCAGATGGCTTATAATCTGACGGATATGATCTGGATCGGAAGAATCAGCAGCGATGCGGTTGCCTCTGTCGGAGCAGCAGGTATGTATATGTGGTTTGCAAACGGGATCGCGGTCCTTGCAAAAATGGGAGGACAGGTCAAAGTGGGACATTCTCTGGGTGCCGGTGAACAGGCAGAAGCCTGCGGATATGCCAGAAACGCAATCCAGCTTTCTTTGTTTCTGGGGCTTCTCTACGGAGTGCTCTGCTTTGCATTTCAGCAGCCTTTGATCGGATTTTTCCGTCTGAACTCCCCTGCGGTCATTCAGGACGCCCAGGTCTATCTTGCCATCACCTGCGGTCTTGTTGTTTTTTCCTTCCTAAATCAGGTCTTTACCGGGATTCTGACTGCTATGGGAAACAGCCGCACTTCGTTTCTGGCAACGGCCGTCGGGCTTGTCATCAATATTGTGCTGGATCCGGTACTGATCTTTGGTATCGGGCCTTTTCCAAAGCTTCTTGTGGCAGGCGCCGCCATTGCTACCGTATTCGCCCAGGCTGTCGTGACAGCGGTTTTCCTGTTGGCAGTACGGACCGAATCGGAAATCTTTTTGAATCTTCGCTTTTTTACAAAGCCTCAGCTTTCCATATTAAAGGAGATCATCCGAATCGGGCTGCCATCCTCCCTTCAGAATATGATTTTCACCGGAATCTCCATGGTGATCGCACGGATTGTAGCAGGATTTGGAGACTCCGCCGTGGCTGTTCAAAAGGTCGGATCCCAGATCGAATCCATCTCCTGGATGACCTCCGATGGATTTGCGGCTGCGGTCAATTCCTTCATTGCCCAGAATTTCGGCGCCGGAAACGAAGCAAGGGCCAGAAAAGGATACCGCTGTTCAATGATCGTTGTGCTTTTGTGGGGTGTTTTCTGCACGATCGTACTGATTGTATTCCCCGCTCCGATCTTCCGGATTTTCATTCCGGAGGCAGACGTACTGCCGATGGGCATATCCTACCTCCAGATTCTCGGCGTCTCTCAGCTCTTCATGTGCATGGAGATCACAACCGCCGGTGCATTTTCCGGACTTGGCCAGACACTTCCGCCGTCCGTAGTCAGCGTCTCTTTGACTACGGCCCGGATTCCTCTTGCCCTGATTTTGATTTCCACACCTCTGGGACTGGATGGTATCTGGTGGAGCATTACCATCTCAAGCATTTTCAAAGGGATTGTACTGACGGCCGCATTTCAGAAACTGGCCTTTCGAAAAACAAAAAGATAAAAAGCAGGCAGACACGGAACACCTCTCCGCGTCTGCCTGCTCTAAAATTGACAGATCTATTTTTTCTCCCGGAAATGCCGGTCTACCAGATGGCAGTACTCCTCGTATGCCGGGACGTGCGTAAACACTTCCCGAAGCGCCTCCTGAATGCCCTTGTAATACCACCCGATCATCTGCTTGTCCTTCATACGGAAGCGGTTCCAGAGCTCCTCTCCCACTACCGGATAATCCCGGTCTATATCCCGCATATTGGACAGCTTGTCCGCAAGACCGATCATCTGCACCTCATACGGTGCCGTGCGGATCCGCTCGATGGTCGAACCTTTCCGCTCTATCCAGGACCTGGACTTATCTTCACTCTCCTGGGCAACCAGCGATGCAACTCTCTCAGAAAAAACTTCTGCAAGAACCTCCCTTGTCACTCCCTCACAGTCCTCGATGGTGTCGTGCAGAATCGCCGCACTGATCACCTCCTCATCAGCCGTCATGGTTGAGACAATATCCCCCACCTCGATAGGATGGACAATATAAGGCCGCTTCGTTCCCTTTCTGAACTGTCCCTCATGTGCCTTTGTCGCAAATGCAATTGCCCGGTCTATCATCATTCTATATCCTTTCCAATTTTCCCCATTACTACTTTAAGGTTACCACTTTGAAAAATAAAATCAAGTTTTTTCTTTCATACAATTCCCTTCTGACGTATACTAAAGTACGACAACACTGTCCTGACATTTGATCCAGCAGCTTCTGCCATGCAGAACCTGCGTCTGAAAAAAACGAAAGAAAGGAAGTCTTTTCATATGAAACAAAAACCAAGCGTACTGATCACCGGAGCCTCCAGAGGAATCGGGCGGGCATGTGCCCTCCTTCTCGCCAGACAGGGATTCCACCTTTTCGTAAACAGCGCCCACCATCTGGATGCACTGCAGACCGTTCAGGAAGAACTCCTGGCTGTCCCAGGAGCTTCCTGCGAGCTGTGCCCCGGAGACGTCGGCGATCCCGAACAGGTTAGAAGGATCTTCTCCCGAATCACCCAGTCTCCATACACAGACGGAGGGCTGGATCTTCTCATCAACAACGCCGGGATTTCTCACATCGGACTCCTAAGCGATATGACAGACGAAGAATGGAACCGCATCATCGCCACCAATCTCTCCTCTGTCTTCTACTGCTGCCGGGAAGCCATCCCTCATATGGTTTCCAAAAAAGCCGGAAAAATCCTTAACATTTCCTCCATGTGGGGAAGAAGCGGCGCATCCTGCGAAGCAGCCTACTCCGCCTCCAAAGCCGGCATCCAGGGTCTGACCCAGGCCCTCGCCAAAGAACTCGCCCCAAGCAATATCCAGGTCAACGCCATCGCCTTCGGCGTCATTGACACCACCATGAACCAGATGCTCGATACAGACGAACGCCAGGCACTGGAAGACGAAATCCCGGCCGGACGCTTCGCCTCACCCGAAGAAGCTGCACAGATGATCTGGAATACCATCCAGGCACCATCCTACATGACCGGCCAGATCATCGGCTTCGACGGCGGCTTCCTGTAACAATTTATACATATTTGTAACAAAATTTCAATTGGGGACAGGTACCGATGCATCGGTACACGTCCCCAAAATAATAGTTTTTTTATTTTTTTACTTCAGGCACCATGCGTATCCGTATTGTGGCAGCGTGATGGTGCGGTCTTCGAGGATTTCGCCGCTGAAGAGTTCGCGGTATCTTCCGTCTTCTGGAAGTGTTAACTCTTTGTTACAATCTGTGAAGTTGAAGATTCCGAACATGGTCTGTCCGTTCCATCTTCTTGTAATTCCGAGTACTTCCTGATCTCCGGTTTCCCATGTGGAGACTTCTGCATCCGGTCCGAGGATGTCTTCCTGTGCCCGGAGTTGTTCCATATAGCTGAGGCTTTCGAAGATCTGTCCTTCTACGGTAGTCCTGTCGTGCCTGTTTTCAGCGAGATCCCATTTGAATGCGCCTCGGTGGATGTAACGGGAATCTGCTCTTTTTTCTTCGTCTTCTTTGTATGTATAGTCATTGACCTGTCCGATTTCGTCTCCGCTGTAGATCATCGGGATGCCGGCCTGCATGAACATGTAGGCGTGGAGCATGAGATCTTTCCGGATGGCTTTTTCCATCTTGGCATCGTTTTGTTCGAAGCCTGCGCTTTCGATGCCGCACATGGATGCAGTGGTGCCGCAGAAGCGGGCGTCTTTTGTTACCGGGTCGTCATTGTAGAGTTCTCCTCTGCTTTCGCTTCCCGGAAATTTTCCTGTAAAGTAGTCGTTTAAGTACTGTTTATGTGGGATTTCATCCATATTCCACTGTTTCAGTGTATCGTAGTCAAGTCCCCATCCGATGTCATCGTGGCATCTTAGATAATTCAGGAATGTGTATTCCTTTGGAAGTCCGTTTACGATATCGAGCTGCTTTTTCAGAAGTCTGGTATCGTGTACGGCTACGGTGTGCCAGGTGGTTGCCATAGTAGTTACATTGTAGAGCATATGACATTCCGGCTTGTCCACGGTTCCGAAATATGGTACGACTTTCTCCGGTTCCATGACGACTTCTCCGAGAAGTGCTACCGCCGGGCAGACGATTTCTCCGATTATCCGCATCATCCGGACAATGGTATGTACCTGTTTTAAATTCCGGCAGGATGTTCCCAGCTCTTTCCAGATATACGGAACGGCATCAATACGGATGATATCCATTCCCTGGTTTGCAAAGAAGAGGAAATTGTACATCATTTCATTGAATACTCGTGGGTTTCCGTAATTCAGGTCCCACTGGTACGGGTAAAATGTCGTCATGACATAGTGTCCGATTTCCGGCAGCCAGGTAAAGTTTCCCGGTGCTGTGGTCGGGAATACCTGGGGTACGGTCTTTTCGAATTCTGCCGGGATCTGCGGATTATCGTAGAAAAAGTACCGGCTCATATATTCGCCTTCTCCATGTCGTGCCCGTACTGCCCATTCGTGTTCTTCTGAAGTATGGTTCATGACAAAATCCATGCATACATCAATGCCCATTTCATGGCATTTCGCGGAAAGGCGCGCCAGATCTTCCATGGTTCCCAGATCCGGGCGGACTTTCCGGAAATCCGCCACTGCATATCCCCCGTCGGATTTTCCTTTCACGGTATCAAGAAACGGCATCAGATGAATGAAGGAGACATTGCTCTCTTTGATATAATCAAGCTTTTTCTGTACTCCTTTGAGATTGCCGGCAAAGTTGTCGATGTAAAGCATCATGCCCAGCATATCTTTTCTCCGGTACCACTGTGGATCGGCTTCCCGCTCCCGGTCCCGTTTCTTTAATGCAGCTTTCCTCCTGGTATAATATTCATACATCTGGCTGCACAGCTCTGCATACATGGAATCATTTTGGTACAGCTCCATATAGAGCCATTTCAGCTCGTCCTCATGCTTTGCCATGCGGGCCTTGAATTCTTGATCACTTTTCTTTACTCTTCCAGCCATTTTTCTGTCCTCTCCCTATTTTACACGTCTCAGGTATCTCTGGTAGGCAAGGTATTCTCCGCTCTCGATCGGCATCGGAAGGCCCGCCTGCATCAGTGCGGCTCCGCTGTATGTCCGGCTGCTTCCTTCCATTTCATAGTACGCATCCGGTTTCAGTCCCCGCATCTTTACATAATTGACCGTCATGTTGCCGTGCTGTTTCAGCATCACCACATTGAGCAGTGCCTCGCTCTGGTCTTCCGACACAAACGCCCATGCCCCCAGCTCATCTGTCTGTGGATTGGACAGGCGGTAGTACTCCCCGTTCTGAATGAGAGGAGCATATTTTTTGAACTTTTTCACCTGCTCTTTGACTTCCTGCTTTTCTTCGCTGCTCAAAAGCCCCAGATTCAGTTCATAGCCAAAGGTTCCCGCCATGGCAACGACCCCGCGGGTTTTCAGAGACGTCACCCTTCCGGTCTGATGATTCGGCACGGCAGAAACGTGGGATCCCACGCAGGATACAGGATAGATAAAGGATGTTCCGTACTGAATTTCCAGCCGGTCAATGGCATCTGTATTATCACTGCACCAGATCTGCGGCGTATAGTACAGCATTCCGGCATCAAACCGTCCGCCGCCTCCGCTGCATCCTTCGATCAGAGTATCCGGATAGCGCTCGATGAGCCGTTCCAGAAAATCGTACACACCAAGTACATAGTCATAGAGTACCTTTCCCTGTTCCTTCGTCTTCGAAGAATAGATGTCGGAAAGGCTCCGGTTCATATCCCATTTGATATATTCTACCTTGCCCTGATCCAGCACAGCACAGATCTGGTCAAATACGTAGTCCCGGATCTCTTTTCTGGAAAAATCAAGTACCAGCTGGTTTCTTCCCCGGATCGGATTCCGCTTCGGAATCTGAAGCGCCCAGTCCGGATGCGCCCGATAGAGGTCACTGTCCTCGGACACCATCTCCGGCTCAATCCACAGTCCGAATTTCAGTCCCAGTCCGTGGATCTGATCAATGAGTTCTCCCATTGTGCAGCCAAGTTTTTTCTCATTGACCACCCAGTCACCAAGACTTGTATTGTCATCGTTTCGTTCTCCAAACCATCCATCGTCCAGAACAAGCATTTCAATTCCAAGATCCGCTGCTTCTTTTCCAAGCTTTAAGAGGCTTTTCCCTGTAAAATTAAAGTAATCCGCCTCCCAGCTGTTTACAAGCACCGGACGTACCTGATTTTTGAATTTTCCTCTGCACAGATTGTTCCGGAAGCACCGGTGCAGATTCTGAGACAGAACTGACAGTCCTTCGGATGAATAAGTCAGGACCGTCTCCGGAATCACGAAGCTTTCTCCGGTTCCGAGAGGGTAGGAAAACAGCTCGGATGCCAGCCCCATCAGAATTCTCGTCTGATTGAACTGATCCTTCTCAGCCTCCGCCTTAAAGCAACCGCTGTATACGAATACCATGGCATAACAGTCTCCGTATTCCTCGGTCGTATTCTTCTCCGCCAGAATCATGGCCGGATTGTACTGATGGCTTGACGTACCTCTTCTGCTTCTCAGGATCTGTTTCCCATGGCTTAACGGCATTCTCTGGAAGTTTCTCTCCATGGCATGGCGCCCGTAAAAACTGATCAGATCATATTCGCCTGTTACAAAATCCAGACAGGCGGACGCAGCTTTGCTGATATGGATCTTCTCTTCTCCCTGGTTGATGATCTTGACGCTTCTTGTAATGATATCGTATTTCGGAAGAACCGCGTACAAAAGCACTGCCTGTACCTTTGTGACCGCATCTTCCATCAGGATTTCCAGTGTCTGGGCCTCCTTTTCATCCGCGTAAACCGCCGGGAGTCCCGGAAGTCCGTATTTACCCTCAGTGATTTTATGGCTCTTGTAACGCAGGTCACAACTGTAAGTCCCGTCACTGTTTTTGACCGTAAGGGCCGGACTCCGGAAATCTCCTGTTCCGCTCGTTGGGAATTCCTGCGGCAGAGCATCCATGGAATACGTGCGGTCCTGTGCAGCATCATATGGATTGGCGGAAAATCCTCTGTCATAGTAGGTCAGAAGATAATCCATGCCTCCATAGACTGTCTTTCCATAATACAGGTGCAGCAGAAATCCATATGCATCTACCTGAAACTGATATGTCGTGTGGTCTGTCTGTAATGTAAAAATCCGTTCTTTTTCTTCAAATACAATTCCCATCTTTGCTCTCCTTGTACAGTTTTTCTTATTTTACTGCACCGTTTACAACACCATTCAGAATCTGTTTCTGACAGATCACGTAGAAAATAACGATCGGGATCAATGCCAGCAGGTAAGAAGCAAATGCCAGGTTATAGTTGGTTCCGAACTGTGTCTGGAAATTCAGCTGTGCCAAAGGCAATGTGTTCTGTCCGGTTCCTGCCATGATAACAAGTGGTGTCATCACATCATTCCATACGGAAAGAGCAGTAATGACAGCAACTGTCGCATGCATCGGCTTCATGATCGGGAAGATGACCTTCCAGTATGTTCTCCAGGTGCTTGCGCCGTCCACACGGGCCGCCTCCTCAAGGGCAATCGGAATATTGGTGAGATATCCGGAATACAGTAAAACATTCATCGGCATATAGAATACCACATAAAGTATGATTACGCCAACCCAATTTCCAAGTCCCATCTCCGCGGTCTGCTTTGCAAGAGGCATCATCAGGATCGCAAATGGTACAAACATACCGCTAACGATGAATAAATATACAAAATTGTAAAACTTGCTGTGGGCTTTATTTCTTCCTACCGCATATCCCATCAGCGAATGAATGACAATGGAAAGGACCACCGTCAAAACAGAAATCAGGACACTGTTTTTCAGGGAATTCCAGAAGTCCGTCACTTCCATCGCTTCCTTGAAGTTGTTTAAACTCCAGCTTTTCGGCAGAGAAAGAATTCCGGAAATACTGTTGGTCATTTCACTTGGCTGTTTGAACGCGATAATGATCGTCATATAAAGAGGAAATGCGATCGTAATCAGTCCAAGAATCAACAGGATCATTACGGTCCAGTTTGTTTTGTGTTCTGCGTGTGTTTTCATTATAACTGCTCCTCCTTCCGTGATGAAAAGCTCATCTGCGCTACGGAAATCGCCACGATTACAATAAAGAAGATTACCGCGTTCGCACTCTGGAATCCGAACTGTCCGCCTGACATACCGTTATTATAGATCAGGTAGGAGATGGATTCGGTACTCTGTGCCGGGCCTCCTTTTGTGAGGGCCATGATCTGGTCGAACACCATCAGGAAGTTCTTGACACAAAGCACCATGTTAATCGTAAAGAACGGGATGATCAGCGGGAAGGTCAGATGCTTGAACTTCTTCCAGCCTGT
>ERZ1643246.3814-NODE-3814-length-12503-cov-7.438062_pt1 | contig 12503 bp, 18 predicted proteins | sample MGYA00579265_ERZ1643246 | MGnify/ENA primary metagenome ERZ1643246 (study PRJEB29033, sample SAMEA4952261) | chicken gut metagenome | biome: Broiler Chicken; feature: Gastrointestinal Tract; material: Caecum | place: Ireland | collected 2018 | study: Broiler...
CTATGTGGCTTTCAGCCACATTCGTGGCAAAGTCGTGAATAATTCAGGTTAATTTAGCATCCTTATTTAGTTCTCATGGAGAATACTTTCCTATTCTCATAGATACTTCATCGATTACCAAGTTTCTCCTTAATTTTAAAGAAAATTTGAACAGCCGTTACATACTTCTTCTTTACTCGCATTACAACTTAGTTATTGAGTTCTTCTACAGTCTTAAAAATGAAAAAATGAGTCCGCAGTGTTGTCCTCTCAGGAACTGATTCTAGCAGATAAAGAGCTTTCAATATTACATATGGGAAGCGAATTTTGCCGCTCAATAATATTAACGGATTCTATTTTCTATTTTTATAAAAATTCCCTGCCACCGCTGCTCTTTTGTAAGAAGTCCAGCATGCACTAAATCTGTGATTGCCCGTTCTACCGTCCTGCGGGAAAGATGCAGTTCCTTTGCGATGGTACCAATTGCCGGATAGCACTGCCCGTTCTGATCGCTGTGGTCTTTCAGGTACATATACACGGCCTTTGCTCAGTGCGGCAGATCTTCCCCATAAATTTTAGAGAAATATCCCAAATCTTATACCTTTTTAAGAACCACCGGTACACCGGCATCCGTAAACAGACCATGTTCCCCTACACGCTCCACGCGCGGACGGTTTGCGATATAGTCCACATAGTTTCTGCGTGTTCCGAGGATATCCATGTTCTGCTCCAGCGCACAGGCAATGAATTCCGAGGCATTTCCTATCGTTGGACATAACAAAAAATCCGTATATTCCAACATTTCTTTTGCTTGTGGAATATCACGGATGAGCTGCGTGATGAATTGTTTCTGATATCCGGTAGCCGGAAGAGACCGCTTACTTTCATCAATCTTTTCTACCCCTTTACGGGTCCCGATGTATCGGATATGATTTTCCAGCTGTGCCGGCGATGCATCCCGGAGGTATTGGGATGTAAAAACCAGTTTCGGCAATCTCATCCCTCCTCATTATAGGATCCGCTGAAACGATTCAAACTGTCGCAGGATTTTCGTGCTTACTTGACATATTTTCGTGTTCCGCATATAATAATAGTACCAGACAGGCAACGGCGTGTGTCTGTCCAAGCGTTGAAGCATAACAGCGTACCGGAATGCCTTGTTATGCGGAGCTTTCAGTAGGGGTTAAGCAGCAACCTCAAACCGGAGTAGGTTCCGACCGAAAGAAAATGCTGAAAACCGTCTTGCGTCAAAGCAGGACGGTTTTTTTACTATTATCCAGATTCACCAGGAGAGACCATTTATGGAACTGCAGGCAGATGATAAGCTAAGAAATACCGCCGAGGGCTTTCGTTCCCTTTTGGACACTCAATATCACATCATCATTGGACGGAAGGGAAAATCCGTAGAACTTACCATTGAATTCAAACTTCCCTAATCGAAGCAGACTACCTCCTGTCTACTCCTTTTTCGGGGAATGACATTTATATTTTCATTGAAGAGAAAGGAGATTCCGGTTTGTTCTTCTGCCGTTCCTTCTTTCCCAAAGACAAGAAAGATTATACCGTTGGGCAGCCGCAGTTTACGTTACTCTTCAAGGAAAAAATTACAGTCAGCACCGGTGAAAGGGTCATTCAATATGACCGACTCACTCCTAAAACTAAATAACCCTATGGATATCTCTGAAACTATTTTTACAGCACACCCAACTTTTTCAGCATCTCCACACAGTCCTTTGCTCCCTGCACATAGAGATACTCACATTCATGCTGTGCAATCCTGTTTGTTGTCGTGATGTAGTCATCTACTGTCTGCCGTTCTTCCGGCAAACGTTTTTCCAACACGTTCCGCACGTTTTCAGACAATATTCCAACTTCACGATAGAGCTTCTGCTCCTCTTCACTGCATGACGTCCTGCGCTGCTCCAGCGCATTTTCCGTCATCTCCTGGATGACCATCTCATAAATCTCTTTTTATCCATATCGGGACCCTCCTCGTTTTCAATCCTAACCAAGCGGACCGCGCATTGGCCTTTGGAAAGTTCCTTTCAATTCCCTGCCAATCGCCCCGGATGGCATAAAAGAAATCCCCGCTAAAATCCAGCGTTTTCAAGGCTATCACCTCTTTTGGCAATCCGCTTTTCTCAGCCATCTGCATTCCCTGCTCAGGGCTTTTCGAATGGTTTCCTAATAAGGGACCAGCATGTAGCCATCCCAGCTCACCGGGCATTCTTCATACTCTGTTTTTCCGTTGGATCGATACTTTCCATAGCAATGGGCGGTCAAAGAGCTGAAAAACGCATGGTTTCCCTTTTATCCGTAAAATCCGGTAACATGGCCTGGAGGTCGGGAAAATTTTTTCCGTCATACAAAGGAATGATCGCGGTTTCGTTCTTTACCACATAACCATGTTTTGCAGCACATCCGGCAGCAGTCCGATGGGATAGTTCCCCGCCCCATTTCCTGGGCCCTTGGCATTCATCCGGCATCCCTTCGTTTTCATTCCGCAAAATCGATTTTTCAGGTTCCTCCACGGTAAAAATATCCGGATAAAAGGTATAACAGTCCAGGTTATAGGAGAGGTTGATCAGGTCTGTGAGGGACGGCTTCTCCTCAAGCTCTGCCGCAGCTTCAAATATCTCCTGATCTCTTTCTGTCATCTGCAACAGTCTCCGGGACAGAAAATCTAACTCCAGCAATGCTCGCCGGTTCACACGGCTGCCCTGCAGATATTGATCGAATCTGGGAATGGCCGTATGGATTTCCGCAATCTCAATTCTCCCGGCCGGTTTCTTTTCCTTTAATGTTTTATAAACGGCCCTGATCTCCTCCTTGGATGCCGGAAGCCTTAGTTCCTGGCGTTCCATAGCCCGGTTTGTCAAATATACCTGAAACAGCCTTTTACACCTCTTTTCATTGGATTGGGACTTCTCCGCGTATCCCCCTGTTTTTATGCAAAAAAATATAGGGGAGCTCCCCTATACTCTGGCCTGCTCCTCCTCGCTGTGCATAAATTCATCGGAAAGCTTGGTGGTAAGCACATAGCGTTCCCTGGGATACCGTTTGACCAGCTCAATATCCACCTCATCGCCCTTGAAGGGCAGGCGCATAAAGCCAAATCCTAATTTTTCCATGCCGCACTTACTTTCTGGTGGGGAAGGACGTTCCTGCCTCAAACTTACCTGCCACATCTTTCAGGTACTGCCGGATCGGCAGATGCTGAGGACATGCCTTTTCACACTGTCCGCAGCCGATGCAGTCACTGGCCTTGCCGTGCTTCAGGGAAATATTGTTGTAATATACCGCCTGGCTGGAAAAGCTGCCTGTGGTGCGGGAGATACTGTTATACAGCGCGAAATACTGAGGGATGGCGATGTTCTTCGGACAGCCGTGGGTACAATAGGCGCAAGCCGTACACGGAATCGGGGTATTCTTTTCGATGATCTCCGTAACCTGATCGATGACTTTCTGTTCTTCCGGCGTGATCGGTTCAAAATGCAGAAAAGTGTTTGTATTATCCTCTACCTGTTCCATGCTGTTCATGCCGGAAAGCACCCGGTTCACGCCCTCCTGGCTGGCGGCAAAGCGCAGGGCCCAGGAAGCATTGGAGGCCTCAGGACGCTGTGCTTTCAGCAGCGCCTCTGCCTCCTCCGGCAGGTTCACCAGAGTGCCTCCCTTGCAGGGCTCCATCACGGTGACCGGCTTTCCATACTTTCCTGCCACCTCCAGGCATCGACGGGACTGGACATTGGGCTGCTCCCAGTCCACATAGTTGATCTGCAGCTGGATGAAGTCCAGCACATCTCCATACCGGCTGAGGATCTCGTCCAGCAGCTCCGGCATATCATGGAAGGACATTCCCACCTGACGGATCTTTCCCTCGGCTTTCTTCCGGGCCACAAACCCGAACGCATCATACTTTTTGCATTTTTCATAGACATTGGTTCCCATGTTGTGCAGAAGATAATAGTCAAAATACTCCACACCGCAGTGTGCAAGCTGCTCATTGAAAATGCGTTCCATATCTTCCGCATCCTTAAAATCTCTCAGGGGGAGCTTCGTCACCAGCTGAAAGCTGTCCCTGGGATGCCGCTCTACCAGCGCCCTGCGCACCGCTTCTTCCGCATGGTATCCATGATAGGTGTAGGCAGTGTCAAAATAGGTAAATCCTTTTTCAAGAAAGGCATCGAAAAGCCGGTTGATCTTCCCGTAGTCGAAAGAATCCGGCCGATCAGCCTGCAGCACCGGCAGGCGCATGCACCCAAATCCAAAGTCCACGTTTCGTTCCTGTGTCATAGTACCCTCTCCTTTCTCAGTTCGAATGATGACCGCCAAATACTTCTGACATCGTCATCTGATCCAGTGCATCATCGATCTTTTTCACTTCTTCTTTGGTCAGCTTCAGCCAGCAGTTCTGTCATTTCCTTCACATCTGCCGGCGCACCGGAAGCATGGGTCATTCCCATGCAGCCCAAACCAATGGCCGACACCACTAAATCGGTTCCCAGAATTCTGTTCTCCATACACATGCCCTCTTTTCCATATTGAAATTATCGAAAACGGATCGATATGATCTACGTTTTATTTTAGTTCCCCATACTCTTTCTTTCAATTTGAATTCCGGGCCTATTCCATTAGCACAGCTTATGTGAAAAGCAGGCGGTTTTTCAATCCGCCTGCTTTTCAAAAAAACGATTTAATTTTCTCCGGTCATGAGCTTATGCAGAATATTCGCAAATTCTTCAATGTAATAATTTGTCTGGTCCTTTCTCCAGAATGCGCAGTAATTCCGCATGATCTGCCGATCTTTCTGGCAGATCGGCAGCCTTCGGATAGAAGTTCTTTCCGGCGGAAGCGTTCCCACGCTTTCAATCGGCAGAAAGCCCCGATTGCTTAGCACCAACAGCCGTCCTTCTTCCAAATTGTCCGCAAACAGATAACTGCCTCCAAATCCCAGTGTATTTTGATAATATTCCTGTTCCGCATTCTGCTGTTCCCGTGAAGTGATCAGTATGCAGGGAGTACGCCTCAGTTCCTCAATTTGAACAGATTCCTGTTTGCTGAGAGGATTATGGACTGAAAGCTCCGCATAGCACCCGCATTTCATCAGTTCAAAATTCATATAGGTATCAGAAAATGCTCTGCGCTGGTCGCTCAGTATCAGGTCCACGCCCCCGAAACGAAGCAGATCATAAAGTTCTTCATGAGTTCCGTTTACAATATTGATGGCTGCTTCCGGGTATATTTTTGAGAATTCTTCAATGGCCTGATAGAGTTCCATCCCGCTGTAGCACCGCAGATACCCGATGCGCAGCTGTAATTCATGATCCGTTCCAAGGCGCTTCGTTTCCCGGATCAGCTCGTCCACCTGCTCCAGGATCGCTTTACAGTGAGAATAAAAGTATTGACCCGTCGGCGTTATGGTAAAACGGCGGTTTCCCCGATGGATCAGTTCAACTCCCAGTTCTTTTTCCATTGCCTGAATCTGCTGAGAAATCGCAGATTGAGAAATATAGCACTGTTCCGCTGCCTCTGTAAAACTGTTGCAGTCGATCACAGCCACAAAATATTTCATCTGTCTTAACAGCATAACCTACTCCTTCTTTAGTGGTTTTTCTTTCATCTGCTTGCTGCTCCGGGGATCTGCGGGTTTTTGAGCATCATCCGGAATAGCCCAGGAGCGGCCAAACTTTTCAGCTCCAGGAATACGTCCCTGGGAACAATACTGATTTACGCGCCGCTCTGACACACCCCACCTATCAGCCGCCTGACTGATTGATAAATATCCCTTCATACGGCACCTTGTTGAAAATATTATTAAATGTTTCTATTATATACGAATAACCGTATCGTTTCAAGTAAGCGATCATGTCCCGAGAAATCTATGACTCATCTGCACTGCTTATCTTTCAGGGCTGTTAGGTATGAATTACGTTAACATTTTTCATTACTTTTCAGGTTAAATATTACAGTAAGGGCAACTGGAAATATCAGCATCCCTACCACACCAATCAAACTTAATCCCGAAAACATTGCCGCTAATGTAGCCAGAGGATGGAGTCCTATTTGTTTTCCTACGATTTTAGGTTCCAGCATATTTCTTACAATCAAAATAAATAGATAAAGAAGTAAAATTCCTATAGCCAAGGGAACATTTTTCATAATAACTAAAATGATTGCCCATGGAATTAGGATTCCTCCGGTTCCAAGTACTGGAAGTATATCAAATACTGCTATTGCAATACTCAAGATGAAAGCATATGGAATCTTAAGAATCGAAAATCCTATTAAGAGTTCCATAAAGGTAAGAAAAAACAGAAATGTATAAGATCGGAGATAAATCCATAAAATATTTTATATATATATCTTTCCTCGCTTGGCAGATTCTTTTTTCTCTTTCGGAATCATTTCTTCCAAACAGTCATGGATCTTTCCGTAATCAATCGTCATAAAGAAAGTAGCGACAACAGTAATCACCATACGTATAATAAATCCAGGTATTCCTGCCACTATCAGTGAGAAATTCTTCTCCAGATTAATAGAGAGTTCAGAAATATAGCTTCCTAAATTTTGTGTGAAATTTTGGAAAAAAATCTCTATTTGCCCAGCTAATTCCGGATTGATTGCCGCGGTGACCGTTTGGGCATGAACTGACAGTGTCTCCAATGCAGGAACAATCTGATGCCTATAAATATTAGGGGCCTCTTCCAAAAGAGCACCCCCTATTACTCCATAGGTCAAAACATTTATTCATAGAAATGGCACAGTTTGCACATAATCTGCAAAGCTGTGCCATTGTTTAAGCTCTATTGTTTTATCAATTTATTCATATGTTTTTATGCCTTTTTTTCGCGTCATAAACACCATATATCCCCATTCCAAATACCATGAGACAGACTACTGCGCCGGTTGCATTATTGAGTTCGCCCTGTATGGCCTTTGTTCCTGTCCCAAATGCCGCAAACATAGCGCTTTGAAGAAATAGCAGTGATACGCACGCATCTACATAGCAAATTCGTCGTATCACCAAAAGCAACAGATCATTCATTCTACCTGTCCGAATGAGATTCCTCACCGCAAGGATAATTTTATAGAATGTATATCCCGCCACTATATAAGTAGCGTATACAGGATATGATTTTCCACCCTGGGAATCTTTTAGTAAAATCACCGCACCTGCCAAAACCCAAGACATGAGGAAGAATAAAATACTGATATTCCGATATATTACAATTTCTCCATCAATCTCTTTTTTACGTTGCTTTTCTTCTATCCATTTTTTTCGGAGTACTGAAAACCGCATGCCTGCCAATAAAATATAATAAGCTGCAAGGGTAGCAAACCAGGCAGATCGACTATAAACAGCTATGGCCCCATTAAAGATTAGAAATGCCAGATTTAATCCAATTCCTAAAATAGTAATTGAAAATGTACGATATGTATAATCCTTCATGATCCGATTCATCACAACTGCTGACTCCAGAAACGGGATTAATCTTTTTTGTATAAGGTACCGCATATCATTAACAAAATAGAAAAAAAATGAACATAAAAGCAAGGCAGGGATCACACTTATACCATCAGGCAAGTTCCCCAATAAAATTTCTACGGTCAATAAAGGGACAAAAATGATTGATATCAGGTACAGAAAAATACGATAACACAGCCGGAGTGCCGGCGGGCGAAACTGTGTTATCTTTTGGTCAAGCCACTTTTTAAATTTTCTAGTGCTGTTCATTTTCAGCTCTCTCCTCTGATCAAGCTTATACATCCGCTCTTCTGTAAAGAATAATCGCAAGCATAACGGATGCCAGATCTGTTATCGCCTGTGCCCCATAAATCGCTATCATCCTGAATTTCGGACTTACCAATACAGGAAACAGTAAAAGCAACGGAATATAAAGCGTCTTACAAGCCAGGGAAATCAGAAGTGACTGCTTTTTTAATCCCCTGGATACAAAGGACTGCATAAGAACAGATTGTATTCCTGAAAAGATCATTCCCAGTATATAAATCCTGATCAAAGGCTCTGATGCCTGAACTACCTCTTTACTTTGCGTAAACATTCGTGAAAAGCTTCCAGGCGAAGCCATCAAAAATAACCATAGTAGAGCAGCATATATTGTTGTAACAAAAATAGAAAATCGGATTGCTTCTTTCACCCTGTCATGAAAACCGGCTCCATAATTATAACTAATAACTGGCTGCAACCCCTGTCCAAATCCGTTAATCGGCTGGCGAATAAAGGAAGATGTAGTTGTAACAATTGTACCCACGGAAATTGCTAATGTAGCCCCATCCATTCCATATCCGCTCAATGCCTGAGGACCATATTTTTTCAGGGAATAATTTAAAAGAATATTGATCAGGCTCTCTGCACCTGTTGTAATGAAATTTGCTGCCCCTAATGTGACAATGTTCCATAGCATGGTGATGTTGGGTATCAAATCTTTTTTGCGGATGCGGATAGCGGATTTTTTTGAGAAAAGATAACCAACAACCCAAAGAGCTGAAACTACCTGTCCAATGACCGTAGCCAGTGCTGCGCCCGTAACTCCCATATCCATTCCAACAATAAAAAAAGCATCTAAAATGATGTTAATTAAGGCTCCAATCAGTACAGATACCATTCCCAGCACTGTTTTCCCTTGCGTATTAATAAACATATTTAATCCAGTAACCAACATGGAAAAAGGAATTCCCAAACTGATTATGCGCACATATTCCACTGCATATATAAGGTTTTCTGCTGTTGCGCCAAATAACGGCATAATATGTTCTCCCCAAATGAACATTCCAGCCGCAAAGAGCGATCCGCTCACCAGCAAAGGAAGTATGCAGCACCCCAAATATTTCTCTGCTTTTCTTATATCCCCTGCACCCCTAGCAATAGCGGCTTGAGGAGCTCCTCCTGCGCCGATTAAAAGACTAAACGCCATAAACAGGATATTAACTGGAAGATATACTCCAACACCGCCAAGGGCAGTTGCCCCAATTTCTGGTATTTGCCCAACAAATATACGATCTACAATATTATAAAGCATACTTACGATCTGAGCGATCACCATGGGAACTGCTGTTCTCATGACCAGTGCCTTTACGTTTCCTTTAGACAAATCTGAATTTTTCATTCCATGACCTCTTCTACTATCCCTTTAATGAATAAGCCTATTCTATGAGCGGGCAGACCGTCTTTTTGACTGCCTGCCCGCTCATAAAATATCCTTCTAATATTTACTTAATGTTAAAGAAATGTTTACGAAATATTAAAATCACAAAATTTATTTAAAAAATTTTTACGCCTAATCCCATATTAGGACCTGTGAACGAAATCAAAAGATCCAATAAAAAAACAGCCATTCCCGCCAATGCAAAAAATATCAAACTCATGGCACAGATCCGTCCATGAATATTAAGAAAATATCCGGTGTAATCCCACCATCTGGCATGAAACACAAATTCGAGTATCCAAGATGTAGTATATTCTACAACTGCACATATTCCGGTACAAATTAAGAAATAATATCCCGGATTTTGTCCCACTTTTTTATGCAGCATTACCATTAATATGGCTCCCGCCCCATAAATTGGAGCCCATGGTCCGTGGAGCACTCCGCGGTAAACAAGTACGAGTTCCATTAAATTGTATTCTATATAGTGTCTGTTCCAATATACCAGAACCTCCCATAACCAACCGGCTGAACTCGCCATAAAGAAAAAAAGTAAATATGGTAATAATACATTCTGCAAGTTTTCAATTTTGCAGAAATCAAAGCGATATTTTAGACGCATTATAAACTGCCTCCATTTCCTCAAGATTGATTCTACAAAATCATACCTGTTTTTCGTTACGCTACTATTTGAATTTTGTTTGAAAAATATAAAATAAACGGAAGAATCCAACCTTTGCAGAATCCGCAATGCTAATGCCAATCCCAGCCCATTTCCTTCTGTAGCATGAGAAGTATCCCCTTGATAACATTTATCAAAAATATGCTTTTGTGTCTCTTCTGACATACCGCAACCTGTATCAGAAACCTCAACAGTTATATAACGTGTATCAGATTTCTGCTTTAATATGACGCTGCCGCCTGGCTCCGTAAATTTAAGCGCATTAGAAAGTAAATTATTCCAAACCGACTCCATAAGGCTTTCATCTGCATAGGTCGTTGCTTTGTCCTCCAGTTCCGCTTCAACAAAGGACTCCTTTCCATGAAAAAAACACCGCATTTTGCGATGTCTTTGTATCTACCGCCGTCACGATATCCTCGGTCCGCAGATAGGATTTCCTGTGGCATCCCATTTTCCATAAACCGGCGATCTAGGCTGTCCGAAATAGCATTGACCTGCCTATGGCTGCCCGTGATGATCAATTTCCCGTCCTCCACCCGGTTTTCCGTAATCTGGTACCGGAACAGCGGTTGGATGCCGGAAGCCTTAGTTCCTGGCGTTCCATAGCTCGGTTTGTCAAATATACCGGAAACATCCTTTTACACCTCTTTTCATCGGATGATAGATCCGGCTTTTTTTTAATAATCTTCTTCTTTTCTTTGCCTGCCTAATAACTGCCGCATACGGTTGAGCGTATCCCGATGTCCTTTATCCTGAAAGGCTTGCTGCTGCCCGGTTTCGTTCTGCGGCACAAGACGCCAGTTCAATCTCATGCAACAGATCCTGCAGTCGTTCTTCTTCCAGCTTAATTTCATCCCACGCTGTCTGATACGCTCTTTCACACGCATCAATTACCAACTCTCGTGCCAGATTTTTACCAACTTTTCAGCAAAATCGGCCAATTTCTTTTCTTCCACTTCACTGTCTCAAAGATGCAAAAAACGCTGGAAACATGCGGTCTCCAGCGCTTTTTACGTCTTTATAAAATTGGGGATTACATTCCCATCTGCTTTGCAACCTCAGCCGCAAAGTCCTCATTCTTCTTCTCCATGCCTTCGCCGGTCTCGAAGCGAACGAACTTCTTAATCTTGATGTTGGCACCGTTCTCCTTGGCAACCTGAGCAACGTACTGTGCTACGGACTGCTTGCCGTCCTCAGCCTTTACGTATACCTGGTCTAACAGGCAGAACTCCTTCATCTCCTTGTTGATGCGTCCGTTAATCATGCCCTGGATTACCTTCTCAGGCTTGGAAGCTTCCTTGGGATCATTCTGGATCTGAGCCATCAGGATGGACTTCTCATGCTCGATGAACTCGGGGCTGATCTCGTCGCGGTTGGTGAACATGGGCTTTAATGCAGCTGCCTGCATAGCAACGTTTCTGGCCATCTCTTTAACCGCATCGTTTACCACATCGGTCTCAACGTCTACCAGAACGCCAATCTTTCCGCCTGCGTGGATGTAGGAAGCAACAAAACCGTTCTCCTCACATACCTGCTCAAAACGACGGATGTTCATGTTCTCGCCGATTACGGCAATCTGGGAAGCCAGAGCTTCCTTTACGGTCATGGAGGGGTCCTTCTCCCACTTCTCAGCGAAGAACTCGTCCATATCCTTAGCGGAGGTGGTCAGAGCCTGAGCCGCAACATCTGCTACATAATTGCGGAACTTCTCGTTCTTAGCCACGAAGTCGGTCTCAGCATTTACCTCAACCACAACAGCCTTCTTTCCATCCTCGGTAACCTTTGTATCAACAATACCCTCAGCTGCAATACGGCCAGCCTTCTTAGCTGCACCTGCAAGTCCCTTCTCTCTCAGGAACTCAACAGCCTTGTCCATATCTCCATCGGTAGCTGCCAGAGCCTTCTTGCAGTCCATCATTCCGGCGCCGGTCATCTCTCTCAACTCTTTTACCATTGCTGCTGTTACTGCCATTGTTTTTTCCCTCCAAAATCTAACCTGTGATTTACGCTTCTTCCTCAGCCTCAGCTGCTCCGAATCCTTCTGCGGGAACCTCAATCTCCATAGCTCCCTCTAACACTTCGCCCTGCTTTGCCTCGATTACAGCGTCTGCCATCTTGGAAACGATCAGCTTAACCGCACGGATCGCATCATCATTTCCGGGAATTACATAATCCAGCTCCTCAGGATCGCAGTTGGTATCTACAATACCGATCAGGGTGATGCCCAGAGTGTGAGCCTCCTGTACGCAGATGTGCTCCTTCTTGGGATCTACTACAAAGATGGCATCGGGAAGACGCTTCATCTCCTTGATTCCGCCCAGGTTTCTCTCCAGCTTCTCCCACTCCTTCTTCAGAGCGATCACTTCCTTCTTGGGAAGTACATCGAAGGTTCCGTCCTGAGACATGGTCTCAATCTCTTTTAATCTGGCAACACGGCTCTGAATGGTCTTGAAGTTGGTCAGCATGCCGCCCAGCCATCTCTCATTTACATAGTACATACCGCAGCGCTCAGCCTCAGTCTTGATCGCCTCCTGCGCCTGCTTCTTGGTTCCCACGAACAGAATGGTTCCGCCGTTCGCCGCAATGTCGGAAACAGCCTTGTAGGCCTCGTCTACCTTGCCAACGGACTTCTGCAGGTCAATGATGTAGATTCCGTTTCTCTCGGTGTAGATGTA
>ERZ1643246.3817-NODE-3817-length-12495-cov-5.805788_pt1 | contig 12495 bp, 10 predicted proteins | sample MGYA00579265_ERZ1643246 | MGnify/ENA primary metagenome ERZ1643246 (study PRJEB29033, sample SAMEA4952261) | chicken gut metagenome | biome: Broiler Chicken; feature: Gastrointestinal Tract; material: Caecum | place: Ireland | collected 2018 | study: Broiler...
AAGAAAGTAGAGGCCCGTCGCGGCCTGAGCGACAAGTGAAAAGAATTTTGAGAGACAAAAGTGAGGCAGGAAAAGGCGAAAGATAAGAGAAAAATGCGGCGCAAGGAAGCACGCGGGCACATTTCCAGCAAGCAGGCCCCGGCAGCACAGGACAAAGACAAAAGCAACAGGAGGCAGCGCAGGCCAGGCGCAAAAGAAGCAGGCAGCAAGGCACGCGGGCCGGAAACAAAGATGCAGAACGCAGGCCCACCTGCGGCAAAGCGCACGCACAGCCGCCAGGGCTGCAGCAGGGAACTCTCGCCGAAACACCGGGCGCGAAAGCCAACAGGCCAGACAGCGACAGGCTTCGAAAAAACGACCGGCCTGGCAGACGGCACGGCACGCCGGGCGCAGAAAAACCCCTCCGAACAGGCAAAATTCGCGTTCGCTCTTTCGCCTGCCCGGAGGGGCCTTGTGAACCGGGGCCGCCAAAAAATCGCTTCGCTGTTTTTGGCTGGCACGGTCTTTTTCTGCTTCGCGTTGCGCATTGCGCAGAACAAAAGGGGGCGCCGCCCCCTTTTATCCCCTGCAAGCTTTTTGAAAAAAGCTTGACCAAAAACTTTACCATTTTGGCCGGGTGGAAATTTATTTCTTATTTAATGTTCGTGACATTCTGGTCCTTGAGCACCACGTCGTGCGCGCCACCCTCCACAATGCTGACGGAGGACACCAGCGTGAGCTTCGCCTTCTTCTGCAGCTCCGGAATCGTGAGCGCGCCGCAGTTGCACATCGTCGAGCGAACCTTGCTCAGCGTCAGGTTCACGTTGTCCTTCAGGCTGCCTGCATAGGCCACATAGGAATCCACGCCTTCTTCAAACGAAAGCTTCTTCGCACCGCCCAGATCATAGCGCTGCCAGTTGCGGGCGCGGTTACTGCCCTCGCCCCAGTACTCCTTCATGTACGTGCCGTTCACGTTCACGCGGTTCGTCGGGGATTCGTCAAAACGGGCAAAATAACGGCCCAGCATCACGAAGTCAGCGCCCATCGCCAGCGCCAGCGTGATGTGGTGGTCGTACACAATGCCGCCGTCGGAGCACACCGGCACATAAATGCCCGTCTCCTCAAAGTATTCGTCGCGCGCCTTCGCAACCTCAATCACAGCCGTCGCCTGGCCGCGGCCAATGCCCTTCGTCTCACGCGTGATGCAGATCGAGCCGCCGCCAATGCCAACCTTCACGAAGTCTGCGCCGCATTCCGCCAGGAACCGGAAGCCGTCGCGGTCGATCACGTTGCCCGCGCCGATCTTCACGCTGTCGCCGTACTTCGCGCGCGTCCATTCGATCGTGCGCTTCTGCCACTCGCTGTAGCCTTCCGAGGAATCGATGCACAGAATGTCCGCACCGGCTTCCACCAGCGCCGGGATTCTCTCCTCATAGTCGCGCGTGTTCACGCCGGCGCCCACCACATAGCGCTTGTGCTTGTCCAGCAGCTCGTTCGGGTTTTCCTTGTGGTTCGCATAGTCCTTGCGGAACACCATGTACTGCAGGCAGCCGTTCTCGTCCAGCACCGGCAGGGAGTTCAGCTTGTGATCCCAGATGATGTCGTTGCACTCGGAGAGCGTCACGCCCTTCGGCGCGGAAATGATCTTCTCGATCGGCGTCATGAAGTTGCGGACCTTCTCGTCCGGCGACATGCGGCTGATGCGGTAATCGCGGCCCGTCACAATGCCGAGCAGCTTGCCGTTCGGGCTGCCGTCCTCCGTGACGGCAACCGTGGAGTGGCCCGTCTTGGCCTTGAGCTCCAGAATGTCAGCCAGCGTCTTGTCCGGCGTGATGTTCGAATCACTCACCACGAACCCGGCCTTGTAAGCCTTTGCGCGCGCCACCATGGCGGCCTCGGCCTCCACGCTCTGGGAACCGTAAATGAACGAAACGCCGCCCTCCTTGGCAAGGGCCACAGCCATCTTATCGTCGGAAACGGACTGCATGATGGCCGAAACCATGGGGATGTTCATGCTGATGGCCGGCTCTTCCCCCTTGCGGAACTTCGTCAGGGGCGTCTTCAGGCTCACGTTCGCCGGGATACATTCCGCCGAGGAATACCCCGGGACCAGCAGGTATTCGTCAAAGGTATGACTGGGTTCGCTGTAGAAATAAGCCATTCTGATTATCCTCCATTCTGAAAGGTAAGCCCGAGCGTCGGCACAGGCGGACGGGAAGGTGAATGATTCATTATAGCATTTTTCGGCCTGTTTCGCCAATAGGAAAACAGAAAAAGATTGCCCGGAAATGACGCGCGCTTTCTGGTGGAAGCGTGCAACGCCCTGTTAGCAAGGCAAAGCACTTCACCGCAGCAGCATGGAAAAGCTCAGCCCGCGTGCGTGGTAGCCCTGCACCAGATAGCCGTTCTCCGTCTCGCCGCCGCGCAGCGTCAGCTCCTCGCCCAGCAGTGCCTCGCTCACATAGTCGATCTGCATGCCTGTGTAGGGCCGCTCCCGCCATGCGTCCGGCACCACGTCCATGGCAATGTCAGCGTAAACGGCGTTGTTCAGGTGGTGGTTGTAGTCAATGTCGGAATAGCGGATCGGCCGCCGGCCAATCTCCGGCAGCTCCGGGTGCTCCGCGATCCGCACATTGCGCTCCTCGCGCGGCGTGCGCGTGTCCTCAAACACGCCGTAGGAAAAGAACACCTTCGGCCGCAGCAGCTTGTGCGTCTCCGGATCCACGGAAACGGAATCCTGCATCACGCGCACCAGCAGCTCCTCCCCCGCCCACAATTCATAATCGCGGTAAAAGCTGGCGCCCATTGTCCCGCGCGGGTGCGTGCGCAGGATGAGCTCCTCGCCAAGCTCCGGCAGGCGGCGGATCTCCGCCCGGTTCGAAATGATCAGGAACACAAGCCCTTCCCGCTTCATGCGTGTGTAGCCCATGTCCACCGATTCCAGATGGCGTTCGCTCGCCTCCTGGCAGTAGCGGCACAGAGCCGAAAAGCGCAGCTTCGAATCCGGCCCCACGTCGTAGGTATCGACGCGCTGTTCCATGCTGTATTCGCGGATTTGTTCGATTGGATAGCCCATGGGGGCCTCCTCCTTTCCGAAGAAACAAAGGATGATAAAAGCGGAAGAGCCGGGCGTTCTGCGGCCCGGCTTCCCGTTTCATTCTGTCCTTGGGCAGAACGCTGTTTATTCGGGGCGGATCACTTCCTGGCCGCCCATGTATTTGCGCAGGACCTCCGGCACCGTCACGCTGCCGTCCGCGTTCTGGAACTGCTCCACAATCGCCGGCATCACGCGGCTCGTCGCCAGGCCGGACGCATTCAGCGTGTGGCAGAAATGCAGCTTCTTGTCCGCCCCGCGGTATTTGATGTTGCCGCGGCGCGCCTGATAAGCGCGGGCGTTCGAGGCGGAGCTGACTTCCTTGTAAATCCCCATGCTCGGGATCCACACTTCAATGTCATATGTGCGGGCCATGGAGTAGGAGCAGTCGCCGGCGGCGAGCTTGCTCAAGCGGTAATGCAGGCCGAGCTCGCGCACGAGACGCTCCGCCTTGCCCACGAGCTCCTCAAACGCGGCGTCGGAGCCCTCCTCTGTGGTGTACTGCACCATTTCGACCTTGTTGAACTGGTGGCCGCGGATCATGCCGCGCTCCTCGGCACGGTAGCTGCCCGCCTCGCGGCGGTAGCACGGCGTATAGGCGATAAACTTTTTCGGCAGATCGGCCTCCGTGAGGATCTCATCGCGGTAAAGGTTCACGAGCACCGTTTCCGCCGTGGGCAGCATGAATTTCTTATCCGCGGAGGTGGGGTTCTGAATCCAATACACCTCGTCGCCGAACTTTGGGAACTGGCCGGCCACATAGCCGCACTCATAGTTGAGCATGTGCGGCGGCAGAATCAGCTCATAGCCGTCCGCGAGATGCTCGTTGATGAAGAAGTTGAGCAGCGCCCATTCGAGGCGCGCGCCGGCCCCGCGGTAGATCCACGCGCCGTTGCCGCCCACCTTCGCGCCGCGCGGGTAGTCGATCATGCCGAGGCCCTCGCACAGATCCACATGGTTCTTCGGCTCAAAGTCAAACTTCGGCTGCTCGCCGAAATAGTGCAGCGGCACATTCTGCTCCTTGCCGCCGGCCACAACGTCCTCGTCCGGCAGGTTCGGCAGGCTCAGCATGAGCTGCTTCTGCTGCTCTTCCAGCTCGCCCAGATCGGCGTTTGCGGCCTTAATCTTTTCGGAAAGGGCTTTCATCTCCGCCATGATGCCGGAAACGTCCTCCCCCGCCTTCTTCATGGCCGGGATCTTCTTCGTGCAGGCGTTCTGTTCCGCCTTCATGGACTCGGTGCTGCCGGTCAGCTCGCGGCGGCGGGCATCGATTTCCAGGATCTTGTCCACGGTTTCGTCCAGGTTGAGCTCGCGCTTGTGGATCGCGGCCTTGACTTCGTCCGGGTTCGTTCGGATCAATTTCAAATCCAGCATGATAGTGTTCCTCTCTTTTCTTGATATTCCAGCATCTGTATGCGTTTGGCTCAGTCGTCTCCGAAGAGCTTGAGCAGCTCCGCCAAATCCTCCTGGCCGTAAAACTCAATCTGCAGCGTGCCCTTTTTCTGGCTTCCCTTCACGGACACGCGGCGCCCCAGGTGCTCGTGGAGGGCGAGCTCCACCTCGTCATAGTAAGGCAGGCGGCGCTTTTCTTTCTTGGGTTTTCCCTCCGCAGTCTCCCCGCGGGCGGCCTGCGCCATCTTCTCGAGCTGGCGCACGGAAAGCCCCTGCTCCACCGCAAGGCGGGCGGCGCGGCGCATCCCCTCCTCGTCCGGGAAGGCGAGCAGCGCGCGGGCATGCCCGGCGGAGAGCTTTCCCTCCTGCACGAGGGCGCGCAGGTCCTCCGGCAGGGCGAGCAGACGCAGCGCGTTTGCCACGGCCGGGCGGGAGCGGCCCACCGTGCGGGCCACGTCCTCCTGCGTGAAGCCGTATTCCTCCATGAGCGCCTGGTAGCCTCCGGCCTCCTCGAGCGGGTTCAGGTCCTCGCGCTGCAGGTTTTCAATGAGCGCGAGCTGCATGACCTCGCTTTCGGAAAGATCGCGCACCACGGCGGGCACTTCCTGCACGCCGGCCATGCGGGCGGCGCGCCAGCGCCGTTCCCCGGCCACGATCTGGTAGCCGCCGCCGATCAGCGGCCGCACCAGCAGCGGCTGGAGCACGCCGTGCTGGGCTATGGACTCGGCCAGATCGGCGAGGGAGGCGTCGTCGAAGCTCTTGCGCGGCTGCGCGCGGTTCGGCTCAATCTCGTTGATGTTGATCGCAACGGCAGCGTTGCGGTCCTCCATGTCGTTTTCAGAAAAAATGGCGTCCAGGCCTTTCCCCAGCCCGCCCTTTTTTGCCGCCATCAAATCTCCCCTTTCCCCTTCCGGGCGTTGTTCAGCCGCGGCGCAGGATCTCATCTGCAAGGCTGTTGTATGCCGCGGCGCCCTTGCAGTTCCTGTCAAAGTACTGGATCGGCTTGCCGAAACTCGGCGCCTCCGAAAGGCGCACGCCGCGCGGCACCACCGAGGAAAACACCTTGCGCGGGAAGTATTTTTTCACTTCCTCCACGACCTGCTGCGTGAGGTTCAGGCGGCCGTCATACATGGTGAGCAGCACGCCCTCGATCTCGAGCCTGTCGTTGTACTGCCGCTTCACACGGCGCACGGTGTTCATGAGCTGAGAAAGGCCCTCGAGCGCGTAGTATTCGCACTGGATGGGAATGAGCAGCGTGTCGGCCGCGCAGAGCGCGTTCGTTGTGATGATGGAAAGCGAGGGCGGGCAATCGATCAGCATGTATTCATACGTTTCCCGCAGCGGCGCCAGCGCCGTGCGAAGGATAGCCTCACGGTGATCGCGGTCGATGAGCTCCAGCTCCGCGCCGGCCAGATCCATGCTGGAGGGAATCAGATCGAGGCAGGAAAACTCCGTGTGCACGATCACGTCCTTCGTTTCGGCCTCACCCATGAGCAGCGTATAGGCTGTCTGCCGCTGCTTTCGCCTGTCCACGCCGACGCCGCTCGAGCTGTTGCCCTGCGGGTCCACGTCCACAAGGAGCGTTTTCTTGCCTTTGAGGCCGAGCGCGGCCGCCAGATTGACGGCAGTGGTGGTCTTTCCCACGCCCCCCTTCTGGTTCGCAATCGCAATAATTTTCCCCATAGCTTGCCCCTCCACGCCTGCGGCGGGCCGTATCCTGCCAGAGGAACGGCCCGCAAAATTTGTCTGCACGTTTTATGATACACCGAGCAAGCCGCGCACGCGCCGTCCGGGCGCAGGGCTGTCTGCGGCAGCACGCCAACCGCACGCGCCTCGACTTACCTTTGTTCATTATATCATCTTTTCAGGGCGGAAAAAAGACTGAAATCCGATTTTTCACGTTTCACGTGAAACAATGTGGAAAACAGCAAAAAAACGCGCCGCCTTCCCCGCACGAAGCGGAGAAAAACGGCGCGTCTTGGCGCATGCAGTCGGGCAAACCTTGGGCAGAAGCTCGGGCACCGGAGCGTTTCACTATTTTCTCGGCAGCAGCCGTTCACAGCGCGGCGGCGGACGCGCGGGTGCGGAAATCGACGCACAGCGGCCGTGCAAGCAGCAAGTGAACACACGGCGCAGAATGCAAAGCCCGTCCTTTTTCAAGCAGCGGCACACACGCGCACGCCGCGAGCCTCACCGCGCTGCCCGGCACGCTTCGGCGTGAGCGGGCCGGGCGCCGGGGCGTTTCACTATTTTCTCGGCAGCAGCCGTTCACAGCGCGGCGGCGGACGCGCGGGTGCGGAAATCGACGCACAGCGGCCGTGCAAGCAGCAAGTGAACACACGGCGCAGAATGCAAAGCCCGTCCTTTTTCAAGCAGCGGCACACACGCCGCGAGCCTCACCGCGCTGCCCGGCATGCTTCGGCGTCTCCCTGTGCGCCCGTTCACGGCGTGCGCGCGGCGCGGCGGCGCTCCCCTTCGCGGCGCGGGATTTTCACGACATACTCAAGGTAATCGTCCGTTTCCGTCCACTCGCTCTCGGCGCGAATGCCGTTCTGCTTCATAAGATCAACCGCGTGCCGGATCGTGTTCACAAAGATCCGCACGTCGCGCACCAGCACGGTGCGCTTCGGCTTCTCTGCCGGGGATTCCTCCCCCATGAGCTGGCGCAGATACGTCTCCGTCTGCGCCACGTTCAGCCCGCGCTCCACCACAAGCTTCAGCGCCGCCGCTCGGCGGGCCGGGTCTTCCAGCCGGAGCAGCGCCCGGGCGTGCCGCTCCGTGAGGCCCGCGTCCAGAATCTGCGCGCGTTCCTCCGGCGTGAAGCGCAGCAGCCGCAGCTTGTTGGCCACCGCGGACTGGCTCCGCCCCAGCCGCTCCGCCGCTTCCTCCTGCGTGACGCCCCATTCCTCCACCAGCCGGCGCAGGCCCTCCGCTTCCTCAAAGAGATTCAGGTCGCGCCGCTGCAGGTTCTCGAGCAGCGCCAGCACCGCGCTCTGCCGGGCGTCGCAGCCGCTCACCAGGCAGGGGATCGCTTTCATGCCCGCCATGCGGCAGGCGCGCAGCCTCCTCTCCCCCGCGATCAGCTCATAGCCGCCCACCACCTTCCGCACGCACACGGGCTGCAGCAATCCGTTCTGTTTGATGCTCTCCGCCAGCGAACGAAGGCCGTCCTCGTCAAACGTGTGCCGCGGCTGCGCGCGGTTCGGCCGGATCTCGTCCGCCGGAATCTGCACAAGCTTCCTTTTCTCCTGATTTTTCCACATGGCGTTCCCTCCTCGGTGGAAATCTTTTTCTTTGTTCCTATTATAGAAGGGCATGCCCATGGAATTTGTCAAACGGCGGGCGGCCGCTGAAAAAGAAAGAATGTTTCACGTGAAACGCCGCGCTCTGCGGGGCGGCAAAAAAAGAAGCCCCGAAGGGCTTCTTTCCGGGACAGCGCCGCTCATGCTTTCAGGCTGCCCCGCTCGATATTCTTCTGCAGAATCCGGTCCGTCACCTCATACAGCGTTTCGGAACCGAGCTTCGTCTTGGCCTGCCGGCCATACACCTGTTCCGCCGTCACCTGGTGTTCTACCCAGTCGCCGCCCCCGTTGCTATCGTTCAGCAGAAGCGGCTGCAGGTTATCCATAGCATGGGCAAACTTCGCTTCCGCCGTTTCATACGCGTTGAACTCGTCAAACAAAGCCATCAGATCCTTCGCCTGATCCTCCGGCAGAATCGAGAAGATCCGCTGCTTGGCCGCTTCCTCCCTCTCGTTCTGCGTCTGCAGGCCCCCGTTGTCATAGGCGTAGGTGTCGCCCGCGTCAATCTCCACAATGTCGTGAATGAGGCACATCGCCATCACCTTCGCAATGTCCACGGTCCTGTTCGAATATTCGCGCAGCAGATACGCCATCAGCGCCATGTGCCAGGAATGTTCCGCGTCGTTTTCATTCCGCCCGTGGTTCGATAAATGCGTCTGGCGAAAAATGTTTTTTGCCTTGTCAATCTCCAGGCAAAAGGCCAACTGCTTCTGCAAACGTTCTTCCATCCCTCTTCCCTCCTGAATCAAAACAGTGTTTGTCCGCCTCCGGCGGCCAAACGGCGTAAACTTTAATGAAACAGCTCATCTGCTGTTCCATCAAAGTTCAGCCAGCCCGGAGGGAAATTGCGCCGTATTTGGAATCTGCGATTTTTTGAAAAAAATCGAGTAAAACTTTCAAGTAACAAGCGTGTGTTCTTTTAAAACATAGGAAGATCGCTTCATACATAAAAATAAAATTATAATTTAATTATCTAATCCTCAAAAAACATTGATTTTTCAAGGCTTCACGCCTGTTTTTCGTTCAAACCTTATCTGTTTACCCTTGTTTTTGCCCTTACGAGCCGAAACAAGAACTTTTATTTATCCGAATGCCTAACTGCTTTCTCGGGAAGTAAAAGTCTGCGGTATTTAAGAGCGAAATACACCCCTCGCACAAACCTGCGGTTTGTGCTCAGAACATCTGATATTTGAGTCAAAGATTAAATTGCTTTTTTATCATCTGCGCAACAGTCTCTGGCGCAAGGTTCGTATTGTCTATTTTCATGTAGTTATCAAAGGAGATTTCTCCATCCATGCTTTCCAATCGATATTGCGTGTCATCGCTGATAAGTATCTGATTTGATAGCTCAACATTCCTTTTTGATGCTTTGTGTAAAAGACGATTTTCCGTTGCGTTTCTTTCCAAGCGCACTTTGCGGGATGCAACCAGCTCTACGTAGTAGAATTCCGTACCGTACGGTTCAAAAATCCTTTTGACCTGCTCAACATAATCCCAATCTGCCTGCTGATCAAACGCCCACATATAAGTGAAAATCATTCCGTAGTTATCAGTTTTTGCAAACTCCTCAAATACGACCTGACGAAGTTTGTTTATAACTGCGCCGTTATACTGTCCGAAGATTTCAATGACCGGTTCAATGGTCATATGATTGTGGAACAACCGTAAACCGGTTATTTTCATCAGCTCCTGTCCGACTGTCATTTTGCCAACAGCAGCATTGCCAATCATAAATAATAATTTCATATTTTTCTCCTCCCGTTCTTTCTATCGTCTTTCCCTTGCTTTTGCCCTTATGATGTGTGGAGGAAAAGAGTAAACTTGTGTGAAATCGTATAAAGAGATAAGGCGGACACATTGCGATAAATCCTTTGTTTTCAAGCGTTTGGAAGGATTTTATTAACTCCCCATGAGGGGTAGTAACCATTTATAAAATCTTGGTTTTCAAATTTGTATTTACGTCAGCGGTTCCTTCCTGATCTTTCCTCCGTGCCGCGGATAAAGCGATTTCAGCTCGCCCGTCCGGGCAATCAGGGCAACCGCCCTCTCCCCTTCTCCGGGCAATTCATACTGCGGCACGCCGCGCACCGTTCCGCCCAGCTTCCGGATCGCGCCCTCCGCCTGCGGAAGCTCCTCTTTCAGCTGCGGGCCTTTCATTGCCGCAAACACGCCGCCCTTTTTCACAAACGGCAGGCAATATTCGCACAGCACATTCAGCCCTGCCACCGCGCGCGCCGCCGCAGCGTCAAACTGCAGCCGGTACCGCGCGTCGCGGCCGCCTTCCTCCGCGCGCAGGTGCACAAGCTCCGCCTGCAAACCCAGTTCCCCGCACACTTCATTGAGAAATGTGAGCCGCTTCTGCAGACTGTCGAGCAGGGTCAGCTCCATGTCCGGCCGCAGAATCTTCCACACAATGCCCGGGAACCCGGCTCCCGTGCCCACGTCGATCACCCTGCCGCCCGCAAGGTTCGCGCCCGCCGATTCCACACACCGCAGCGCCAATGCGCAGTCGAGAAAATGCTTCACGCAGATTCCCTCGTCGTCCGTGATGGCCGTGAGGTTCATCTTTTCGTTCCATTCCTTCAGCAGCGCGGCATAGCGATCCAGCTGAAGAATTTGAGTTTCCACCAAAAGCAGGCCGTTCTGTGGAAAAAGCACCGACAGCCGCTCCGTCACTGCGCTCACGCCTGCCCCTCCTTTCGTCCGCTCTGCTGCGAAAGCCACACCAGCAGCACGGAAATGTCGGCCGGGCTCACACCGCTGATCCGCGAAGCCTGCCCCACTGAGGAGGGCCGCACCTTTTTCAGCTTTTCCCGCGCCTCCATACGCAGGCCCGTGATCGAGGCATAGTCCGTGTCGGGCGCCAGCGTGCGGTTTTCCAGCCGGCGCATTTCCGCCACGGCCGCCCTCTGACGCTCAATATAGCCCGCATATTTCAACTCAATCTCCACGTTTTCAAACACAGCCTTCGGGTAATCCGGCCGCGTGGGGTCAACGGCGATCAGGCTGGCGTAGTGCACCTCCGGGCGGCGAAGCAGATCGGCCAGCCGTGCGCCCGTGCGGATCGGCGTAGCCCCGCACGCTTCCAGCGCCCGGTTCACCTCGTCGCTCGGCGGAAGCACCGTTTTCTCCACGCGTTTGCGCTCTTCCTGCTTCTGCCGTTCCTTCTTCTGGAAACGAGCCCAGCGATCGTCTGAGATCAGCCCCAGCGCGCGGCCCATGGGCGTGAGCCGCTCGTCGGCGTTGTCCTGCCGCAGAATCAGCCGGTATTCACTGCGCGACGTCATCATGCGGTAGGGATCGCTGACCCCCTTCGTCACGAGATCGTCGATCAGCGTGCCAATGTAGGAGCTCGCGCGGTCGAGCACGAACGGCTCCTTGTGCTGTGCGTGCAGCGCCGCGTTGATCCCGGCGATCAGCCCCTGCGCCGCCGCTTCCTCATATCCTGAGCTGCCGTTAAACTGGCCCGCGCCGTAAAGCCCCGGCAGATCCTGGAACTCCAGCGTGGCGTTCATCTGCTGCGGGTCCACGCAGTCGTATTCGATCGCGTAGGCGGAGCGCATGATCTCCACATGCTCCAGCCCCGGGATCGTGTGATAAAACGCGATCTGCACGTCCTCCGGCAGACTGCTGCTCATGCCCTGCAGATACATTTCCTCTGTATTCATGCCGCACGGTTCAATGAAAAGCTGGTGGCGTTCCTTGTCCGCAAAACGGACAATCTTGTCCTCAATGCTCGGGCAGTAGCGCGGGCCGACGCCCTCGATCTTCCCGCCATAGAGCGGCGAACGATCAAGGTTCGCCAGAATCACGCGCTTCGTCTCCTCATTCGTCCACGAGACATGGCACACCGCCTTGTTCTGCACCGTGCCCGGCTCCGTGTCGTAGGAAAACGGCTCCGGCGGCTCGTCCCCGTGCTGCACCTCCAGGTTGGAAAAGTCTATGCTCGAGCGCAGCACGCGGGCGGGCGTCCCGGTCTTGAACCGGCGCAGCGAAAGGCCAAGTTTGCGCAGCGAATCGCTCAGAAACGCCGCGGGGAACAATCCGTCCGGCCCGCTCTCATAGGAGACGTCGCCCACATAGATCCGCCCGGCCAAAAAGGTGCCTGTGGCAAGGATCACGGCCTTCGCGCGGATCTGCGCCTCCATGCGCGTGGTCAGCAGCCACTCTTCCCCGTCACGTTCCAGGGAGACGATCTCCGCCTGCCGCAGCAGCAGGTTCGGCTGCAGTTCGAGCGTATGCTTCATGATCTGGCTGTAAAGCCTGCGGTCGATCTGCGCGCGCAGGGAATGCACCGCGGGACCCTTGCCCAGGTTCAGCATACGGCTCTGAATGGTGGCGGCGTCCGCGGCGCGCCCCATTTCACCGCCGAGCGCGTCAATCTCGCGCACGAGGTGTCCTTTTGCCGTGCCGCCAATGGAAGGATTGCACGGGCAGTTTCCCACAGCGTCCATGTTGATGGTGAATAGTATGGTTCGGCAGCCCAGCCGCGCCGCGGCAAGACCGGCCTCAATCCCCGCATGGCCCGCGCCGATCACCGCCACGTCGCAGCTTCCCCCGAAGTATTTCATCCTGTCACCTGCTTTACAAAAAGTATAATATCAATAGCATATAATGATTTGTATAAGATATTTTATCCGGTGTTTGTCCGGTGTTTGTCCGCCTTTGGCGGACAAACGGCGTGAACTTCAATGGAACAGCTCATCTGCTGTTCCATCAAAGTTCAGC
>ERZ1643246.3819-NODE-3819-length-12489-cov-12.510536_pt1 | contig 12489 bp, 15 predicted proteins | sample MGYA00579265_ERZ1643246 | MGnify/ENA primary metagenome ERZ1643246 (study PRJEB29033, sample SAMEA4952261) | chicken gut metagenome | biome: Broiler Chicken; feature: Gastrointestinal Tract; material: Caecum | place: Ireland | collected 2018 | study: Broiler...
CACACGGTTCATACCCGTGGTGTCGCTGGTTCAAATCCAGTTTCCGCTACTGAAAGGATCTGCTGATGCAGATCCTTTTTCTATTATCGATAAGGTGGAATTGTCATGTAAGTTATGTTAGAATAGTGCACAGAATAATTACGGAGGATAAAGACATGAATAAAAAAGCGGCATATGCACTTCGGATCGTACTTGGAGCATATCTTGCGTTTCTGGGAGTAAAACTGATAATGCAGATGATGCAGGAGAAACCTACTAATATGATATTTATATGTGCGATGAGTGTCATTTTTGTGATCGTAGGCGGAGGCTATGCGATCTATAGCTTAATAAAACTGCTGGATATCAGAAAAGAAGAAAAAGGGGCAGTTATCTTTGAAGAACCTGAAGAAGAGAGCAGTTCTGCTGCTGATAATCCGAATGCTGTCAGGCGAATGAATATGCAGTCTACGGAAATCAAGAAAGTGCAGAAAGACAGCACTGCAAAAGAATCTGCAGAATCAGCGGAAACTGCCGGGAAAGCGGACAGTAACGAGGATACATCTGCGGACTGTGAAGAGCCTGTGGACAAGGACGATGAGGAGAGCCTGTCAGGATCTGATTCCGAGGAAGAAATGGGTCAGGAAACGATTGAAGAAGAGATTGAAAATGATTATGAGGAGAAATAAATATGCGTGTAGGAATGGGGTATGATGTACACCGGCTTTCTGCCGGAAGAAAGTTGATCATGGGAGGTGTTGAGATTCCGCATGAAAAGGGATTGCTCGGACATTCCGATGCAGATGTCCTGATTCATGCAATAATGGATGCTCTTCTGGGTGCAGCTGCCCTGGGGGATATCGGAAAACATTTTCCGGATACAGATCCTGAGTATGAGGGAATATCAAGCATAAAACTTCTGGAGCACGTGGGAAAGCTGCTGGATGACAGCGGATATGTGATCGAAAATATTGATGCTACGATCATAGCACAGCGTCCCAAGATGCGTCCCTATATAGAACAGATGCGTGAGAATATAGCAGCCGTACTCAATATAGAGGTTGATCAGGTAAATGTAAAGGCGACTACTGAGGAAGGACTCGGTTTTACAGGTACAGGAGAGGGAATCTCTTCCCAGGCAATCTGCGCTATTGAAAAATATACAAATTACGCCAGCGTGGATATGACTTCTATGCCAGCGGGATGCGGCGGATGCTGTTCCCGCGAATAGTTTAAAGAGGAGACTGAGAATATGATCGTGCGCAGACTGGACCAGAGTGAACACGAAAAGACGCGTCCCCTGTGGGAAGAAGTGTTTACTGAGGATACAAAGGCATTTTTGGATTATTATTACTACATCAAGACAAAAGACAATCAGATCTATGTTGTAGAAGAGGATGAACAGATCTGTTCAATGCTCCAGCTTAACCCGTACCGCCTGAAGGTGGAAGAAAGCGAGTTCTTATCAGCGTATATCATCGCAGTCGCAACGAAAGAAGTATATCGCGGCCGTGGTTTTATGGGAGCTCTTCTGAGGAGAGCGCTCAATGATATGTATACGGCAAAGATCCCTTTTACGTTTTTGATGCCGGCTGCTGAGGCAATCTATACTCCGTATGATTTCCGGTTCATATATTCTCAGTGTATCGCGTCGGTGAATCCTCATATCTGTGATGCGGGAAAAGCAGAGGGAGCGGCACAGGAATGCAGTTATACAGATGCTGTTCTCTGGAATGCGGAAGAGCTGGCTGATTTTTTCAACCGATATTTTGCCGCAAAATGGCAGGTGCATGTGCTCAGGGATGCTGCCTATTATCAGACAATGATCATGGAGCAGCAAAGCGAACACGGCGGTGTACGTCTCATACGCCATAAGGGAGAACTTGCGGGCTTTTATGCCTATGCTGCCGAGGATGGCCTTGAGATACGGGAGCCTCTGTATCTTTCAGGATATGAGCAGGCATTTTTACATTCGCTACAGGAGCTGGCGGCTTCTGTTGACAAGATCGGTACTGATAAAACCAACGGCAATATAAAGATTTTTGCATGCCCTGCACATTTGGCGGATGAGAAGAAACCTGTTATTATGGCACGGATCATTTGCCTCCCTGAACTCTTGAAAGCTATGAGGGTTCATGAGGATGAAGAACTGGATTGTTCTTTTGCAGTGATTGACCCTCTGATCCATGAGAACAGTCGTGTGTGGCGGATCACAAGTCCGGTGGGAGAAGAACAGCTTAATGTGCGCGAGACGGAAGATTCCGAAGGAATTCTCCCTGTTGATGTATTGACAGAATTTCTGTTCGAACGTATCGATGCGTCTGAACTGTCCGACCGGGAAGGCGTAGTAATGACAGATCATCTGTCAGAAGAACTCCAAAAGATCATAAAACTTACGAAAATATTCCTGAATGAAGTTGTATAAAACAATTTGTAACAGTTCAGCCATCCGTCCCCTGGCATCAGATGGCTGAACTGTTAGTTGACAAAAATGAAAATATTTCATAATATAGGGGATAGTCGGATATAAATGAAATGCTGAGATCGGAGAGAGTAACATATTCAGAAACTCACAGAGAGAGGATGCCACCGGCTGAAAGCATCCTTGTGCGGAGGATATGTGAAGTGCATCCGGGAGCAGATCCTGTGAAATATTACAGTAGCGGGATACGTGGGTATACGTTACATACAGCCAGAGTGAAAGATTGAAATCTTTTAATAGAGTGGAACCGCGGATATGACTTCGTCTCTTGCCAGAGGCGGAGTCTTTTCAGTTTTAATTTTAGCTTTGATAAGGAGAAAAATATGGGTATAATATCATATATCAAAGAAGAGATCCAGGTGATCCGTGAACGTGATCCTGCGATCAAATCTAATATGGAAGTTTTCCTGTATCCCAGTTTCCGGGTGATCCTGCGATACCGGCTGGCGCATAAGCTGTACCTGAAAGGGCATTACTTCTGGGCAAGATGGATTTCCCAGAGAGCGGCGCGCAAGACGGGGATCGAGATCCATCCGGGAGCAACGATAGGAAGAGGGTTATTTATAGACCACGGAAGCGGCGTTATCATCGGCGAGACGACAGTTATAGGAGATAATGTTACGCTGTATCAGGGGGTGACCCTCGGAGGTACCGGGAAAGAGAAGGGAAAACGTCATCCTACCCTGGAAGACAATGTAATGGTAAGTGCAGGGGCCAAGATCCTCGGTTCATTTACGATCGGAGAAAATTCAAAGATCGGGGCCGGATCTGTCGTGCTCGAGGAAGTACCGCCGAATTGTACGGTAGTAGGCGTGCCGGGACGTATCGTTCGTATGGATAATAAAAAGGTTCCCAGACTCGATATGGATCAGGTACATCTTCCGGATCCGGTTCTGAATGATATCCATAAACTGCAGGATGAAAATATCAGATTACATAACGAGCTGAAAAATCTTATGAAAGAGCTCAGATGCATAGAAAAGAAAGGAGAAGACGATGAAGATCTATAATACAATGTCAAAGAGAAAAGAGGAGTTCGTACCCCTTGAGGAAGGAAAGGTGAAGATGTATGTATGCGGACCTACTGTATACAACTTCATCCACATCGGAAATGCTCGTCCGATGATCGTATTTGACACGGTGAGGAGATATTTTGAATACAAAGGCTATGACGTAAATTTTGTGTCCAACTTTACAGATGTGGATGACAAGATCATCAAGAAAGCGATCGAGGAAGGCGTGACAGCAGATGAGATCTCAAAGCGCTATATCGCAGAGTGCAAGAAAGATATGGACGCCATGAATATCAAACCGGCCACGAAAAATCCGCTGGCAACAGAAGAAATCTGCGGTATGGTCGATATGATCCAGACATTGATCGACAAAGGGTATGCATATGAGAAAAACGGGACTGTATATTACCGTACAAGAAAATTCAAAGATTACGGAAAACTTTCTCATAAGAACCTGGATGATCTGCAGTCCGGCGGAAGGACACTCCTTGTCACGGGTGAGGACGAGAAAGAAGATCCGCTTGATTTCGTGCTTTGGAAACCTAAGAAAGAGGGAGAACCGGCATGGGAGTCACCATGGAGCGAGGGGCGCCCGGGATGGCATATCGAGTGCTCGGAAATGTCAAAGAAATATCTCGGCGAGCAGATTGACATTCACGCAGGCGGAGAGGATCTGATCTTCCCGCATCACGAAAATGAGATCGCACAGAGTGAAGCTGCCAACGGCAAAGAGTTTGCAAGATATTGGATGCACAACGGATTCCTCAATATTGACAACCGTAAAATGTCAAAGTCTCTGGGCAATTTCTTCACAGTGCGTGAGATCAGTGAAAAATATGACCTGCAAGTGCTGAGGTTCTTTATGCTGAGTGCCCACTACAGAAGTCCGCTTAATTTCAGTGCCGAACTGATGGAGTCTGCAAGGACCAGCCTGGAGCGTATCCTTACAGCTGCTGAAAATCTGCGGTTCCTCTCGAAAAATGCCGGAGAGGAAACTCTGACGGAGGAGGAGAAGGGCCTGCTGGAGAAAGCCGATGAATACATTCAGGGATTTGAGCGTGCTATGGATGATGATTTCAATACAGCAGATGCAATCGCCTCTGTATTTGAACTGGTGAAATTTATCAATACAACTGCAGACGGAAACAGATCAAAAGAGTATCTTGATACTCTGTATGATATACTTTTCAAACTGACAGATGTTCTCGGGATCATCATTGACAAAAAAGAAGAAATGCTCGATGCGGACATTGAGGCGATGATCGAGAAAAGACAGGCGGCCAGAAAGGAAAGAAATTTTGCACTGGCTGATCAGATCAGAGATGAACTGCTCGCAAAGGGAATTATCCTGGAGGATACAAGAGAAGGAGTAAAATGGAAAAAAGCATAGAATACGGATTTGAACATTATATTGCGGAAATCCCGGGCATGCATCAGACAGACCCGAAAGCTGCATCACCGCTTGTGCTTGCATACATCGGAGACTGTGTGTTTGATCTTATCATCAAGCTGATGGTCTCAGGGAGAGGAAATCGGCAGGTACACAAGCTGCATGAGGAGACAAGTCATTATGTGCAGGCATCTGCCCAGTCATTTATGATGCGCTCTATGCAGGAACATCTTACGGAGCAGGAGCATGCGGTATATCGCAGAGGCAGAAATGCCAGAAGTGTTACGCCGGCAAAGAACCAGTCCATTACGGATTACCGCAGGGCAACCGGTTTTGAAGCGCTGATCGGATATCTCTATCTGAACCATGAGTACTCGAGACTGACGGAACTGGTTACGATCGGCCTTAAGAGCATGGAAGAGAGAAATTTAAAAGAGGAAGAATAATGCAGGATATCAAGAGAGAAAATACAGAAAATCACAATGAACATACGCTGGTGATCGAGGGGCGCAATGCAGTACTGGAAGCTTTTCGATCCGGCAGGACGATCGATAAGCTTTTTGTACTGGACGGCTGTCAGGACGGCCCGGTGCGTACAATCGTACGCGAGGCCAAAAAACACGGAACCCTGTTGAATTTTGTGGGAAAGGAACGTCTGAATCAGCTTTCACAGACTGGGAAGCATCAGGGGGTCATCGCATATGCAGCTGCTTATGATTATGCAGAAATAGACGATATGCTGAAGCTTGCCAGCGAGAGAGGAGAAGACCCGTTCCTGTTTCTCCTGGACGGAATTGAAGATCCCCATAATCTGGGAGCGATCATCCGTACAGCCAATATTGTGGGAGCCCATGGAGTTATCATTCCAAAGAGGCGCGCTGCCGGCCTTACTGCCACAGTCGCGAAGACCTCTGCAGGAGCTCTTAATTACACACCGGTTGCCAAGGTAACGAATCTTGTAAAAACAATAGAAGAATTAAAAGAAAAAGGTCTGTGGTTTGTCTGCGCCGACATGGATGGTGAAATCATGTATGATCTGAATCTTACCGGCCCGTTGGGAGTCGTGATCGGAAATGAGGGAGAAGGTGTAAGCCGTCTGGTAAAAGAAAAGTGTGACTTTATTGCCGGTATACCGATGAAAGGTGAGATCAGCTCCCTGAATGCTTCGGTTGCAGGCGGAGTTCTTGCCTATGAAATATTGCGGCAGAGGATGCATAAAGCATAAAGCCGGGATGGTGAATCATGAGAAAATATGACCGAATGACAGATGAACAGCTCATAGATGAATTAAGATCCGGAGACCAGGGCGTCATGGATTATATCATGGATAAATATAAAGCCATGGTCAGGAAAAAAGCGCGAGCCATGTTCCTTATGGGGGGAGAAAATGAAGATCTTATACAGGAAGGAATGATCGGGCTGATCAAGGCGGTGAGAGATTATGATCCGGAACTGGGGAATTCTTTTTCGAGCTTTGCGGACCTGTGTGTTTCACGTCAGATGTACAGCGCGATCGAGGCGTCGAAACGAAAAAAACACCTTCCGCTGAATTATTATATTTCACTTTATGAGGAAAGCGAAAATCATCATGACGGGAATAAGATGCAGCTGATCGATACGATCGAGCCGGAACAGGAGAACGATCCGGAGGCGCTCTATTTCGGGAAAGAGTATACAGAAGCTTTTGTGGAGCAGCTCAAAGAGATGCTGAGCTCTTTTGAAAATCATGTGCTCTACCTGCATTTGATGGGGACTGATTATAAAAAGATCGCGGAAATCCTTGAGAAGAGTCCGAAGTCAATCGACAATGCGCTCCAGAGGATCCGTGGAAAGGCTGAGAAGATGCTCCGCCGGGGAGATTAGCAGCAAAAAATCTCAAACAAAAGACGAGAAGACAAAAGGAGACAGAACGATGAAAAAAGGTGCAAACTATGGAATAGCAGCTCTGGTGTTTGTGATCACGATGATTCTGATAAACGGTGCCGGCATAGTGCTTGCCATGGGAACGGCAGTGATCGGGATTATCATCGGCGGAAACGCAGGCGTGGATATAGTGTACGATTTTCTGATGAATCATTTGAACCTGTATTCCTGTCTGATTTATGTGATACCGGGGGTGGTATTCCTTCTATGGTACTATTTTGCATTTATAGAACCGGTCGGGGTGAGCAGATTTACTGGCGAACAGACAAGGAAACTCAGCCCGTCGTGTTTTATCTGGCTGACCGTTCTGGCATTTGCCATTCAGCATGCAATATCCCTGCTTATGGGGCTGATTGCCGTGCTCATGCCATCTGCTATGGAAGATTACACAGAACTTGTGGAGACTTCAGGGCTGACGCAGTATTCTCCGGTGTGGGTGATCGCTACCCTGGTCCTGCCGCCGCTGGTGGAAGAGACGATCTTTCGGGGATTGATCCTGCAGTATTTGAGACGGGCTGGCGCTTCCTTTATCGCGGCAAATCTTATTCAGGCTGTGCTTTTCGGTATTTTCCATATGAATTTCGTACAGGGAATCTATACAGCAGTTTTCGGGTTCCTGCTTGGATACCTGGCATGGCGTTACGACAGTCTTCTGGCGCCGATGGCCATGCATGCGCTATTTAACTTTTTCGGTACCGCTGTGGTGGATCTTGAGAATACGATCTTGCCTGATTTTATGCTTGGACTTATTATTATGGCAAGCGTTCCACTTACGGTAATCGTGATTGTAATGATACATTTTGGTATTGGAGATAAAAAACGGGAGAGTTCATCATGAGATTTGTGATACAGAGAGTGAAAGAGGCTTCTGTTCGCGTAGAACAGGAAGTGATTGGAGAGATAAAGAAGGGATACCTTGTCCTGATCGGTGTTGCTGAGAGCGATACGGAGCAGATTGCTGATAAAATGATAAAGAAGATGATCGGCCTGCGGATCTTCGAGGACGAGAACGGCAAGACAAATCTTTCTCTTGCAGATGTAGGCGGAAGCTTATTGCTTGTATCCCAGTTTACCCTGTATGCGAACTGCAAAAAGGGAAACAGGCCGAGTTTTATCGAGGCAGGAGCGCCGGACAAGGCCAATGAGCTGTATGAATATATAATCCGGGAATGTAAAAAGTCTGTACCGGAGGTACAGACTGGGAGCTTTGGCGCAGAGATGGAAGTGAGTCTTGTCAATGACGGACCGTTTACTATCCTGCTGGATTCGGATAAACTGTAAAAAGGGCAAAAAAAGAAAGCTGTCTAGGGGACTTGAACCCCCGACCTCCGCCTTACCAAGGCGACGCGCTACCGACTGCGCCAAGACAGCTTATTGCATATGCTTTCATACGCAAGGACTAATATACACCAGTCTGTCTTATATTGTCAAGAGAAAAATGCAATGATTCCTGTCATTTCATAATCTGACCGCATCCATGTGTTATACTTGAGGAACGCAGTGGTGTTTCCGGTATGGCTGGAGGAATGAGCATGAGAAGAAATCGAGAGGAGCTTGAAGACTTAAGAGAAGAACTGGAAAAACTGATGGACTTTATCCGTAATATGGAGACAGGTGATCTTCCGTATTTTTACCGGTATTTCGATACGATGAAGAATAATATAGAAATTTTCTTCCGGGTTGGAGAAGAGGATACAGAGGATATCATTCCCATACTGGAGAGAGACTGGGAAGCATCACATACCATATTGATCGGAGTGCAGAATTATGATATCAGGAAAGAACATCCGGACGTTGATCCTGTGCTTTGTCTCCATTTTGCCAAGCTTCTTTCTAATGTCGGAAGATTTTTTGAGTACAGGGGCAGGAAAGCATAATGATCGGACAGGGGAATATTATTCTTCCCATCTGATTCGCGCAATACAGTGCCGGAAGAACGGAGATGCAATGGTGCAGAACGTTCTTCCGGCACTTGTGGTCATTTGTATTTTATGGTAAGATAATTTTCATGAATGTTTGCGTTATTAGAGGAGGATACAATGGAAAACGAAACTGTTTCAAAGAATTTTATAGAGCAGGAAATAGATAAAGATCTTGCAGAAGGTGTATACGATCATGTTTGTACGAGGTTCCCACCTGAGCCGAATGGATATCTTCATATCGGACATGCCAAATCCATCCTTCTGAATTATGGCCTTGCACAGGAGTACGGTGGTACGTTCCATATGAGATTTGATGACACGAATCCTACGAAAGAAAAGATGGAGTTCGTGGATTCTATTAAAGAAGACATCAAATGGCTGGGAGCCGACTGGGGGGATCATCTTTATTTTGCCTCCGACTATTTTGATCAGATGTATGAATGTGCAGTTAAGCTGATCAAAAAAGGAAAAGCGTTTGTATGTGACCTCACTGCGGAAGAGATGAGAGAATATCGAGGTACGCTGACTGAGCCGGGAAAAGAAAGCCCGTACCGCAACCGTTCCGTAGAGGAAAACCTGAAACTGTTTGAGGAAATGCGTGCGGGAAAATATAAGGACGGCGAAAAAGTGCTTCGCGCTAAGATCGATATGGCATCTCCTAATATCAATATGAGAGACCCGATCATTTACCGTGTAGCTCATATGACGCATCACAATACAGGAGACAAATGGTGTATCTATCCGATGTATGACTTCGCACATCCCATCGAGGATGCTATTGAAGGAATCACACACTCGATCTGTACACTGGAGTTTGAAGATCACAGGCCTCTTTATGACTGGGTAGTGCGCGAATGTGAGTTTGAGAATCCGCCGAGGCAGATCGAGTTTGCAAAGCTCTATCTGACGAATGTGGTGACCGGGAAGAGATATATCAAAAAATTAGTTGAAGACGGCATTGTTGACGGCTGGGATGATCCGCGCCTTGTTTCTATCGCGGCGCTCCGCAGGCGTGGTTTTACACCGGAGTCCATTAAAATGTTTATCGACCTGTGCGGAGTGTCCAAGGCACAGAGCTCTGTGGATTATGCAATGCTTGAATACTGCATCCGCGAGGATCTTAAGATGAAGAAGTCTCGTATGATGGCTGTGCTTGATCCGATCAAACTGGTGATCGATAATTATCCGGAGGATCAGATTGAATATCTGGATGTGGCGAACAATCTGGAAAATGAAGAACTGGGCAGCAGAAAAGTACCGTTCGGGCGTGAGCTGTACATCGAGAGAGATGATTTTATGGAGGAGCCTCCGAAGAAGTACTTCCGACTTTTCCCCGGAAACGAAGTCCGTCTGATGCATGCATATTTTGTAAAATGCGTTGATTTTGAAAAGGATGAAGAAGGTAATGTGACGGTTGTTCACTGCACTTATGACCCTGAGACAAAGGCTGGCAGTGGATTTACCGGAAGAAAGGTAAAAGGTACGATCCATTGGGTACCGGCTGCCTTTGCACAGAAGGCGGAAGTGCGCCTGTATGAAAATCTGATCGATGAGGAGAAGGGCGTTTACAATAAAGAAGATGGTTCCCTGAATCTGAACCCGAATTCTCTCACTGTAATAAAGGATGCTTATGTAGAACCGAGTTTTGAAGGATACGGAGCATACGACAGCTTCCAGTTTGTGCGTAACGGCTACTTCTGTATAGATTCACATGATTCCAGCCCGGAACATCTTGTGTTCAATCGGATCGTATCGCTTAAGAGTTCGTTTAAACTGCCGAAGAAATAATATTTTATCATGTATGAACTGACGATCAATCTTAAAACAGGTGATAAAACACCATTGTATGAACAACTCTATGAATATATCCGCGGGGAGATCAGGGACGGACATATCGCGAGCGGAGAAAAACTTCCGTCTACACGCGCATTGAGCCGTCATCTTGAAGTGAGCCGCAGTACGGTGGAACTGGCTTATGAACAGCTGCTGTCTGAGGGATATATTGAAGCACAGCCATACCGCGGATATTATGTGGCTCAGATAGACGGTCTCTATCAGATAAAACAGCAGAGCACGGATGAGAAGAAGCATGATCCGGAATTGAAACAGACATACCGATATGATTTCACGCCGAATGGAGTCGATCTGAAAAGCTTTCCGTATAATACGTGGCGTAAACTTTCGAGGGAATGCCTTGTGGATGACAGAGCAGAGCTTTTCCGACTCGGCTGTCCGCAGGGGGAATACGGACTTAGGAGTGCGATCAGCAGTTATCTTCATCAGGCACGCGGCGTGAACTGTTCACCGGATCAGATCATCGTAGGGGCTGGCAATGATTATCTGATGATGCTGCTCTGCGCCATAATCGGAACCCACCACAGAGTTGCTCTGGAAAATCCGACCTATAAGCAGGCATACAGACTGTTTGAAAATCTTTCCTGTGGAGTGTGCACTGTAGATATGGATGCAAAGGGCATGCGGGCGGACGGACTTAAAGAGTCTGGGGCGGATATTGCTTTTGTGATGCCCTCTCATCAGTATCCGCTCGGTACGGTAATGCCGATCAAAAGGCGCATGGAGCTTCTTGCATGGGCGGATGAGAGCAAAGAACGATATATCATAGAAGATGATTATGACAGTGAGTTCCGTTATAAAGGGAAACCTATCCCTGCATTACAGGGATACGATGGAAATGGGAAGGTTATCTATATCGGGACTTTTTCCAAATCGATCGCACCTGCAATCCGTATGAGCTATCTTGTCCTCCCGACAGAACTCTGCAGAGTCTATGAAGAACGGTGCAGTTTTATTAATTCCACTGTGTCAAAGGTTGATCAGCTTATCCTGCAGAAATTCATCGAAGACGGTTATTACGAGAGGCATCTGAATAAGATGAGGGCTCTGTATAAAAGCAGGCATGACACACTGCTTGCAGCTCTTAAAAACTGGAATGCAGGATTCTCTATTTCAGGAGAAAATGCAGGGGTTCACCTTCTTCTTCATTTCCACGATGGAAGGAGCGAGGAGGAGCTGATCCGGCTTGCTGCTTCAAGAGAGGTAAAGGTGTACGGACTTTCAGAATATTATGTAGACGAAAGAAAGAAATGCAGAGAGGCGGTCATCCTTCTCGGCTACGCAAACCTGAGTGAGGAGAAGATAGAGGATGCCGTCAGTCTGTTGAAAGAAGCATGGAAAATGTAAGTGCCGGGAGTCTGACTCCCGGCACTGATCATGTCTGTGCTATCAATCTTCTTCTGCTTTTTCAGATTCATCAGATTTTTCGGACTTCTCCGTATCCTCTTCGGATGCTTTTTCAGGATCTTTTTTCAGAGATACATACTCCCTTTCGGCCGGCTTCAGATCAGCGTCCAGGTCAAAATCCTCATCCTCTGTAAAATCTGTCCCGGGTTGATCGGGATCGTCGGAATTGTTTTTGCAGAAGTATGCAACCGCAAGTCCGATCGCTGTTCCGATGACAGCAAAGATACCAAACCATTTCATTAATTTTTTCAATGCAAGATCTCCTTTCTGCCAGAAGATGTACTCCTAATTATTATGAAAAGAGAACATCCCGAATATGCCTATTATTGTAATACTTTTTTGTTTTAATTACAATAGCAACGTAAAAAAGGGTAAAGTGAAAATAATATTTTACAGAAAAGGAAATCTATAGTATAATTCTAAAGGCGGCTGTTTCTGTTGCCGCTGCTAATAATATATCGGCTAACACGATACGCAGGAGGAATAAAAATGGTAAAAGCAGTAGTTGGTGCAAACTGG
>ERZ1643246.3820-NODE-3820-length-12488-cov-8.899702_pt1 | contig 12488 bp, 8 predicted proteins | sample MGYA00579265_ERZ1643246 | MGnify/ENA primary metagenome ERZ1643246 (study PRJEB29033, sample SAMEA4952261) | chicken gut metagenome | biome: Broiler Chicken; feature: Gastrointestinal Tract; material: Caecum | place: Ireland | collected 2018 | study: Broiler...
CAAAACCGCCAAACACCGGCGCGAAGATAGCAGGAAGCTTTTCATGCAACCTCCCTGCGGGTTTGGCTGCGGGATGGATGGCATCCCGCTTTTAGCAGAAGGGCGCTGCCAAAACCGCCAAACACCGGCGCGAAGATAGCAGGAAGCTTTTCGTGCAACCTCCCTGCGGGTTTGGCTGCGAGATGGATGGCATCCCGCTTTTGGCACAAGGGCGCTGCCAAAACCGCCAAACACCGGCGCGAAGATAGCAGGAAGCTTTTCATGCAACCTCCCTGCGGGTTTGGCTGCGGGATGGATGGCATCCCGCTTTTAGCAGAAGGGCGCTGCCAAAACCGCCAAACACCGGCGCGAAGATAGCAGGAAGCTTTTCGTGCAACCTCCCTGCGGGTTTGGCTGCGAGATGGATGGCATCCCGCTTTTGGCACAAGGGCGCTGCCAAAACCGCCAAACACCGGCGCGAAGATAGCAGGAAGCTTTTCATGCAACCTCCCCGCGGGTTTGGCTGCGGGATGGATGGCATCCCGCTTTTGGCACAAGGGCGCTGCCAAAACCGCCAGCCGCGGCGGGTTCGCTATGGGTTTTAAGCGGTGGGGACGTCGCCCAGGCGCACCACCGTCAAGGAGGACTCGTCAAAGGGGAAGCCCGTGTCCACCGGCACCGCCGTCAAGGTGGAGGGAGTGGTGCTCACCTGGAAGGGCACCGTGAAGGACAGGGTGGAGGCCTCCGCCGAGGTGGTAAAGGTGTGGGTGGCGGCGGCTCCCGGCAGCGTGGCGCCATTGAGGGCCAGGTTCACCGTCAAAGAGGCGGGGATGGACTCCCCGGCCTGGGTGGAAACCGTGCTGTGGAAGGAAGCCTGGTAGATGCCGGGCTGGGTGATGACAATGTCCGGGCTGCCCGGGGCGTGGGACATGGAGCCGCCCACAGCCAAAGCGGTGGTGGCAAAGTTGATGGGCGTGCCCGCCGTGGAGGTCTGGGAGGTGTCGTCCGTGGCCGCCAGTACGTCGGAGGAATCCGGGCCGGTGGGACCCGTTGCGCCGGTAGCGCCGGTAGCGCCGGTGGCGCCCGTGGGACCGGTAGCTCCCGTGGGGCCTTGGGGACCTGTGGCACCGGTGGGCCCTTGGGGGCCTTGCGCGCCCTGGGGACCCGTGGAGCCCGTGGCTCCCGTAGCACCAGTGGGGCCCTGGGGACCGGTGGCGCCAGTCGCTCCGGTGGGGCCTTGCGGCCCGGTTGCGCCGGTGGCACCGGTGGCTCCCGCGGGACCTTGCGGGCCGGTGGGGCCAGTAAAACCCGTACCGGCGGGGCCGGTAGCGCCTGTCACACCGGGGACGCCTTGAATCCCCTGCACACCTTGGGGGCCGGTGGCGCCAGTGGGCCCTTGGGGTCCTTGGGGACCCTGGACGCCCTGCACGCCCTGGGGGCCCGTGGGACCGGTAGCCCCGGTTTTTCCAGGCCAGCCCTGAGGACCCATGGGGCCTTGGGGACCTTGTGGGCCGGGCACCGGGCAGCAGGGGGGATACTTCCCGCAGGGGTCGCAGCCGCCACAGCCGTCGTTTGGCCGGTAGATATTCATAAGCAAGCATCCTCTCATAAAGATTTGGGAGGGCGTTGCCCTCCATTGCCAGAATATGCGGACAGGCCGAAAGGGTGCCAGTCCTGGGGGAGTTTTTGGCGGGGCGGGCAGAAAAATAAGCGCCGGCAAAAATATATAGCCAGCGCTTAAACTTGAGAAGGAAGATTCGCGAACCGCAACCAGCACGAAACCCCTACTTGGGATTGTAGGCCCCAAACAAAGTCTTGAGCAAAATTTCCATAAGGTTCCAGTTGCCCTTGAAAAAACTGATTTTCGTAGGCGTCTTCCCTGTTTTGGGATAGGCTCGCGTCACGGGGATTTCACAGGCGCGCATTCCCAACTGCGTGGCCCGCACAGAGAGATAGGCCAACAGCTCATACGTCCTAAAGACGTCCCGCAGGGGCTGCACCCTTTCGTCGGTAAGATACTCCATGGAATAGGCCCTATAGGCATTGGTGGTGTCGGTAAACCGAAAACCTGCCGCCAAGGAGATAAGGGGCGCATGAATCAGTTTCACGGAAATCGTCCGCAACAGCGGGGTATTGATAGCCACACCTCCCGGCACAAACCGGGAGCCCTGGACAAAATCGTATCCCTCACGAAGCTTCTCTATAAACCGGGGCACATCCTCTATGCTGTCCTTGTTGTTGCCATCGATGGTAATCACCCCTTGATAGCCCCTTTGCATGGCCCACCAAATGCCCATCCGCAGCTGCGCCCCTTGCTTTCCTTCATCCTGTTTCACCAGCAGGGTGTTGACATCCAGCGCTTTCAGTGCCTCTTCTGCGGTAGAGCCATCTTGGGAGCCGCCGTCGCAGATGACAATATCCACGTGGTCAGCCACATGGTGCTCCTGCGCCCGCCGCAGCTCCTGGTGGATGCGGTTCCCCTCGTTGATAATGGGGATAAGCAGCACAAAGTCTTTGGATTTCGCGCCATATTCCTGCGCTTCAAACCGGGGAACCCCCGGCTGCTTTTCGTACGTCATCGGTCCAGCAACCCCCATACATAGTGCAAAGTGTCTTCAATCTTTTCCAACTGGCTTTGTTTCCCCATCTCCACGGAAACAAACCGGCTGTACCCCTGCTGCCCAAGGAACGCCAGCAGCTGCCCGTGCAGCGGCCGCTTTTGCAAAGGGCTCAATCCCGGCTCGCTGATATGCACATGGCGGACCAGATGCGCTCTTCCCTCCAACACAGCGGGCGTTTCGCCGCAAGCCACCATGGTTCCCACATCCAGATTGAGCAGAAATCCCCGGGAGCCCACTTTTTCAACCAAATCCAAAGCGTCCCGGGTATCGTTGATGTAATTGGTGTGGTAAATAGGCGGGTTCGCCTCTATGGAAAGCGCCGTGCCTTTGGAATAAGCATACTCCCCCAGCTCATGGAAAAAACCGCAGGCAATTTCTTCCACCTGTTCTGGGCGTATCCCCTCCGGCACATTCCGGTTACGTGGGCATCCAAAGACCAGGTTGCCACAGCCCACAGCCGCGGCAAAATCAATGGCTTCTTTGGTGTAGGCCAAAAGCACCTGCCGCTCTTCCTCATTTCCAAACAGCTTCTCCTGCCGCCCATACCAGATAGACTGCATCGAAGACACCCCAAATCCATACTGGGCTTTCAAGTTCTCGCTCCAGCGTTTCGCCGCCTCCCGTTGGGAGTACGGCGCCTCTGGAAAAATGCGTGTGGGGGCAATTTCCAGCCCGGAAAACCCATAGGCACCCATCAGCCGGTAGACTGCTTCGTCCTGTTCCGCATCCCAGCCAATATTTGAAATGGACAGTTTCATGCTCTGGCCCCTTCCACAAACTTTTTGATGTCGGACAAGACTGCGTCCTTCCCCATCAAATACCCATCTCGGCCGCCAAACACATCCGCGTATTTTGTCTTGTAATTGTAGTAAATCGGCTGCGGGGCTATATGATTGACAAATTCCTCGCCGGTGAGATAGCGGTACACTTCGCCGGCGGAAACCGGCTCTGTGGCCGGGTGCCACAGGGGGATAGCAGCTTCCAGAGCGGTTTGCAGGTCCTCCCACAGCCGGGAAAGGGGATAGAACTGGTAGGCGTTCCGGCTATCTGTAAAGTTCAGCGCGGTAAACCCAAGGCCCTGGAAGGTCTCTTTTAACAGCTGTTCTTCCTGGGGCGCCAAGGCTTGGCATTTATAAAAGCCGTTCTTCTGGGGCTGGTAATACTCCCGCAGCAGGGCCGCCTGCGCCGCAAGCTCTTCGAATGTATCCCCTTTCAGCATGGAGGGGATGACATGGAGGAAATCGTAGATAAAATTCTTTTTCATGTGGAGACCATAGAGCGCAGGCAACCGCACGATAAGGGCATCCGGGTGCCTCTCCCGGACCCACTGCTCCAGCCGGTACCGGTTGAGCCCATAGGCATGGAGCCCCTCGGTAGTGACAGGCGCGTCTTCGTCCTTGCCATTGGGATTGTGAAAAACATCGATGGTGGAGATGAGCACCAGCTTCTTGGGGGCAATCTTGGCTATGTTTTCCTCTGCCCGAAAAACCAGCTCCATATCTGCCTGGGGCGCTGTGTTGGCCAGGTACTTCTCCGCCCGCATGCCAGCGTAGATTAGCAGGTCCGGCGCGGTCCCATAGGCCTCTTGTACATTTTTGGAATTGTAAACACAATCGATGGCGTCTTTCCCGGCAGCGTAGATATTGCTGCCCACAAACCCTGTGTACCCTACTAACGCAATCATAGCTCTCCTTTTCTGCCTCTGGCCACTTGAAGAATCTTACGGGCGATGGTGTAAAAGCAAACCTGCACGAACCCAAAATACCACAGAACAAAATTCATGTGGGTGTGAATATACGAGTGGCTCTTCCCCAAAACAAGCCAAGAGACGCTGGTGACGAAGAACACCACATACAACACAACTGTTTCCACATCCAGCTGCTTTTTGACATAGTCATAGAGAAAGATGACAAGGGGCAGGAAGCACAGCAGCGGGAACACGTTGCCATCTACCCCGGCGATTACATCGGTGGAGAAGTGGAAGTACATCTTGAGCGTTTCCCACACAGAAGCGTTCAGCGAAGGCCAAATTTTGGGCTCGAAATAATTCAAGTTGCCGCCGCCCACTCTGCGAAGCACATCCCGCTCGATAATGCTCTTGACGCCAGCCAGAATATTTCCATCGCCGCGCAAGGTGGCGTGGATAAAAATGGCGGCAGCGAATCCCGCTAAAGCGGCTAGGCCCAGCATGAAAATTGTGCGGAACAGCAGCCAGCTTTGCTGTTTATCACGCCGCACCAAAGCAAGAATCCAATCGGCCAGCAGAAAGGCTATCAACCCCAGCATAATGGTGGTGATATACTCATACCCGCACAAGGATTTTCCCAAGATGCAGACAAACGCCGCCCCATATGCCGCTATCCGCGCCGCTCTGCGGTGAATCCACAGGGCGCAAAGCAGCCCTACCAGCATGGGCAGAAACGAGGTCACCTCCACCCAATACACGCTGTTTGAGAAATTCACAATCCAGGGGGACAGCAAGAAGGTAAAGCCAAAGCAAAGCCCCAGCAGCACATTGTACTTGCGGCCCACCAGCACCGTAATCAAAGCCAAGACAAGGGCCAAGGAGAAGGTGCAAAGCAGCCACAGGCACTCCTCTACATCCTCCGCGTCGATGTACCGGGCAATGTGGCGGAACACCTTCCCTTGCAGGCCATACTGGGAGATGTAAGGCGACAGGCTCCCCACTGTGTAGGGTTCCCCTTCCGCAGAATAATAGGTGACATCATTTAGGCTGCCATATTTAAAATAGTTTAAAGGCGTGTCGCTGTTCAATGTGAAGATATAGGTTTCCCCTGTGTCCTCCACCTGGAGAATCTCATACTGGTCGCCGTTTGCAAACTGGAGAATGGTGCCCACTTTCGCCACCATCTCCGTCCCTTGGTTGTGGGCAATGGTGATTTTGGGCTCTGTTTTGCTGTAGCCATAGGTCCAGGTATCGTCATTGGGATAGTCCAAATTCCACGTGAGATAGTACATTCCCTCCGGCGTATACAGGTTGCCAAGGCCATAGCTGTATCCAAGCTCCACGCCAGACCGCTCCGCTTGAATCATGGACATGACCAATGTGTCTGAAACATCCTGAAACTCCGGGAAGCGGCCGCTGTTTTCCTCGTCAAACGAATTGAACATATAGTTCCAATTCAGCACAGCGGTTATACTCAACACCAGGGCAACCGCCCGGGTGGCCTTTCTCTGTTTCGAGGCCTCCCCAAACCACAGCTCCCCCAGCAACATGCTCCACACCGCAAGGGAAAGCACCAGCAGGATACATTTCTCCGCTATGGTAAACGTGGGCTGGGCATAGCCGTACCAAATCAACAGCTGGCCGTCTAGGCTTTCCTCCTGCAGGTACCCGTTGTCCACCAGTTGTAAACGGGGAGCCTCCGTGCAGTTGCGCGCCGAAATTTGCAGCTGGTACACCTGCCCCACCTGATACTCCTCCCCTGTGGTGATGATATACCAGGTGTTCTCGTACATGGTGCTGATTTCCGCCTCCAGGGATTCCAGCATCTCCCCCTTTTGGTTGTAAGTGGTGAACACCAGCTCTCCCGCAGTATCCTCGGGCAAATCAGCAATAAAGACCTCAAAGCCTGCAAAGCGCTTTTCTTGAGGAGAAAAGGTGGTGGTATACGCCTCCTGGCTTACGTCCACGGTGCTCAGCAAGTCCTCCTCACTGATGTTGCCATAGGCAATTGGCTCGCAATAGAACCCATGGTAAAAGAAATCCAGGGGGATTAAAAGCACCAGGGCAAGGGCCATCACAACTGACAGCAGCAAAAACAGTGTTTTTTTCGTTCCCAATTTTCTAAAAGCCTGTTTCATGTCTCTGTATCAAACCTTATTTCGTCAATTTCTCAATGCTGTTAAAGGTGTACCTCTTTCTTTGAAACACAAGATTCACAATAATCTGCAAATATTTAATCACAATGGTCAGTATCCCAAACAACCCAAAAAAGCTGAATGACAAGAACATCACCGTGGTTGTCCAACCCTCAATGGGAGAGCCAATCAGGTAAACCACCAGCGAGTACACCGCCATAAACAGCGCTGCCAGAATCATCACCACTGTCATGGTTTTGGCAAAGCTATATCCAAAGTTCGTAAAAAGCACCAAAGAATCCACTGCCAAAGAGGACCTTTCCCGCTTTTCCAAGGTGTCTGCTGTGCTGTCTTCGCCGGTGTTTACCACGGGATAACGAATGTTGTCCGACTGAAGCCCGCAGCTGGCGTACACCACTTTTCGGTATGGCACCGTTTTGTTCATGCTGGAAATTCGGTTAATCACACGCCGGCTGAGAATGCGAAAACTTTCCGTGGTCATTTTATATTTGAAGTCCGCGAATTTATCAAACACATAGTAGAACATCCGCGAGGAAAGCTTCTGCTTCTTGTCGGGAGAAGCGCTGACAATATCGTACCCCTCCAAACTTCTGCGATATATCTTCATGATGATGTCCTTGTCGAAATCCAGGATGGTTTTATCAAACTCAAAGACAAAATCGCCTATGGCCAAATCCATGCCAGCGTTCATCGCCACTTCGACACCGTGGAAGTAACTTAAATTCACAATGGAGATGCTGGCTGTGGAAGCGCCCCGGCTGACACGCTTAATCACATCGGCCGAGTCATCTGTGGAGCAGTCATTGACACAGATGACTTCGGAATGTTCAAAGTTCTTTTCCAACACGGAGAGAATAGTCCCCAGAAACCGCTCTATCCGTTTTCCCGCGTTGTGAACATACACCACAGCGGAAACAAAATTTTTCTCTTTATTCATCATCGCTCAGCGCCTCGTCCAAATCGTAAACTGTGTTTATCTTTCCAGAAAGCACACCCACACAAGTGGGGTGGCTGGAATATTTCCGAATCACCGTGGGCCTAGAATCGTCGATTTCCGAGCTCATAAGGATGGGCTTCATGGAAAACAAAGACGAGTGATAGGAAAAACCGTAGTCGTCTTTGAGATATTTCCGCGCCAGGCTGGCCATATAGGGAAAGGCTGTGGCCGGCTTCGCGGGGCAGGTGTTGCAGTTGCCCAGGTGTTCCGGCGAGCAGGTCCCACCGCTTCTTTCCTGACAAGGGAATGTGGGAAGCGGAGCATAGCTCGTGGTGTGGGGCGTAAAGGTGACAGACGTCAACGAATGCAGTCCGGTTTTCCCAAAGGGCATGATGGAGAAAAAGGGGCCGTCCATTACAGTGAAGCCATATTGACGCAAAGAATCGTTGACTTCGCAGAGGATAATCTCGCAAAGCTCATATTTAATGCCAAATTTCTCATATCCCACCATCCCCAGAATTTGATTGGTGGCAGCGTAGGTGGCGTTTAAAAGGAAGCCTGTTTCCACATCCTCTTTCCCCTCCACATGGAGGACAAAGCTGTCTGTAGTTTTCTCTATCCCCGTAAGCTTGGCCCCACACAAAATGGTGACATTTGGGAACTCTCGCAGGCGTTCCAAATAATAATTTTTTAGGATAGTGGCATCGTAGGTATACTCCCGCGTTAGAAAGGCCCTGTCGCACATTCCCTTTTTAAAAAACAACTCTGCGTGAAGCTCTTCACAGGGGATATGAGCCGCTTCGCAGAACTTTTTAAACTGCGCGCCGTTGGTCCACGAGTACACAGAGGAGGTGGCGTACACCTTGCGAAACTCCCGGTTGATGCAGAAGGAAAAATCTTTATGAAACCGTTCAAAGTAGCCGGCGGATTTCATGGCCGTGGAAAGGGACCTGGGGTAATGGTATCCCTGGTGTACGCGCGCCTGGTTGATGTAGGTGGCACGGCCAAAGGGCGCAGGGTCGCATTCCAACACCAGTACGCGCTGGCCTTTCTCTCCACAGAACAGAGCGGAATACAGGCCATAGAATCCGGCCCCAATGATAATCTTGTCATACTTCTCACTCATATAAGAAAAACCTTCTTGCTTGTAAGGATTGCCCGCAAACTGAAAAAGCTAAATCCAGCTGCCCGCAAAAACAAGGTTTCCCAGCTGGGAAACCCATAAAAATTACGCTTTCATTATATAATGAGACCCATCCCTTTGTAAAGAGATACCCCCGCTTTTTTCCCGGCCGCCGTCTTTCCCCTTGCTGGGAAACCGCAGCTTAGTAGAGATAGCGGGCAGTCTATCCATTTCGTCTCGTAACGTCCTTTTACCAGGGCGTTTCCTTAAACTAAAACGCGCTCACGCGGAGCTTCCTTTCCGCTGCCATGGGCCCTCTTTTGTAACGACAGCATGTAACGTTCCGCCACCCTATAACAATCCCCCCAATGTAGTTTCGCTTTTCTACATTGGGGGGACCTTGTCTAGTAAATGTTACTTAAAGCAGCCCGGTTCGCGGCAGCTCCTTCCTAAAACAATAGTATAGCACAGGGCGGCAGGTTCCGCACGCCTGTTTACTGCTTCTTCCCGTGGCGTTTTTTCACCAGGCCCACGGCCTTGGCCAGCTCCATGACCACCAGGGGCACCAGAATCAGCCCCAGGCCGCAGAGGTACAGCCAGGCGGGGAGGGCCACCATGCCAAAGGCGATGCCCACCGGGGTGAACAGCACCAGGCACACCAGCACCACAGACAGCAGCGCGGCCCAGTTCAGCTTGTGGTTGGTGAAGACGCCAATCTTGAACAGGGAGTGCTCGCTGCGCATGTTGAAGGCCTGGACAATCTGGGTTAAGGAGAGCACCATAAAGGCCATGGTCTGGCCGGCCTCCAGGCTGCCGCCGTAGCGTTCGCCCAGCAGAAAGCCGATGAGAGTCAAAATGGCGAACATGCACCCCTGCAGCACCACCTGGATGCCCAGCCCGTGGGCGAAGATGCCCTCGTCCTTGGGCTTGGGGCTGTGCTCCATCACGTCGTTTTCCACGGCCTCCATGCCCAGGGAGATGGCCGGCAGGGAGTCCGTCACCAGATTGATCCACAGCAGCTGCATGGAGAGCAGGGGCGTCTTGTGCCACAGCAGCATGGCGGCGAACACGGTGATGACCTCGCCGATGTTGGTGCCCAGCAGGAAGCCCACCACCTTCTTGATGTTGGCGTAGATGCCCCGGCCCTCCCGGACGGCGTCCACAATGGTGGCGAAGTTGTCGTCGGTCAGGGTCATGTCCGCGGCGCCCTTGGCCACGTCGGTGCCGGTGATGCCCATGGCGCAGCCGATGTCCGCGGCCTTGAGGGCGGGGGCGTCGTTGACGCCGTCGCCGGTCATGGAGACCACCTGGTCCTTGCGCTGCCAGGCCTTGACAATGCGGATTTTATTCTCCGGGGACACCCGGGCGTACACGGAGATGTTCTCCACCTCCTGGTCCAGCTGCTCCTCGCTCATGGCGTCCAGCTGGGCGCCGGTGATGGCCTTGTCGCCCTCCTCCAGGATGCCCAGCTCCTTGGCGATGGCAGAGGCCGTCACCACGTGGTCGCCGGTAATCATCACAGGCTTAATGCCGGCCTGGCGGCAGGTGGCCACAGCGGCCTTGGCCTCGGGACGGGGCGGGTCAATCATGCCCACCAGGCCCATCAGGGTCAGGCCGCTTTCCAGCTCCTCGCTGGTGGGGTTCTCCGGCACCTCGTCCAGGATTTTATACCCCACAGCCAGCACGCGCAGGGCGTCCCGGCTCATCTCCTCGTTTTTCTCCTTGGCGGCCTCCAAGTCGCCGGCGACGCACCGGGCGGCCATCATGTCAAAGGCGCCCTTGACAATGGCCACGATTTTCCCGTCCATCTGGTTGACAGAGGTCATCAGCTTTCTATCGGAATCAAAGGGCAGCTCGGCCAAGCGGGGGTACTGGCTGTTCAAGTCCGCCTGCTCCATGCCGTTTTTGTGGGCCGCCACCAAAATGGAAGTCTCGGTGGGGTCGCCGATGTGCTGCTCGGTGCCGTCCTCTTTGTAGAGCACAGAGCCATCGCAGCACAGGGCGCCGTAGCGCAGCAGCTCCCGGCCCGCCGGGCTGTTCTCCGTGGAGACGGTCTCCAGGCTGTTTTCCCCCTCTACCCAGAGCTTTACCAAGGTCATGCGGTTCTGGGTGAGGGTGCCGGTCTTATCCGAGCAGATGACAGAGGCGCCGCCCAAGGTCTCCACCGCGGGCAGGCGGCGGATCAGGGCGTTTTTCTTGGCCATGCGCTGCACCCCAATAGCCAGCACAATGGTGACGATGGCGGGCAGGCCCTCAGGGATAGCGGACACGGCCAGAGACACGGCGGTCATAAAGATTTCCAGCACAGGAATGCCGTTGAGCAGCCCCACCACAAAGATGACGGCGCAGGCCCCCAGGGCCACAAAGCCCAGGTATTTTCCCAGCTGGGCCAGCTTCTGCTGCAAAGGCGTCTGCCCCTCTTCTTCCCCTTCCAGCAGGCCGGCGATTTTGCCCATCTCCGTATCCATGCCGGTGCCGGTGACCACGGCCGTAGCCGTGCCGTAGGTGACAGAGCACCCGGAGAACACCATGTTGCTCCGGTCGCCCAGGGGGGCTTTCTCCTCCACCTGGGCGGCGGCGTCCTTCTCGCTGGGGACGCTTTCGCCGGTGAGGGCGGATTCCTCGCTTTTCAGGCTGACGCTTTTCAGCAGCCGGGCGTCGGCGGGGATGAAGTCCCCGGCCTCCAGGCGGATGATGTCACCGGGCACCAGCTGGGCGGCGTCGATGACCTGCTCCTTCCCATCCCGGAGCACCCTGGCGTGGGGGGCGGACATGTTCTTTAGGGCGTCCATGGCTTTTTCCGCCTTGGATTCCTGCATCATGCCCAGCAGGGCGTTTAACACCACAATGAGCAAGATGAGCACCGGCTCGAAGAATTCCATGGGGTCGTGGCCAAAGCAGGCCACCACAAAGCTTACCGCCGCGGCCAGCAGCAGGATGAGTATCATCACATCCTTAAACTGGTCCAAAAACCGCTGGAGATTTGTCTTCTTCCTTTTTTCCGCCAGCTTGTTTTCCCCGTACCGCTCCAGGCGCTGCCGGGCCTCTTGGCTGGAAAGGCCAGCCGCAGAGGTTTGCAGCTCCTTTAGGAGCTCTTCCTGGGAAGTGTTGTGAGGGGTCACAGTAGGTTCCTCCTGTCTGTTTTGTTATTGTATGTACGTTCCCATTGTACCGGCGCCGGGGGCGTTTGTCACGGGACAAAGGGGGCGCTTTGTGCCAAATTTCCCCACGGGGCGGAAACTGTCCTTTTTTTGGACAGGCGCCCCGGTTTGTCCCAAAGAGGTCCCACAGCGCAGTATCTGTATTATAACAGCCTGCCCAGTATTTGTCAGGGAAAATCAGAAATTCCCTATAAAAATTTTTCACACTAAGTGGGCGGTTCCCTTGGAGGGCTCACACACCCCAAAGAAACGGGCCGCAAAACACCGCAGAACGGCCGGTTTTGCCAAGATGTTACGACGCGTTGCTTGTGGCAACGGGCCATTCCGGCTACAATAGGGGCAACGAAAGAAAAAGGAGGTTCTTCCAAAATGCTCAACGAAAACATCAAGGCCATCCGAAAAGCCAAAGGGCTTTCCCAGCAGGAGCTGGCTGTCAAGGTGAACGTGGTGCGGCAAACCGTCTCGAAGTGGGAGCAAGGGCTGTCGGTCCCCGACGCGGACATGCTGCTGGCCCTGTCGGAAGCCCTGGAGACACCGGTGAGCGTGCTGCTGGGCGAAACCGTTGTGGAGCCGGAGGCCGACACCTTGCAGGCCATTTCCCAAAAGCTGGAGGTGATAAACTTGCAGCTGGCCCGCAGGAAAACCACCAGAAGGAAGGTGGTCCGCTGGGTGCTCATTTCGTTCTGCGCCTTGTTGGCACTGCTGTTCGCAGCCCTCCTGCTGGTGGGCAGCACCTATTTGGCGTGGGATTACAGCGACCCGGAAACCGCCGTCCTTGGCGTGGCCTTTCACTCCTTGGAATGGCTGTTTGTCCGGGTGGCGCC
>ERZ1643246.3821-NODE-3821-length-12481-cov-10.224046_pt1 | contig 12481 bp, 11 predicted proteins | sample MGYA00579265_ERZ1643246 | MGnify/ENA primary metagenome ERZ1643246 (study PRJEB29033, sample SAMEA4952261) | chicken gut metagenome | biome: Broiler Chicken; feature: Gastrointestinal Tract; material: Caecum | place: Ireland | collected 2018 | study: Broiler...
CACCGACACGGGGATTTTCAGTCCCCTGCTCTACCAACTGAGCTACAGAGGCAAAAGTGGCGACCCGGAACGGGCTCGAACCGTCGACCTCTAGCGTGACAGGCTAGCGTTCTAACCAGCTGAACTACCGGGCCATCTGTATCGCTCGTTCCAGCGACGTTTAGTATAATACCATATCCGGAAACGGTTGTCAACTACAATTTCCAAATTTTTTTATTTTTTCTGGAAGCCTCTTCTTCCAGAAAATTTTGCGGCTGCTGGTAAAACTTTTCGCCGGCTTTCGAAAGGAATCGCTATTGCTTCCACCCCAGAAAAGCTCGGGATTCCAAGCGGGAAGGCAAGACCTTCCGCCGGCAAGAGGTTTTCCTCTCTCCTTCTCCGCCTTTTTTATTTTGAAAGGGCCGGCGCAGAAGTTCGATTCTGTGCTGCGCGGCTCCAAGGGAAACTCCATGCATAAAAGCTATTATCACCTATTAAAAACAGGTATTTGCTATTTTCCCCTGTCCGGATTATAATAGAGTGACGGCATTTTAGGCCCTTTCATCTATATATTGAACCACACAACCTTACACGATAGAATCTCATGGGCAAAGGCTGTTAGAAATGGCCTTTCCCACAGGGTGGAACGTCCACCATACTCTCATTTGGTAAAGGGGAATTCTTATGAATACGATTACAAACCAGACTTTTGACCAAGAGCGGGCCCTCTACGGCAGCCACGGGCTTTTGCTGAAGGATTCCGCTTTTGACGGCCCGGCTGACGGGGAAAGCGCTTTGAAAGAAAGCAGCGACATTCAGGTGGACCATGTTTTCTGCAACCTGCGGTATCCCTTCTGGCACGACCACCGGCTGACCATTCAAAACTCGGAAATGACGGAGCTCTGCCGGGCGGCCCTGTGGTATTCCGACCACATCACCATCACCGGCACCAAGCTCCACGGCATCAAGGCCCTGCGGGAATGCCAGGACGTAGTCATGGAAAACTGCGACATCCTCTCCCCCGAATTCGGCTGGTCGGTGCAGAATATCGAAATGCGCCATTGCAAAGCGGAAAGCGAATATTTTATGATGCGCTCGGAAAACCTCCGCTTTTCTGAAGTAGAGTTCAAGGGGAAGTATTCCTTCCAGTACATCAAAAACGCTGTGTTCGAAAATTGCAATTTCGATACCAAAGACGCCTTCTGGCACGCAGAAAATGTCACTGTCCGGGACAGCGTGGTCAAGGGAGAGTATCTGGCCTGGTATTCCAATGGGCTGACCCTCATCAACTGCAAAATCATCGGCACCCAGCCCTTCTGCTACTGCCAGAACCTGAAGCTGGTGAACTGCCAGATGCTGGACGCGGACCTGTGCTTTGAAAAGTCCCAGGTGGAGGCCACGGTGACCACCTCGGTGATCAGCATTAAGAATCCCCTTTCCGGCCAAATCCGAGTGCCGGCAGTGGGGGAAATCATCCGGGACGACGAGAATTCCAAGGGGGAGATCATCATCACCGGCGAGAACCCCTGCGAAACCAAAAACGGCGTGGACGCCTGCGCATAATATAATAATGAAAGCATGAAAAATCGGGAAGCTCTCTTCTATGGAAAGCTTCCCGATTGATTTTTGTTTATTTTCGGCTTATTCTCCGCAGCTGCCCTTCTCAGAGCAGAACTTCACGGTCTTCCCTTCCAGGATCATGTTGGTGGTGCGCACGGCGCACATTTTGCCGCACATGGAGCAGGTGTGGCGCTCGGCAGGGGGCGTGGACTCATAGTAGCGGCGGGCCTTATCCGGGTCCAGGGCCAGGCGGAACATCTCGTCCCAATCCAGCTTGTGGCGGGCCGTGGACATCTCGTTGTCACGGTCCCGGGCGCCGGGGAGGCCGTTGGCAATATCAGCGGCGTGGGCGGCGATTTTGGAGGCGATAATGCCCTCCCGCACGTCGTCCAGATCTGGCAGGCGCAGGTGCTCCGCCGGGGTCACATAGCAGAGGAAGTTGGCTCCATTAGAGGCGGCAATAGCCCCGCCAATGGCGGAAGTGATGTGGTCATAGCCGGGAGCGATGTCCGTGACAATGGGGCCCAGCACGTAGAAAGGCGCGCCATGGCAGATGCGCTTTTCCATCTGCATATTGGCGGCAATCTCATTCATGGCCATGTGGCCGGGGCCCTCCACCAGCACCTGGACGTCAGCGTCCCAGGCCCGCTTGGTCAGGTGGCCGATTTCAATGAGCTCGGAAATCTGGCCTGCGTCGGAGCTGTCGTCAATGCAGCCGGGGCGCAGGGCGTCGCCGATGGAAATGGTCACATCGTGGGCCCGGAGGATTTCCAGCACATCGTCATAGCGCTCGAAGAAGGGATTTTCGTTGCCGGTCATCATCATCCAGGCAAAGAGCAACGAGCCGCCCCGGGAGACGATATTCATCCGGCGGCCCTCTCGGCGGAAGGCCTCCACGGCCCGGCGGTTGATGCCGGCATGGATGGTCATAAAGTCCACGCCCTCTTTGGCATGGGCTTCCACTACCCGAAGAAAATCATCGGCAGTGATTTCCAGCAGGTCCTTCTCCAAATAGCCGATGGCGTCGTACATGGGCACGGTGCCGATCATGGCCGGGGAGTACTCCACCAGCTTCTCCCGGAACACCCGGGTCTTGCCGTAGTTGGACAAATCCATAATGGACTCGGCCCCCATCTCCACGGACATCTTCACCTTTTCCATTTCCAAATCATAGTCCTTGGCGTCGCCGGAAATGCCCAGGTTTACATTGATTTTGGTTTTCAGGCCGTCGCCGATACCCTCGGCGGAAAGGGACGTATGGTGGATATTGGCCGGGATGGCAATGGTGCCGGCGGCCACCCGCTCCCGAATCCATTCCGGCTCCCGGCGTTCCTTCTCCGCAACCGTCTGCATCTGGGGGGTGACAATCCCCATTTTCGCGGCTTCCATCTGGGTCTTATAGTTCATATGCCGTTTCCTCCTGATGATAAAATTTTTCTATTAGCTGAACAGGATTTGCTGTTTTCATTAACGCGCTCATGACGCAGTATCCCGCGGCCCTGGCCTGAAGTACCTTAGGAACCCGCTCCGGCGTGATGCCGCCGATGGCATACACCGGCTGCCGGGCAGATTCACACACTTGCCGCAAAAAATCCAATCCCCGTGCCGGGACGCCCTTTTTGCAGTCCGTGGGGAATACATGGCCGGCAATGAGATAGGCGGCGGGGCTCTCGATGAGGGCAGCCGCTTCTTCCGGCGCGTGGACTGACACGCCGAAACCGCACTCCCCTGTCCCGCGCAAGTCCCGGTTGGCAAAGGAGAGCTGCACCCCGCAGCCCGGCAGGGTCCAGCCGGGAACCGGGCCGTTACAGGTCAGGGGCACCCCCGCTTTTTGACAGAGGGGCAGCAGCCGCTTTACCAAGGCTTCATACTCCGAAAGGGGCAAATCCTTTTCCCGCAGAATCACCCGGGCGGGCTTCATGGAGAGGATCGCCTCCATCTGCCGGAAAAAATCCCCTTCACAGGCGGTGCGCTGGGTGACGCACACCAACCGGTGCTTCTCTTTCTTACACATAGATGTAATCCGCCATCACCGGCTGGAGGCCCTTCTCCTCAATAGCCCGGTAGATTTCCTCAAAAGAGCGGCCGTCCGAAATCTCAAACTGCTCATCGCCCTTGCCCTCGCCGCTGTGGTCGCCGATACCGGTGGAGACCCCTGCGGAAATTTTCGTGGCGGCGATGTTGATGATGTTGTCCCGGAACCCGGCCCGCTCCCGGGAGGAGATGGTGATGCTGGCAAAGGGCATAAAGAGCCGGTATGCGCAGATCACTTGGAGAAGCTGGCGCTCATGGACGTCCTTGGGGTTAATCTTGTCGTTGTTGATAATGGGGCGCAGCCGGGGGCAGGAGAAGGCGATCTCCGCCTGGGGATACTTCCGCTGCAGCAGCCAGCCGTGAAGGCCGGTGGCGAAAGCGTCCTTGCGGAAATCGTCCAGCCCCAGCAGAGCAGCCAGGCCTACGCCCCGCATCCCGCCCATCAGGGCCCGTTCCTGGGCATTAAAGCGGTACGGGAAAATCCGCTTGTGGCCGCCCAGGTGCAGGGTGGCGTATTTATCGGAATTGTAGGTCTCCTGGAACACGGTGACGTAGTCCACACCGCAGGAGTGGAGGTACGCGTACTCGTCGGAATTCACCGGGTAAATCTCAATGCCCACCACCCGGAAATATTTCCGGGCCAGCTTACAGGCCTCGCCGATGTACTCCACCGGGGAAGCGCTGCGGCTTTCGCCGGTGAGAATCAAAATCTCCTGCAGCCCCGTATCGGAAATGGCCTTCATTTCCTTTTCCATTTCCTCGGCGTTGAGCTTGGCCCGGCGAATCTTGTTGTGGCAGTTAAAGCCGCAGTAGATGCAGTAATTTTCGCAGTAATTGGCAATGTACAGGGGGGTAAACATCATAACGGAATTGCCGAAATGCTTCCGGGTCTCCTGCTGGGCCCGGTGGGCCATTTCTTCCAGGAAGGGGTCTGCCGCCGGGGAAAGGAGGGCGGCGAAATCTTCGGGGGAGAGCACGTCTTTTTGCAGGGCACGGCGCACATCGGCAGCCGTATAGCTGTCGAAATCGCACTGGTTCATCCAGGAAATCACCGTATCCTGGATGTCGGAGTCAATTTGCTCCATTCCCGGCTGGTATTCCATGTGGTTGGTATGTTGGTCGATCATGAAGGCGTTTCCTTCTTTCGTTGTGATATAGATTCCCTTCGCGTGGTACCAGTCAAAAACCTGCTGGCACGGACCTGCGAAGTAAAATTTTCGTCCACCTTTTATAAAAGGTGGTGGGGTTTCCAAAGGGGCAAAGCCCCTTTAGGTCGCCCATGGCAATGGGCGAAATCCTTTTCTGTATTCAAAAACGCAGGAAGGGGTGAGAAAACATCCCAGTGGGATGTTTTCGAGGGGAAACCCACGTCTGGGGTTTCCCCTATTATTGATCTGATTGGAAGCTGCTTCCCCACCCACGCGTAGGTTTTAATCCTGCAGGAACCCAGTCAAGGGGGAAGACGCTGCCGCGCCCTTTTCCATCACCCGGCCCAGTCCGGACAGATAAGCGGTACGGCCCGCCTCAATGGCCTTTTTGAAGGCTTCCGCCATGGCAGGGATATCCCCGGCGGTGGCAATGGCCGTATTGGCCATCACGGCCGCAGCGCCCATCTCCATGGCCTCGCAGGCCTGGGAGGGCCGGCCAATGCCCGCATCCACAATAATGGGCAGGTCAATCTCATCAATGAGAATCTGGATAAACTCCCGGGTGGCCAAGCCCTTATTGGAGCCAATGGGCGCCGCCAAAGGCATGACACAGGCCGCGCCGGCATTGACCAAATCCCGGGCCACGTTCAGGTCGGGGTACATATAGGGCATCACCACAAAGCCCTCTTTGGCCAGAATCTCGGTGGCGCGGATGGTCTCCTGATTGTCGGGAAGCAGGTATTTGGAGTCCCGCATAATCTCAATCTTCACAAAATCGCCGCAGCCGCACTCCCGGGCCAGCCTGGCAATACGCACCGCTTCTTCGGCGTTCCGGGCGCCGGAAGTATTGGGCAGCAGGGTGACGCCTTCCGGGATATAGTCCAGAATGTTGGCAGTGCCGCCCTCGTTGGCCCGGCGCAGGGCCAGGGTGATAATCTGTGCGCCGGCGTGCTCTACCGCCGCCTTGATGAGCTCCAGGGAATACTTGCCGGAGCCAAGGATAAAGCGGGATTGAAAGGAATGCCCGCCAAGAATCAATTCATCATTCATAAGTAAGACCTCCTGATTGATTTCACACCGCCGCCAGGAAGCGGCAACGCCAAACTTCGAGAAATTTCGCGGCACAAAGCTCAGGGCGTTTCGTCCCCCAGCAGAAGCCGCAGAACCATATGGGCCTGATGGCCCGCGCACACGCTGACCCGGGAAGCTGTCAGGCTCCCGCTGGTGGCCACATCGGTTTCCCCATCTCCGCAGAGATAGAGCCGGTTCATGGCGCGAACCGTTTGGATAGTATTGGCGGAACCTGTGCCCGCCATGCCGGAGCCGGACACCACCACTGTATGGGGCAGTTCCGTCAATGCGGTTTCAATGAGCATGGCCTTTTCCTCCGGCCGGTCAAAGGCCTCGCAGAGAACCGAGCACCCAGCAAAAATCCCCGGGAGATTTTCCGGGGTGAGGCGCACGGGATGCAGCTCACAGAACAGCCACGGGTCAACGCGGCGGAGGGTCTCCGCCAAAGCATCGGTTTTATAGCGGCCCAGCTGCTCGACAAAATACTGCTGCCGGTGCAGGTTTGTCACATCCACCCGGTCAAAGTCTGCCAGCACCAGCTTCCCGACTCCCAATCTTGCCAAAGAAACGGCAATATGAGAGCCCAAGCCGCCCAGACCGGCGATGCCCACCACGGCGTTTTCCAGCCGGCGGACAACCGCTTCTCCCTGACGCTCTACACGGGCCCGGCGCAGCGCTTCGCGAGAAAGGGCCATGGGTCAACCCCCTCCCACAAAGTGGACAATCTCCACGGTATCTTCTTCCCGAAGCAGCTCCTTGTCAAAATCCGCCCGCCGGACAATCTGGCCGTTGCGCTCCACGGCCACCCGCTCCGGCTGATAGCCCTGCTCCAGCAAAAAGGCCCGGACAGTTACCGGCGCTTCCAGATGGATTTCTTTTCCGCTGCACTTCATTCTCTGCACCTCCTGTATTACAAACAAAAAAGCCGGCTCCCATTCCCGGGAACCGGCCTAACATGCGCTTGCATATTCTTTCAGCTTCCCTACCATGGTCTTAACCAACAGGTTCAATGGGTTGGGCCGCGCCCTCTCAGCCGCCTATAGCGGCACCCCAGCTTCTTTTTCAGTATAAGCTTTCCGTGCGGTCTTGTCAAGAACCTTTCCCCTGGGCAAAGCCCTCACAAAATTCCAAAAACTTCACAAAAAAGTACTATCTTTTTGCAAATCAGATTTATATGATACTCTCAGATTGATTTTTAGCTTCCCCTGAAAGGACGGGAAATCTATGACAAATTTTGCAAAACTCCATGAAGACGTCTGCTTTAAAAAGGCCGGCGGAAAAGTCATCTGGCAGCCCCGCATTGGCTGCTGGATTGACGACAAGCTCTTTGAAGACGGCGAGTTGCCCGGAAAATACAAGGGCATGACCAAAGCGGAAATTTACCGGGATTTGGGCTGCTCCGCCCGGGTCTATGAGTACAATGACTGCTTCTACCCCGTATATGACGACACCATCCGGTATACCAGCAAAACCGAAGGGGACTTGCAGACAGACACCTTTGAGACCCCGGTGGGAACCGTCACCCACATCACCAAAAGCACTCCCAGCAGCTGGGCCCGGCTCACTGTAAAAGAGTGGGTCTGCACCGAGGAGGACTTGAAAGTCTTTACCTATATTGAGCAGCACACCAACTGGGCTTTTTCCCAGGAAACCTTTGATAAGGTTCACGCGGAGTGGGGCGATCTGGGCGCACCCACCGTGTTTATTCCCCGGGTTTCTGTCCAGCGGTTGTATATTGACCTGATGGGCGTGGAAGAAGCCGTATACGCCATGATGGACTATCCCGAGACGGTGGAAGAGTATTTCGCCGCCCTGCGGGAATGCCACCTGCGTCTCATCGACGTCATCAACCCCTCCCCTGTCCGCATTATCAACTTTGGCGACAACATTCATTCCGGCACCCTGTCCCCCGCCCTGTTTGAAAAATATGTGCTTCCGGAATACAAGATCCGCTGTGAGCGCCTGCATCAGGGGGGAAAATTCGTCTGCTCCCACTTTGACGGCGACAACCGGGGCCTGATGGAATTCTATCAGCAGACCGGGCTGGACGGCATCGAGGCCATCACCCCGGTTCCCCAGGGTGACGTAACTTTGGAGGAGATGCACCAGGCGCTGGGAGATATGTTCCTCCTGGACGGCATTCCCGCCATTTATTTTGACGAAGATTATCCAGAAGAGGTATTGGTGGACTGTGTCCATAAAATCCTGGACCTCTTTGCCCCCAATCTGATTCTGGGAATTTCCGATGAGATTTCCTCCACCGGCGACATTGAGCGCATCCGCCTGGTAGGAAAGATTGTCGATGAATACAACCGGAATCTCTCGGCCTCTCAGGAATCCTGACGCACCATACAACAGCATCACAAACATACAGAAGGGCGGTTCCCCATGCAGGAGCCGCCCTTCTTCTTGTGCTGCCTTAATCTTTCCACCACTCTTCTTCTGAGGGAACCAGCGGCGGCTCTTCCGGGAACAGCATTTCGTATAGGCCATCGGTAAAAGTGAATTCTTTGCGCAGGGACTGCACCTTTTCCATGGCCCTTTCCCGCTCTTCCTGGGAAATTTCTCCCTGCTGGGCTGTCAGCAGCATGGTTCCCCTTTCCAGAAGGTCGTAGGCCAGTGTGGTCTCATAGCCGTGATACTCCAAAAGCTTGGCTCGGATAGCGTAGCCCAATAGATTGTCCTCTAAGCTGTTCAGGGGCTGGAGGTTGCTATCCCAAAACCATGGGTCGAGAGCCCAGCCGCTGGGGTTCGCATACCAGCAATCGTCCAAGAACACGATTCTTTCCGTTTTTTGTTTGACCGCGCGGCTGATAAGGTCATCCGCCCGGAATTTCGGCTCGCCCAAAATAAAAACAGCATCCCGTCCGGCAAGGAAGGCGTCTTCCAGGTTCTCCCAGCGTTCAAAGGCCATCCCGCCATAGCCGAATGTTCTCGCCAACCCCTCTAACGCTGCGATCTCCTCATCTTCATTCCAAAATCGAGGGCTGTCGGGCAGGAACACCCGCATTCTGACAGGGAATTTCCGCACCTGGGTTAAGTAGTAATAAAGCACAAAGGGAATAAACTTCCACAGCTTTGACTTCTCTCGCTGGTCAGAAGGAGAAATATTCTCCTGGAACACCACCACCCGGAAAAGGCCTTTGTGGTCTTCGGGAAAAAGCTTCTGCAGTTTGTAGAAAAGGCCATTGAGAGACTGGAACGCTTCCTCCCCGTCTGGGGTTACCCGCCCCTTTTCGTTCATGATGCCCAGCTCCTGCAAAGGAGGAATCTCCCGCCATTCCTCCAAGGGATCTGGATGTTTCCAGCGGTAGGCCAGCCCTTCCTGGGGGGAAAGGGCCTGTTGGGAAATGGAAACCTCCCCTTCTTCCGAAACTTCCAGCATCCAATAGAATTCCGGGGTAAAGGCCAGCAGGCGGCGGTAAACCTTTGGGAACCGAGCCGAAAGATACGCGGAAAATCGCATATCAGCTGGAATCCGCTGGGAAGAAGTGCTCTCTCCCACCTGCCGCTCCGCCAAATAGCTCCAGCGGGTATCCCGGCGGATATAAATTTTTTGGCACCTTTCCTCTGGGTTCCTAGGGCTGTAAAGACAGAAGGTTGTGGGCTTCTCTTTTAGCAGCTGTTTCAAAACGTCAAAGGCCTTTTCCATAAAAACTCCCTCCAATTTTCATATATCCAACAGAGATTCCGCAATCGCGCCGCAGAAAACCTCTTTTGCACCGGCTCGCAGCAGGCAGGAAGCACACTCCAGCATGGTGGCCCCGGTGGTGACAATATCGTCAATCAACAGGATGGTTTTACCCTGGCACTGTTTATTGTCCGCCAGGTATACATTCCGGACATTTTCCCAGCGCTGATCGGCATTCAGTTCATGCTGCGGCTGGTTGTTGACGACCTTTTGCAGCAATTTCCGGCAGGGACGGCCAATGGCTTTCGCTACCTTTCTGGCCACCAGCTCCGACTGGTCATAGCTCCGCTCACGCCGGCGCTGGTGGGAAATCGGCACCCAACACACCACGTCCGCTGTCTGCCAACGAGGCGGCAGTGCCAGAGTCAGCGCCTGGGCAAAGCCGGTTGCTTTCTCCTTCTTTCCCCGAAATTTATATTGCAGGATGGCTTGCCGCGCCTGGCCTTCATACTCATAAGCCGACACACAGAATAGGGAAAACTCCGGCTCTTCCAGCAAGCGGAAGTGGGCCTGGGGCGGGTTATGCTTCATACAGGAATTGCAGACCCGGCGGCCGCCGGCAGTAATCTTGCCGCACAAGGTACAGCGGGCCGGGAAAATCAGGGAAAGGAGTTTTTCTTTTAACGAGACACCGGTGCGCATGGTTCATTTCCCCTTTTTGAATCACGTTTCATTGCAGATACAAGAGCCGTATCCCATTGGCCAAACAGAAAAAGCAATCAAGCTGATGGTTCCTCTTCCGCCAGCAAAAACCGCAGCAGCCCCGAATACCGGCGGGTTTTCCGGTCATTGGCCACCATTTTTTGTATGGTCCCCTCTTCCCCCACCAGAATCAGCAGGCTCTTGGCCCGGGTAACGGCGGTGTAAAGGAGATTCCGGTATTGGAGCTGCTGGGGCCCGGGGAACATGGGGAGAATCACCGCCTGGAATTCGTTGCCCTGGCTTTTATGTACCGTGGCCGCATAGGCCAATTCCAGCTCGTTGGCGTGGTCGGTATCATACAGGACCATCTTGTCATCAATGGCTACGGTGAGGGCCCCAGCGGCTTTGTCGATCTCCACCAGAATGCCCACGTCCCCATTGAACACCCCTTCCCCGGTAGTGCCGTCGCTGCGGCTCCAGGGGAGGTTGTAGTTGTTTTTCACCTGCATGACCTTGTCCCCCTCCCGGAGGATGCTGCCGCCGATGGAAAGCTCCTTTTTCCCCTTTTCCGGCGGATTCAATGCCTCCTGGAGCCGGTGATTCAGCTCGATGGTGCCCAGCTCCCCCTTCCGGCTGGGAGCCAGCACCTGGATGTCCTGGAACACAGAATAGCCATAGCTTGCCGGGAGCCGCCGGGCGCAAAGGTCCACAATGGTATTGGAAATAGATTCCGCCCGGCGCAGGGGCAAAAAGAAAAAGTCATGGGCTTTATCCCGGAGTTCCGGCATCTGCCCGGCTACAATCCGGTGAGCGTTGGTGACAATAAGGCTCTCCATAGACTGGCGGAAAATCTCTGTGAGCTGCACCACTGGGAACATCCCGGAAGCAATCAAATCCCCCAGCACATTCCCAGCCCCCACGGAGGGAAGCTGGTCGCAGTCCCCCACCAGAATCAGCCGGCAGCCCAAGGGCAGGGCCCGGAGAATCCCCTCAAAAAGCAGGGTATCCACCATAGACAGCTCGTCCACTACCACGGCGTCACATTCCAGGGGGTTGCGCTCGTTGCGGCTGAAAACCGGGTTGTCCTGGTCATCCCACTCCACCTGCAAAAGCCGGTGAACAGTCTTGGCCTCCTCGCCAGTCAGCTCGGACATCCGCTTGGCGGCCCGGCCGGTGGGGGCCGCCAACAGCACCGTTTCCCCTTTATTCTTCAAAATCCGGATAATCCCGTTTAACGTAGTGGTTTTACCGGTGCCGGGGCCGCCGGTGAGAATCAGAAAGCCTTTTTCCAGCGCCTGGACAATGGCCTCTTTTTGCTCCGCCGCATAGTGGATATTTTCCCGAATCTCCACTTCCTTAATGGCCCCCGCTACCCCTACGATAGACTGGGGCGGATACCGGAGCATCATTTTCAGCCGGTCAGCGCTATAGGTTTCGGACTGATAATACCGGGGCAGAAAGATGAACTCCCGCTCTCCAAAAGCCTGGGCCTGCACATCAAGGGTCTCCTCCATACTGCGCAGGGTGCCGCCCACGGATTCCACCTCTACCTGGAGCATCCGGGCCGCCACCTGCGCCAGCCGGTCCCGGGGAAGGCAGGTGTGGCCGTTGTCGGCGTTGTGTCGGAGCACATGGAGGATACCCGCCCGGATACGGCCGCTGTCATCCTGGGGCATTTCCAGGGAAGCGGCAATGGTATCCGCCCGGGCAAAATCAATGTCCAATTCCTCATCGCAGAGACAGAAGGGGTCCTGCCGGATGCACTCCTCTGCATGGGCGCCGTACCGCTTCCAGATGCGCACGGACTCCTCCGGCGTGATGCCGTACTTCCCCAGCCGGGCCATGACGTCCTTAATCCCGTTGGCCTGCTGGAAATCCTCCGAAATTCTCTTGGCCTTGCTCTTGGTGACGCCCTTTACCTGAGCCAGGCGCTCCGGCTCTTTCTCAATGACCTCCAAAGAGTTCTCCCCAAAGGTCTCCACAATACGGGCGGCGGTAGCGGCCCCAATGCCCTTTACCGCTCCGGAGGACAGATATTTCAGAATGGCAGCGGCGGTGGCCGGGCGGGAACGCTCGCAGACCTCCGCCTTGAACTGCGGGCCAAAGCTGGGATGATTGCTCCATACGCCGATGACTTTCAGCTCTTCCCCAGCACTGACAAAGGGCAGGGTGCCCACTACCGTGACCAGCTCCTCGCTGTTATTCAGCTCCAACACCGTATACTGGTTTTTCTCATTGCGGAAAATCACCCGCTCCACGGTCCCGCTCATTTCATAAAGGGTGCTGTCCCCCTGCCGCTCCGCCATGCTCTTTCCTCCGAATCTGTGAATCTCCTTACCAGTATAATACAAACCAC
>ERZ1643246.3825-NODE-3825-length-12476-cov-5.705901_pt1 | contig 12476 bp, 11 predicted proteins | sample MGYA00579265_ERZ1643246 | MGnify/ENA primary metagenome ERZ1643246 (study PRJEB29033, sample SAMEA4952261) | chicken gut metagenome | biome: Broiler Chicken; feature: Gastrointestinal Tract; material: Caecum | place: Ireland | collected 2018 | study: Broiler...
CCGGCAGAGAGCCTACGGGCTGGATACGGTAAAGAAGCTTCTGGTTCAGGCCGGCATGGAATTTGTGGCCGCTTATGACGCGTTTACCAGAGAGCCGCCGGGCCCGAAGAGCGAGCGGGTATATCTGGTGGCCAGGGAATGGCAGAAAAAGCAGGAAAGCCGGAAGGCTGAGTGATGAAAGCACGATCAAAACAATGAGAATCTGAGGAATTTATGGAGAAAAAACCAATAGACTGGAGCCTGGACGAGCTGCTGCTGATGGCGCCGTCCGGCGGGAAAAATGTGGAGTATGCCATTGGATTTTACTATGAAAACGGTGTGCATACGCAGGCGGATCCGGTCCGGGCCGTGACCTGGTACGAGAAGGCCGCCAAAAAGGGACATCCGGAGGCGCAGCTGCGTCTGGGGCTGATGGCGGCCCAGGGCAGAGGAATGGAAAAGGATCCCAAAGCTGCCTTTGGGTGGCTGAAGAAGGCGGCGGATCAGGGAAATGCCAACGCCCAGTTCAATGTGGGCCGGTGCTATGAGGAAGGCATCGGCGTGAAAAAGGACATTTCCCGGGCAGTGAGCTGGTTCGTGAAGGCGGCCAAAAAGGATGATTTCCGGGCGGTGTGCTGTCTGGGAATGTATTACCTGTCCGGCGAAGGTGTGGAGAAAAATGAGAAGAAAGCCTTTGCCTGCTTTGAGCGGGCGGCTCAGGCGGGGATTCCGGCAGCCCAGTACAATCTGGCGGTGCTCTACCGGTACGGAACCGGAACGGAGAGGGAGGAAGAGAAAGCCCTTTACTGGATGACGAAAGCGGCACAGCAGGGATTCGCGCTGGCGGTGAAGGATTTGAACGGAGAGGAGACGACAGAAGATGAATGATTATATTGTGAGAGCAACAGCGGCCCAGGGCCAGATCCGTGCCTTTGCGGCTACCACCAGAGAACTGGTGGAGACGGCGAGAAAGGCCCATAACACCAGCCCGGTGGTGACGGCGGCGCTGGGACGGCTTCTGACCGGCGGAGCCATGATGGGAGTGATGATGAAGGGAGACAAGGATGTGCTGACCCTTCAGATCAAGTGTGACGGCCCCCTGCACGGCCTGGTGGTGACGGCGGATGCCAAAGGAAATGTGAAGGGCTATGCGGACCAGCCGGATGTGATGCTTCCGGCCAACGCCCAGGGAAAACTGGACGTGGGCGGCGCCGTGGGAAGCGGCATTTTAAGCGTGATCAAGGATCTGGGACTGAAAGAGCCCTATGTGGGACAGACCCAGCTTCAGACCGGGGAAATCGGCGATGACCTGACCTATTACTTTGCCAGCAGCGAGCAGGTCCCCTCTTCCGTGGGCCTGGGCGTGCTGATGGAGCGGGACAATACGGTAAAACGGGCAGGCGGATTTATCGTTCAGCTGATGCCGGACGCCACAGAGGAAATTATCGAAAAGCTGGAAGCCAACCTGGCGCAGATCACGTCCGTCACCGGACTTCTGGATCAGGGAGATACGCCGGAAAGAATTCTGGAGAAGCTTCTGGGAAATCTGGATCTGGAAATCCTGGACCGGCTGGACACCCGCTTTTACTGCAACTGCGACAAGGTGCGGGTGGGAAAGGTTCTGATCAGCCTGGGAAAGAAGGAGCTTCAGAGCATGATTGACGAGGGAAAGGAAGTGCAGCTGAACTGCCATTTCTGCAATACGGATTACACCTTCAGCGTGGAAGAACTGAAAGAACTGCTGGCGTTGGCCCAGGCGTAGTGCCGCGGGGCAGAGTAAGAAGCAAAAAACAAAAAAATGCCGGACTGTATCCGGCGGACGGTAAGTGAAGCCTGGCGGCTTAAGAAAGCCGGAAGGCAGAGGACTGCGAAGAAGAGGGAGAAATGCGATGAAACATGGATTTATCAAGGCTGCGGCCGGCACGCCAAAAATCAGGGTGGCAGACTGCGTACACAATGCGGATGAAATTCTGCGGATTGTAAAGGAAATGGAACAGCATGGCGCCGGGATCATGAGTTTTCCGGAACTGTGCATTACCGGATATACCTGCGGAGACCTGTTCTGGCAGGATCTGCTTCTGGAGAGCGCAAAACGGGAGCTGTTAAGGATCGCCAGAGAAACCGCGCGGGTGGACGCGCTGATTTTTATAGGGCTTCCCCTGGACGTGGAGGGCAAGCTGTACAACGTGGCCGCAGTGCTGAACAGAGGAAAAATCCTGGGTCTGATTCCCAAGGTTCATCTTCCCAACTATGCGGAATATTATGAGGCCCGGCAGTTCACGCCCGCGGACGACCGGATGCGTCTGGTGGAACTGGGAGGGGAGCAGATACCCTTTGGCACCCGGCTCCTTTTCACCTGTCTTCAGATGCCCCATCTGAAGGTGGCGGCGGAGATCTGTGAGGACCTCTGGGTGCCCGACCCGCCCAGTGTATCCCATGCCATGGCGGGGGCGACGGTGATTGTCAATCTTTCGGCGGGAGATGAGATCACAGGAAAGGATACTTACCGGAGAAATCTGGTGACAGGACAGTCCGCCCGTCTGGTCTGCGGGTATGTGTATGCCACCGCCGGGGAGGGGGAATCTTCCTCGGATCTGGTATTCGGCGGTCATAACCTGATTGCGGAGAACGGGGCTCTTCTGGCGGAGGCACGCCGTTTTGAAAATCAGACTATTTACGGGGATATCGATGTGAACCGGCTGGCTACGGAGAGAAGAAAGATGACTACTTTCCATGTAAAGGGCCAGGAAAATTACCTGAAGGTGGAATTCGAACTGATTCCCAAAGAGACGGAGCTTACCAGAACCTTCCCGGCCCGTCCTTTTGTGCCGGACGCCCGCCAGGAGAGGGAAAAGCGCTGCGATGAGATTCTCACCATTCAGGCCATGGGGCTGAAAAAAAGGCTGGAGCATACGGGATGTCAGTGCGCGGTGCTGGGGATTTCCGGAGGGCTGGACTCCACGCTGGCTCTTCTGGTGACGGTGCGGGCTTTCGATTATCTGAAAATTCCCAGAAAACAGGTGCGGGCGGTGACCATGCCCTGCTTTGGCACCACGGACCGTACTTACCGTAACGCCTGTGAGCTGACCCGCCGTCTGGGCGCTACTTTACAGGAGGTGGATATCCGGGAAGCGGTGACGGTGCATTTCAGAGATATCGGTCACGACAGCCAGGTCCATGACGTGACCTACGAAAACTGTCAGGCCCGGGAACGTACTCAGGTAATTATGGACATCGCCAACCAGAGCGGCGGTCTGGTGATCGGCACCGGCGATCTGTCGGAGCTGGCTCTGGGATGGGCCACCTACAACGGCGACCATATGTCCATGTACGGGGTAAATGCCTCCATCCCCAAAACCCTGGTGCGCCACCTGGTGCGTTACTATGCGGATACCTGCGGGGATCCGGCCCTTTCCGATATCCTGCTGGATATCCTGGATACGCCGGTGAGCCCGGAACTTCTTCCCCCCAAGGACGGCGAAATCGCCCAGAAAACGGAGGATCTGGTGGGACCCTATGAGCTTCACGACTTTTTCCTGTATTATATGCTCCGGGCCGGATTTGAACCGGAGAAGATTTACCGGATTGCACGGAAAACCTTTGCGGGCGTTTACGGGGATGACGTGATTCTGAAATGGCTGAAGAATTTCTATCGGAGATTTTTCGCCCAGCAGTTTAAGCGGAACTGTCTGCCGGACGGCCCCAAGGTGGGCACGGTGGCGGTGTCGCCCAGAGGCGATCTGCGGATGCCCAGCGACGGCTGCGCGAGAATCTGGCTGGATCAGCTGGAAAATCTGTAAAAAGCGGGATGGTTTCGAAAAGTGCCGGAACCCGCGGGCAAAAATGAGGAGACGGATATGGAACAACTGATGAAAGAACTGGCGTTCCCGGAGGATGCCATCCGGGAAGTGGCGGATACGGACAGAAAACTGCAGAAGGGCATCTGGGGCCGCAGGATGGATGAAATGGCTGCCGGTCTGATGAAAAAGATGGAAAAAGGAGCCTGCCGGGAGGAACTTCTGGAGGCGCTTTCCGGCTGTGAGCAGATGGAGGAGGAGACGGGAATCCACCGTTATACGCTGGATCTCCTGTTTCTGCTGCGGTGTGCGGAAATTCTCCGGGAAAATTATAAGAAGAAGGGACTGCCGGATGACCTGTTTCTGGATTCCATGATGGATCTGAAATGGAAGCTGCTGGAGTGCCGGCAGATCTATGGGGTAAATGGGATTTTTGTGGGTTTCTGGTACGACCGGTTTTTCGATATGACCCGGTTTGCCCTGGGGAGATTCCAGTTTGAGGAAGAAACCTTTCAGGGGGATGTATATCAGGAGGACGGTTTTTCCGTAAAGAAGGGAGATCCGGTGATCAATATGCACATCCCCTCCAGCGGACCGCTGGATCCCGCTCAGGCGGAGGCGTCCATTGCCAGGGCGGCCAAATTTTACCGGGATCTGTTTCCGAAGGGAACCGTGCCCTTTGTGATGGATTCCTGGCTGCTGGACCCGGATCTGATGAAAATGCTGCCCCAGGGAAATATCCGCCGGTTTGTGGAACGGTTCCATCTGGTAAGTGTAAAAAAGGGAGAAACATTTTCCGACGGATGGCGGGTATTCGGTCCGGAATGGGAGAAGGATCCTGCCGACCTTCCCCGCGCCACCAGACTGCAGACGGCCATCGCGGACTATCTGCAGGGCGGCGGAACACTGGGGGCCGGGTATGGGATTTTCCTGTGGAAGCGGAAGGACGCATAGGATAAGATACCGGAAGACAGAAATGCAATGGAAAGCATGCTGCGCGAGCGTTCCATTGTTGTGAAGGAAGGAGCGCCGGGGTCCTGGATCAGGACTCCGGCGCTGCTTTTGCCAGGGCAGATTTGATAGCCTCCAGAAGCAGCATGGAGGTATATTTGTTGTCATCCTCGTAGGTGATATCCTCCGTGGACTGACTGGCATAGATCTGACTGGCCAGACTTTCCAGTGTGGGCTCCATCAGCGGGTACATGGCGGTGGTGGTTTCGCTGAGATTCACCAGTTCGATGGCGTTGATGTGGTTGGTATCCACCGTCACCTGCACGTCAAAGCTGCTGTCACCCAGTTCGATGGCGGTGGTATATACCCCGGCCACATACCGGTCGGGTTCGGAGGTTTCCGCGGCTGTGGATGCGGTATCCGTACTCTGATCTTTTCCGGGCCCGAACATCATCACCAGAAGCGCGATCATCAGAATGGCAAGAGCGAGAAAGATAGCGGTATAAATCACTTCTTTCATGTGCAGCACGACGATTTTGGTTTTGGAACTCATACACTCACTCCTTTGGAGCAGCGGCCCGGCCTGTGGGATTTAAGGGCGCGGAGCGTTACTGCGATTCTTTATAACATCATATGAGCGGCGGGGAAATTTATGCGTGGGGAATTTCCTGAATTTTCCGGGCCGTCCGTTGGGAAAAACGGGCAGCAGGGGAAGGAGAGAGGGGCGGCTGTTGGGGGAAAAACGGCCCGGGAAATTGGCTTCGTGGACGGTGAAAAGAAATGACAGACAGGGGCGGGAAATGGTATAATAGCCGCAGAGCGGCTTTGATGCCCGCGTCTTACTCCGGAGCCGGATTGTGCAAAAGGCGCGTAAACAGGAGGAAGGATCATGAACAATGAAAACAGCGAAAAGGAAAAGAATAACAAAAAAAGGGAGAATAATTATCTTGCCATTGCACTGAGCCTTGGCGTTGCGTTTGGTATTTTGACAGATAGTCTGGCGTTGGGGCTGGCGCTGGGGGTAGCTGTCGGATGCCTGCTGGACATAAGGAAGGAGAAAAAACCGTGACGAAAGGTGGGATGCCGCAGACAGGCCTGGGGGCGCAGGTCCCGGATGGAATTATGACAAAGGAACAGAGAGCGCTGTTGGAATCCTGCACCCTCTGTCCCAGAGGCTGCCGGGTAAATCGGCTGGCCGGGGAGCGGGGATACTGTGGGATGACGGCAGAGGTGATGGGGGCCCGGGCGGCTCTGCATATGTGGGAGGAGCCCTGTATTTCCGGCGTCAGGGGATCCGGCGCTGTCTTTTTCTCCGGCTGCAGCCTGGGCTGTGTCTTTTGTCAGAACCGGCCCATTGCCGCAGGAGAAGTGGCAAAGCCGGTGCCGCTATCGCGTCTGACGGAGATTTTTCTCGAACTGCAGGAACAGGGAGCGGCCAATATTAACCTGGTGACCGCGGGGCATTTTGCCCCTCAGACCGCCTGGGCGCTGGCAGAGGCCAAAAAGAGAGGCCTGCGGATTCCGGTGGTTTACAATTCCAGCGGCTATGAAAGCAAAGAAGCGCTGGAGACGCTGGGAGATCTGGTGGATGTATGGCTGCCGGATTTCAAATACATGGATTCCGGTCTGGCGAAGAAGTATTCCCATGCCGAAGATTATCCCCGGACGGCGTGTCAGGCAGTGGACTGGATGGTGCGCCGGGCGGGCTTGTGCGAGTTTGACGAAGAGGGCTATGTGCAGAAAGGCGTGATTGTCCGCCATCTGATTCTGCCGGGGCATACGAAGGATTCCATGGCGGTGCTGAAATACCTGCATGAGCGGTATGGGGATTCCATCTATATCAGCATCATGAACCAGTACACGCCGCTGCCGCAGGTGGAGACGTACCCGGAGCTTGCCCGGCGGGTGACAAAGCGGGAATATGAAAAAGTGCTGGACTATGCCCTGGAGCTGGGAATCTCCAACGGATTTTTCCAGGAAGGGGAGACGGCCAGGGAGAGCTTTATCCCACTGTTTGATTATGAGGGGCTTTAGGTTGGCTATTTTCCCCACTTGTGATAGACTTGTATAAAAGGAGGTTTTTACAGATGAAATTGGCGATTTTAGGACCGGGCGGAATTGCCCGGAGCATGGCGACGGCGGCGAAGGGGCTGCCGGAGGTGGAGCTTTACGCGGTGGGTTCCAGAACGTATGAGAAGGCAAAGGCTTTCGCAAAAGAATGGGGTTTCGAGAAGGCTTACGGTTCCTATGAGGAAATGCTTTCCGATCCCCAGGTGGAACTGGTGTATGTGGCCACGCCCCACTCCCATCATTATCAGTACGCGAAAATGAGTCTGGAACACGGAAAACATGTGCTGGTGGAAAAAGCGTTTACCGTCAACGCGGCGCAGGCGGAGGAACTGATCCGCATGTCCGAGGAGAAGGGACTGCTTCTGGCGGAGGCCATCTGGACCAGATATATGCCCAGCCGGAAAATGATCGACGACCTGGTGGAAAGCGGCGCAATCGGCAAAGTGACTTCGCTCACCGCAAATCTGGGTTATGTGATGCCCCATGTAGAGCGGCTGCAGGAGCCTTCCCTGGCGGGCGGCGCGCTGCTGGATCTGGGGGTTTATCCCATCAACTTCGCGCTGATGGTATTTCACGGACAGGTGGAGAAGGTGACCTCCACGGCGGTGATGTCCCCCAAAGGCATCGACTGGATGAACAGCATCACGCTGACCTTTGACGACGGACGGATGGCGGTGCTTCACAGCAATATGCTGGCCCAGCCGGACCGGCAGGGAGTGATCAACGGCGACAAGGGTTATATGGAGATCCAGAATATCAACAACTGTGAGGAAATCCGGGTATATGACCTGGACAGAAAGCTTACGGCCACCTATCCGGTGCCGGAGCAGATCAACGGTTACGAGTATGAGCTGCTTTCCTGTGTGAAAGCTATTCGGGAGGGGCAGACGGAATGCCCGGAAATGCCCCACAGCGAGATCCTGCGGGTGATGCGCCTGATGGACGGCATCCGGAAGGACTGGGGGATGAAATTCCCCTGCGAATGAGGAGCGGAGCGGATACGGAAATAAATGGCGGGCGTGCAGGCTGCGGTTTCTGCAGCCTGCATACAGGAAAGCCGAAAGGCGGAACGTGAACCAAAAAAACAGGAAGGCGGGAGAAACACATGGCGCTGCAGTTTGTGGTGGGAAATTCAGGAGCGGGAAAATCACATGTTCTGTATCAGAGCGTGCTGGATAAGGCCAGGCGGCATCCGGAAAAGCGGTATCTGGTGATCGTGCCGGAGCAGTTTGGCATGCAGACCCAGAAGGAACTGGTGTCCATGAGCGGCCGGGGCGGTATCCTGAATATCGACGTGCTCAGCTTTCAGCGCCTTGCCTACCGGATTTTTGAGGAGGTGGGCGGAGACGCCCGGCCGGTGCTGGAGGATACCGGGAAAACCCTGGTGCTGCAGCGGGTGGTGCAGGAGCAGCGGAAGAATCTGAAGGTGCTGGGAGACAGTCTGGAAAAGCCGGGAACGGTCAGCCAGATGAAATCCCTGGTCTCCGAGCTGATGCAGTACGACATCAGCCCTGCCGGGGTGGATCAGCTTTTGGAGGTTTCCGCCAGGCAGCCGGTGCTGTTTCACAAGCTGAAGGACGTCCAGGTGATTTATCGAGCTTTCCGGGAATATCTGAGGGAGCGGTACATGACCACGGAGGAAATCCTGGATGTGGTCTGCGAACGGGTGGACAAATCCCGGATTTTAAGGGGCAGCGAAGTGGTGCTGGACGGATTTACCGGATTCACCCCGGTGCAGGGCAAGCTGCTGCGGAAGCTTCTTGCGCTGGCCAGCCGGGTGACGGTGGCGGTGACCCTGAATCCCCGGATGGACAGGAAAAAACTGCACAGCCCCCAGAATCTGTTCCGGATGAGCGGCCAGCTGATGGCGTCACTGGAAAAAATGGCCAGGGAAGAGCGGGTGGAAATCCTGGAGGAAATCCGGGTGGAGCCGGGGGAAAAGAGCCGGTTCGGCCAGGCGGAAGCTCTGGATTTCCTGGAAAAAAATCTGTTTCGTTACGGAAAACGGGAATATGCCAAAGACCAGGATGCCATCCGGATTTTTTCGGCCCAAAATCCCCGCCGGGAGCTGGAGTATGTGGCCCGGACGATTCTGAAACTGGCCCGGACCCAAGGGTATCAGTACCGGGATTTCGCGGTGATCTGCGGTAGCCTTGCCGACTACGGCCCTTATGCCCGGGAGGTGATGGAGGGCTGCGGCATCCCGTATTTTCTGGATGAAAAGCATACGATTCTGATGAATCCTTTTGTGGAGTATCTGCGGTCTCTTCTGAACCTTCTGACGGAGAATTTCAGTTATGAAAGCGTATTTCGCTGCCTGCGCTGCGGCCTGACGGATCTGACGATCCGGGAGATCGATCAGCTGGAGAATTACTGTGTGGCGTTGGGAATCCGGGGCTTTGCTCAGTGGAATCAGCACTGGGTACGGCGCTACCGGGGACTGGAAGAGGGGCAGGCGGAGGAAATCAACCGGATCCGGGAGAAATTTCTTGCGGAAATCCGTCCGCTGGCGGAGGGAATGAAAGAAAAGCATCTCACTGTCAGAGACCGTACCCGCCTGCTGGCGGAATTTATCATCGAAAGAAATATGCAGGAAAAGCTCCAGCAACAGCAGGAGGAGCTGACCCGGGAGGGGCGGCAGGCGCTGGCCCAGGAGTACGCGCAGATTTACCGGCTGGTGATGGAGCTGTTTGACAAAGTGGTGCAGATCCTGGGGGACGAGGAGATATCCCTGAAGGATTACCGGCAGATCCTGGAGGCCGGTTTCCAGGAGGCGCGGGTGGGGATTTTGCCCCCGTCTCTGGATCAGGTACTGGTGGGCGATATCGAGCGGACCCGCCTGAAAGATATCAAGGTACTGTTTTTCGTAGGCGCCAACGACAGCGTGATTCCCCGGCGCTCAGGGGGAAGCGGCCTGCTCTCCGAGGCAGACCGGGAATTTCTGGAAGGGCAGCAGGTGGAGCTTTCTCCCACTGCACGGGAATCCATGTACATTCAGAAATTTTATCTGTATCTGGCCCTGACGCGGCCGTCCTGCCGCCTTTATCTGTCCTTTGCCCGCTCCGGCGGTCAGGGGGAGGCGCTGGGGCCGGCTTATCTGATCCCCATGATTTGCCGGATGTATCCTTCCCTGACGATCATGGATGCGGACCGGCAGGAGGAACTTCTGGAGGCGGCCCAGCAGCCCGGGCAGTCGCTGGGATTTCTCATCGAGGGCCTTCGCCGGGCAGCCCAGGGAGAGGACAGTCCTCAGTGGCGGGAACTGTTTTCCTGGTTCATGGACTCCCCCCAGTGGCAGGATCTCTGCAGAAAATGGGTGGACGCCGCCTTTTTGTGGAAGCCGGAGGATAAGATTTCCCGCAGCGCGGCCCGGGCCATTTACGGAAATGTGCTGGAAAACAGCGCCACGCAGCTGGAGCGGTTTGCCGCCTGCGCATTCGCCCATTTCCTGCAGTATGGCCTGCAGATTGCGCCCAGGGACCAGTACGAGTTCCGTCCGGCGGATATGGGAAATGTGATTCATCAGGCATTGGAGCAGTTTTCCATGAACCTGAAAAAACACCGGCTTTCCTGGAAAACGCTGACGGAGGAACAGAGGGAAAGTCTCATCGATGAGAGTGTGGAGGAAGTGGCGGCGGATTACGGCAACACCATCCTTCACAGCAGCGCCAGAAATGAGTACATGATTCAGCGGATGAAGCGGATTCTCAGGAGAACCGTCTGGGCCCTGCAGCAGCAGCTGGCGGCGGGGGATTATGAACCCAGCCGTTTTGAGGTGGTATTTTCCATGGAAAATGATTTGGAAGCGGTGAATTTCACCCTGTCGGAGGATGAGAAGATCCGCCTGAAGGGAAGAATCGACCGGATGGACCGGTGCGAACAGGAGGACCGGATCTATGTGAAGGTCATCGACTACAAATCGGGAAATACCTCTCTGGATCTGATCGCCCTGTACTACGGACTGCAGCTGCAGCTGGTGGTTTACATGAATGCCGCGGTGGAAATCGAACAGCGGCAGCACCCGGAGAAAACGGTGGAACCGGCGGGGATTTTCTACTATCAGGTGAAAGATCCGCTGACGGAGGGAAGCCTCGCGGATACGCAGGAAAAAATCCAGGAGAAGCTGCTGGCTCTGCTGCGCCCCAACGGTCTGGTGCGGGCGGACGGGGCAGTGATCGCCACCCTGGACCATGACCTGGCGGAAGGAAAGGTAAAAAAATCCGCGGTGATTCCGGCCGCTGTCAATAAGGATGGAAGCCTGTCCCGAACCTCCTCGGCAGCCACCGGGGAGCAGTTTCGGATTCTTTCAGATTATGTCAACCGAAAGATCCGCTCCATCGGACGCGAAATCCTGGACGGAAATGTGGAGATCAATCCGTATCAGATGAAGAAACGGACCGCCTGCGACTACTGCGAGTACCGGGGCGTCTGCGGATTTGACGAGAGAATACCGGGGTATCATTTCCGGAATCTGCCGTTGTTTGACGGGGAGGAGTTGTGGAAGAGGATGGAGGATGTGAGGCAGTGACGGACTGCCTCACATTTACGGGAAGTGAGGTAATTTATGACAGAGCAGGAGAAAAATGATCTTTTCTATGTATGCTCCCTGATTGAGTATACCGCACGGAAAACAAAAAACAGGCGCTCTGTGATTGTACAGGCGCTGGGAAAAGATGGTATCAGAAAGCAGCTGAAGGATGCCTCCGTAAATCATTGTCTTTCTTTTGAACAGGTAAGCGATGAACTGACAGAGACGTACCATATCCCCAGTGGAGATTTTGATACCATTACAGGCTGTAAGTATTCCATTCCCGGTTACATGGATATCGGGAAACTGTATGCCATTATGATTCAGGACTGTGCAAAACCGGGTGAAGAGGTGGAGGAGCTGATGAAGATATTTACTTCGTTCATCAGTGATGAGATTTCCGATTTCAGAACAGGCGTTTATTTTGAGAATCCCAGTTATCTGGAATGGTCTTACAGGGAGGGGCGGCTGCTGGATTAGAAATGACAGCAGCAGGAAAGGGAAGGGGAGGCAGCGGCGGGCTGCCTCCCTCCCCCTCTATTTTATCACATACTTAGTCCCTCTTCCCCTGCCTTCAATTTTCACAACACCTTTATTAACCATCTCTTTCAACAACTGCGCCGTCTTTGATTTGCCAAACGAAACATAAGGACTGATTTCGCTAATTGATTTCAATATTGTCTTACTTAAAAGCCTGTATATTTTTCTTTCGTCTTCCGTAAGATTCAGGTTTTTCTCGAAAACCGGGAGTACAATCCGGATTGCATTTTCCGATACTTCAAAATCCGGCTGTTTTAACCCTTCTTCATAGAGTTGTTTTATTCGTGTAATTCCCGTGCCGAATATTTCCACAAACCCCAGCCGGTAAAATACATTTGCAAGATTTCTGTTTCTTAGAACAGAGAGTTTTCCCGATAAATACTCATCTTCGGTTATTCCGGATGGCAGTCCGCCCGGGGAAATAATTTCTATTCGGTCATCAAACATCGAAACTTTTAGCTGTGCTTCCACATCCCAAACTCTATGAATCAATGCATTTGCAATTGCTTCTCTGAATGCGGCCTCCGGTATTTTTTCTACCTTTTTCCTGTCGGCGCCTTGTATTTCTTCGTATTGATAATAATCTTTGAATACCTCCAATGCTTTTTCAT
>ERZ1643246.3826-NODE-3826-length-12473-cov-27.560235_pt1 | contig 12473 bp, 9 predicted proteins | sample MGYA00579265_ERZ1643246 | MGnify/ENA primary metagenome ERZ1643246 (study PRJEB29033, sample SAMEA4952261) | chicken gut metagenome | biome: Broiler Chicken; feature: Gastrointestinal Tract; material: Caecum | place: Ireland | collected 2018 | study: Broiler...
TTTTTTTGAGGTCTGTCCCCCATATTCCCTTGTAGGAGGGATTTTAAGGACCGTCCCCAGTTCCCTGTTTGAGGTCTGTCCCCATATTCCCTTGTAGGAGGGATTTTAAGGACCGTCCCTTGTTCCCTATGGAGTGTCCCTAATGTTCACCATCACTATTTTTTTCTTTTTGCATATTATAATGTATAAGTTTTTTCTTTTTGTAGATACTAGTAAAGAAGGGAGATTGTTTGATGAAATCAATTTGTATAAAAACCAATAATTCTAATTTACTAGATTATCTATATAATGAATTCAAGTTGATGGATTCTAATTTTGTTTATTTTTCTTGTAATGAATTTAAAAATTTTAAAAATATTATTATACATTATAATGGTGATAATACTAGCGATTTTATTTATCAAGTTTCTTCTATTCTCTCTTACCTTGTAATAGATGAATTTGAAGAAGATATTTTTAAAAATTTAATTGTTAAAAATTATTTTTATTTTGATAGCTTAGAAAGACAAAAAATTTTAAATTATTGTTTTGATATTTGCTCTGATGATTTTACAAATAACTTTAATAAAAAGTTTAAACTTTTAGTTGATTCTTTTTATAAATATCTTTCAGAAAATAAAGTGCTTATTTTGAGTGGATTTGTTAATTTTCGTCTTGGCAAATATTATAACTTTTTAGAAGATATTGTTGATGAGGCTGTAAATATATTTGTTGTGGAAAAGGAATATTTAGAATTTATTTCTCTTTTGAAAATATATATTTCTTCTCAAAGTTCACAAATTGATACTGTTCATATTATATATTCTGGTGAATCTTCTATTTTGCTTGATGAGAATAAAAATACAATTTCTTTTTCTAAAGATTTACTTAAAACAAAATATTTGTCTGATATATCTTTTTCAAAAAATGATTATATTTTAAATACTCTTCTTAATTTGCTTCCAAAAAAAATATATATTCATTTAGTTAATAATTGTATTGATGAATTTATAAATACTTTATCTCTTATTTTTGAAAATAGAGCTATAATTTGTACAGATTGTGATATTTGTCATTTTTATAAAAATATGGAAATTTCGAAAACTATTCAATAAAGCTGTTTAAAAATTTTTCAAATAATTGCTTGAATTTTTTTGCTAGTGTTAAAACTAGTCAATAAAGTTATTTAAAAATGGACCCGAATTGAGATATAACTCGAGGTCCATTTTTTGTAGTTAAAATAAATCTTCACATTTATAGTCATTTTATTGATGATTTATATTGTTTTTTAATCTAGTTAAAAGAAAGCAAATTAGATATTGAATTTATTCCTTCTTCTAGCCCTGGATAAATAACTTGCATTAAATTTTCATCTACTGTTATTTTCCATTTTCCGTCTACTTTTGTTAATGTTACAGTTTCTGTAACAGTTCTTGTTCCTATTGTGTCTTTATTTAACTCGTCTAGCAATAGTTGTAATTCTTCATCTTCTGATACATCTTCATTATTTATAAATTTTTGGAACATTGCTTGTATATAGTTCTTAAAAACTGTTTCATAATCTTTGTTTGTTGCTTCTATTTCTATTGTTGCTGTATCATTTTCTTTTTTTACTGATTTTACATCCCATTCTAATGATTCATAAAATGCTTTATCTTTTTCTGAGAATTCTTCACTTCCAGTCATTTCTAAGGCTGATTTTAATGAAATTTCTTCAAAATTGACATATTGATTAACACCTTCTATGTCTCCACTTTTTAAATCTTTAAGCATACTAGTTAATGCTCTCTCTGGAGTTTTCATAGCTAGATATATTAAGGCAATAATTAGTAATAATATTATAGCAATTACAAATATTCTTACTATCATTCCTTTATTTTCTTTTTTTGGTTTTGTTTTTTTATCTTTTTTTACATTTTCTTTTTTTATTTTAGTATTATTTTGATTTGTTTCAATTTTTTTTACTTGTTCAAATTTCTTTTCAGGTTCTTTTTTTGTTTCTTTATTTAATTCTTTATTTTGCTCTTTTGGATTATTATTTTCTGTATTTTTTACTGTTACATCACTTTGTTCTTTTTTTGGTTTTGTTTCTTTTTTTACATTTTCTACTTTCTTTTCATTACTTTGTTCTACTACTTTTTCTTCCTTTTTTTCTGCATTTTGTGTTAAATTTTTTTCTTTATTTTCTTCTGCCATATTTGCTACCTCCCTTTACTTTTTTTACATTTCTATTATATATTAACATTTTTTATTTTGCAATAATTTTATTATTTTTTGTACTTTTTGTATTCTATTTCTACATAGCTAAATTGATTCCTTGTGCCACTATTTCTTTCATATTTTCAATCAATCCATCAATTTCTTTAGGAGTTACAATCATATTATATTCTCCTATATTTAATGCTTCTTTTACTTCTTCATATTTATCATTTTGCTGTAATCTATTTAAATATTCATTAGATTCTGCTTTTTCTTGTAATCTTTCTATAAATATATCTATTCCTTCTGAAACAAGTGTTGCAAGTTCTACAACTGTTGGAATTCCTATTGCTATTACTGGCACTCCTAGAGTCTCTTGACTTATTTCTTTTCTAGTGTTTCCTACTCCTGCTCCTGGTACTATTCCAGTATCTGAAATTTGTATTGTACTACTAATTCTTTCTATACTTCTTGAGGCTAATGCATCTATTACAATGACTAATTTTGGATTTATATTTTGTACAACTCCTTTTAATATTTCTACAGTTTCTATTCCTGTTGTTCCTAAAACTCCTGGAGATATTGCACTTACCATTCTTGTTCCTTCTTTTACATATTGTGGCATATAATTTATAAAATGTCTTGTTACTTCTATTTCATTTATTGTTTTTGGTCCTAATGCATCTGGGGTTACAGATTCATTTCCAAGTCCTACAACAAGTATTTCTCCTTGTTTGTCTATATGCATTGATATTATGTCTCCTAATTCTTTGGCCAAAACTTCTGATGCTTTGTTTATTTCTTCTTCTTGTGCTATTTTTAAATTTTTTATATCTATTGTTGTATATATACCTTTTGGCTTTCCTATTGCTTTTTCTCCTTCTTCATTTGTAATTTTTACCCTTTCAACTGATAGTTTTTCGTTTATTTGTTCTTTTTGACTTTCTATTCCATTTAATTTTCCTTCTGTTCCTTGAACTTTTTGGTATATGTCTCTTCTTTCTGATGCTAAGTCTGTTCTAAAATTTAACATAAAAAATCCACTCCTTACTTTAAGTAGTATTTGTGGATTTTTTTAATATTATTCAATTATTTACATTTTGTTTGGCATTTCTATTCCTAATAGTCCAGCTCCTATTTTTAATACATTTCCTACTGCATATGTTAAATATATTCTTGCATCTTGAATTTCTTTATCTTCTCCTAATATTTTGTTTTCATTATAAAAATTGCTATAACTTTGTGCTAGTTCTATTAAAAATCTTGCTAAAAATGATGTTTCATTTTTTTCTATAACTTGGTTTAAGATATTATTAAATTGATATAATATTTTTATAATTTTTTGACTTTCTTTATCTTGTAGTTTACTTATGTCTATATGACTAAATTCTGGTATATATCCTGCTTTTTCTAATACACTTTTTGTACGTACATATATATATTGTATATATGGTCCTGTTTCTCCATTAAAGTTTAATACTGTATTCCAGTCAAATATTTGATCTTTTATGAGTGTTGAACATAAGTTATTAAATATTACTGCTCCTATTCCTATTTTCTTTGCATTTTCTTCTTTGTCTTCCATATCTGGATTTTTTTCATTTATAATTTCTAATACTCTTTGTATTGCTTCCTTTAATAAGTCATTTACTTTTACTACATTTCCTTCTCTTGTTGACATTCTTCCACTTGGTACTCTTGTCATCCCATATGCTACATGTATTAAACCATCTGTGTATTTTTTATCTAAGTTTAAATATTTTGCTACTTCAAATATTTGTTTAAAGTGTAGGTTTTGTTCATATGCTACTACATATATACATTTGTCAAAATCATATGTTCTTGCTCTATAAAGAATTGCTGCTAAATCTCTTGTTGCATATATTGATGAACCATTTGATTTACATATAATACATGGTGGCATTCCTTTATCTTCTAAATCTACTATTTTTGCTCCTTGTGATTCTACTAATTTTCCATTTTTTTCTAATATATCTATTACCTCTTGTGTTTTATCTTGATAAAATGCTTCTCCAGTTAATGAGTCAAATTTTACTCCTAGTAAATCATATGTTTTGTAAAATTCTTTTAGGCTTAAGTCTTTAAATTTATTCCATAATTCTACACAATATGGGTCTCCATCTTCTAATTTTTTAAAATTTTCTCTGCATAATTCTAAAACATTTTCATCTTTTTTACATAGGTCATTTATTCTAATATAAATTTTGGTTAATTCTTCGATTGGATTTTCATCTAAATTATATTCTGTTCCCCATCTTTTATATCCTTCTATCATTTTTCCAAATTGTGTTCCATAATCACCTAAGTGATTTATTCCTATTGTATTATATCCTAAAAATTTATATACTTTGTAAAACGCTGAACCTATTACTGTTGTTCTTAAATGTCCTATATGAAATTCTTTTGCTATATTTGGAGAAGAATATTCTACTATTATATTTTTGTTTTTTTGTTCTTCTGCTCCATATTTTTCTCTTTTTTGGTCTATTTCTTGTAATACTTGTTTTGTAAGTGAATTTGTATTTATAAAAAAGTTTACATATCCTCCTACAACTTCTATTTTATTAAATATTTCTGTGTCTATTTGTATTTTTTCTTTTAGTTCTTGTGCTATTATTTGTGGTGATTTTTTTAATGTTTTTGATAATTTAAAACATGGAAATGCATAATCTCCATTTTCTGTATTATTTGGAATTTCAATAAATCCTTCTATTTCATTATCTGGCATTTCTACTAAATTTCCTATTTGTTTTGCTATTTGTTCTTTATAATTTATCATCATTTTCTCCTTTTCTGCTTATATAATTCCATGAATCTTTACACATATCTTCTAATGTTTTTTCTGCTTGCCAACCTAATTCTTCTTTTGCTTTTTTAGGTTCTGCATAACATGTTGCAATATCGCCTTCTCTTCTTGGTGCTATTTTGTAAGGTACCTTTTTTCCTGTTACTTTTTCAAATGCTTTTACCATGTCTAAAACACTGTATCCTTTTCCTGTTCCTAAATTATATATGTATAACCCATTTTGCTTTCTGTCTAATTTTTCTAGTGCTTTTACATGTCCTTTTGCTAAGTCTACAACATGTATATAGTCTCTTACTCCTGTTCCATCTGGCGTGTTGTAATCATTTCCAAATACTGATAATTCTTTTAATTCTCCATTTGCTACTCTTACTATATATGGCATTAAATTATTTGGTGTTCCTTGTGGTTCTTCTCCTATTAGTCCACTTTCATGTGCTCCTACCGGGTTAAAATATCTTAAAATACATATATCCCATGAATTATCTGATGCATATATATCTTTTAATATTTGTTCTATGAATAATTTTGTTGTGCCATAAGGGTTTGTTGTTCCTCCTGTTTTAAATTCTTCTGTTATAGGAACTTTTTCTGGTTCTCCATATACTGTTGCAGATGAACTAAAAATGAATTTTTTTACATTGTGCTTTTTCATTGTTTCTAGTAATACTAATGCTCCTGATATGTTGTTTTTATAGTATTCTATTGGTTTTTTTACTGATTCTCCTACTGCTTTGAATCCTGCAAAATTTAGTACTGCTTCTATGTTGTTTTCTTCAAATACTTTTTCTAGTTTTTCTTCGTCTAAATAATCCATCTCATAAAATTTAAAATCTTTTCCTGTTATTTTTTTTATTGATTCTAATACTTCTGGTTTACTGTTTGAAAAATTGTCTATTATTATTATTTCTTTTCCTGCATTTAATAATTCAACTGCTGTATGACTTCCTATAAACCCTGCTCCTCCTGGTAATAATACTGCCATATTTATTTCCCCCTTTTTAACTTCATGTTTTTTAATTTTTTCTTTCTATTTCCATTCCATTTTTGGTATCTTTTACGATATAGCCTATGTCACTTATTTTATCTCTTATTTTATCTGATTCTTCCCAATTTTTTTCTTCTCTTGCTTTTTTTCTTTGTTCTACTAATTTTAATATTTCTTCTGGTATTTCTTCTGATGATTTTTCTTCTTTTTCAATTTTTATTCCTAGGACTTTATCAAATTTTAATAAAAGCTTTGCTATTTCTTTATTTTTCTTTTCATATTTTACAGCTTCCCAAACATAACTCATTGCGAGTGGCATATTCATGTCATCATTAATTGCTTTATGAAAATTTTCTTCTATACTGGCTATTTTTTTCTTATCGCTTTCATCTAATATATCTTTTCCATTTAAATGGATTTGATATCCGTTTCTTAATCTTTCTAAAGATTTTGATGTTGCTTCAATTCCTTCCCAAGTAAAATTCAACTTGTTTCTATAACTAGCTGTGTAGCAAAATAATTTATATACTAATGGGTCATATCCTTTTTCTTTTATGTCTCTTATTAAGTATACATTACCTAAGCTTTTTGACATTTTTCCACCATTTATTAATAAATATTCACCATGTATCCAATAATTTGCTGGTATTTTGCCACATATTCCTTTGCTTTGTGCTATTTCATTTTCATGATGAGTTGGTATTAAATCTATCCCTCCTGTATGTATGTCAAATTGCTCTCCTAAATGTTTTCTTGACATTGCTGAACATTCTATATGCCATCCTGGATAACTTGGTCCCCATGGACTATCCCATTTCATTATATGATTTTCTGGTGCTTTTATCCATAATGCAAAATCATATGGATTCCTTTTTTCCTTATCTTCTTCAATTCTTACTGCAGTTTTTTGCTCTTCTAAGTTTACATTTGATAAAACAGGATATTTATCTAATTTTGATACGTCAAAATATATTGCTGTTGAAGTTTCATAAGCATATCCTTTTTTCACTAGTTCTTTTACATATTCTAACATTTCTGCTATGTAATCAGTTGCTTTACATATTATCTCTGGCATTTCAATATTTAAATCTTTTAAGTCTTCAAAGAATAATTGGGTATAATGTTTGGCTATTTCTTGTGGAGTTTTGTGTTCTTCTCTTGCTGATTTTATCATTTTATCTTCACCTTCATCTCCATCAGAAACTAAATGACCTACATCTGTTATATTCATTACCTGTTTTACTTTATATCCGTTATATTCTAACATTCTTCTTAAAACGTCTTGAAAAATATTAGTTCTTGCATTTCCGATTGTTGCATCTTTATATACTGTTGGCCCACATGAATATATCTTTACTTCTCCTTCTTTTAATGGAATAAATTTTTCCTTTGTTTTTGTTAGTGTATTTGTAAAATATATGTTCAAAATATTTCCTCCTATTTTAATTGTTCGAATAAGAGGAGATAATAATATATCTTATATCTCCTCAATATATTCTTATCAAATTTATTAATTTTAATATAGAGTTAGATCTATGTTTCATTTTTTTCTGTGTTTGTATTGGTATTGGTATTATTATTTGAGCCTGTATTTGTATTGGTATTAGTATTTGTATTGTTTTCTGGTTTTGTTTCATTTTTTCCCGTATTTGCGTTTCCAGTACTATTTTCCCCACTTGTTGAATTGCTTGTTGAATTTGTTGTATTGGTTGTATTTGTTGTATTCTCTGCAGGTTTTTTTGTTTCTTCTGGTTTTGTATGAATAGTACATGTTTCTGAAACTTTAGCACTACCTACTGCTGATGATCTGTTTATTGGTTTCCATAGTCCTAGTTCTTCTTTTGGCACTACTCCTCCGAAGCTTTGACTTTTTGTAGAAGGGCAATATTCTGTTGCTAATTTTCCTGACTCTGTACATATTTTTTGTACTCCGTGGCCTTCACATGTTTCTGGTAAATTGTCTGGTGTGAATACTTCTGTTGATGTACTTGTGCAACTTGATGTCGCTATACATCCTGTTGTTTTACATATTGTTTTTTCTACAAGTCCTGTTGGTTTATTGAAGTTTGCATTTGGTAAATCTTTATGAATATCTTTCATTATAGTTGACCAAATTAGTCCTGCTGGGTTTGTTCCTGTCCATTTTACTTCTTCATTATTATCATATCCAAACCAACATGCTGCTGCATAATATGGTGTCATTCCTGCAAGCCACCTATCATAATTGTCATCTGTTGTTCCTGTTTTTGCACATGTTTCCATTCCTGGTATTGCACAATATGTTGCTGTACCATTTGATGCTGTTACTGGTTGTTCTGTTATAAGTCTTGTTATATATGCATTTTGTTCTGATATTACTCTTTCTGATTTTTGGTTTGGTGTTAATACAACATTTCCACTAGAATCTGTTACTTTTGTGTAGAATGTTGGTTCTATATATACACCATCATTTGCAATTGTTGCATATGCTGCTGCCATTTCTAATGGACTTATTCCATCTGTTATTCCCCCTATTGCAAGTGATAATACACTATCATTTAGACCTTGTTTGTCTTTTTCTGGGTCTTCTCCTGATTTTGTAAGTGAGCTAATTCCCATTTTTCTTAGATAATCTATTGATGTGTTTGGTGTTAATTCTCTCATAATTTTTACTGCTGGTATATTTTTAGATAGTGCTATAAATTCTTTTATATTTAATGGCCTATTTGTTTCTTTTCCATACTCATCTCTTGGCTTATATCCATTAAAATCTGTCCATACGTCATCATATACTGTTGATATTGTTATTACTTTTTCTTCAAGTCCTGGGGCTATATCTGCTATTGGTTTTATAGCTGAACCTGGTTGTCTTACCATTTGTGTAGCTCTATTCCATCCTGTTGCACTTTGGTCTGCTCCTAATTCTCCACCTACTGCTACTACTTGACCTGTTTTATAATCTATTATTGCCATTCCTGCTTGTGTATGATCATTTTTTAAAGTTCCATCTGCATTTTTATCTTTTCCTGAAACTTGATATTTTGCATTTGAAAATTCTTGTTCTACTCTAGCTTGAATTGTTGGGTCTTCTGTTGAATATATTGTTAATCCACTACTATATACATATTTTTCGGCAAATTCTCTTGATACACCTTTTTCTTCCATTACTTGTTCTACTACTTGATTTACTGCTGCTGATGTGTGGTATGAATATGTTCCTCCTGTTGCTATATCTCCTTTTGTGAAAGCTAGCCCTGCTTCTACTTCTGCAACTGCTTGGCTATATTCGTTTTCGTCTGTTATATATCCTTGGTCTTTCATTTCTGCAAGTACTGTTAGAGTCTTTTTCCTTATGCTTTCTTTTAATTCTTCTTGGTCTTTGCTTTCATCATAAGGATTGTATGAGTTTGGTGAACTATTTATTCCTGCCATAAATGCACATTGTGCTAAACTTAGATCTTTTGCACTTTTTCCAAAGTAATATTGAGCTCCTAATTCTACTCCATGTAAGTTATCTCCACCTACAAATAGTATGTTTAAATATAGTTCTAGAATTTGGTCTTTTGATATCATTCTTTCTACTTGATATGCTTTTGCCCATTCTCTTACTTTACGCATTATTCCTGCAAGTCCTGATGTTTCATCATCTTGGGTTATATTTTTTACTAATTGCTGTGTTATTGTACTTCCTCCATATGATGAACTTCCTTTAAATACTGTATTAAATATAGCTCCTGCTGTTCTCCATATATCTACTCCACTATGTTCATAAAATCTTTTATCTTCTATTGCTATATATGCTTTTGGTAAATATGGTGACATTTCATCTAATGTTACTATTTTTCTTTTTTCATCACTACTTAAATTTGCAATTACATTTCCGTTTTTGTCTAATACTACTGAGTTTGCTACTCCTATTATTAACTCATCTTTGCTTATTTTAAAATCATCACCAAATAGTCCAAAAAATACTGCTGCTATTATTCCTGCTCCTATTACACATAATAGTAAAACTAATACTATTATTATTTTTATTGCAATTGATAATTTAGGGTGTTTGTCTGACCATTTTTGCTTTTTATTATTTTTTTTGCCTGATTGTTTTTTTGTTGTTTGGTCTTCTTTGTTTTTTCTTAATGCCTTAGGTATGTTTTCTTCTTCGTCATTTATTGGTCTTTTTGAGCTATTTTTATTTACTTTTCTTACATTTGCTTTTCTTTTTTGACTATGTTTAATATTTCTATTATTTCTGCTATTATCTGGCATTTTATTACCTCCTTGTCAATTTTTTTATGACAACGCTATTATATTATATTTTGCATAAAAAATAAAGCTTTTTTTGTTATTTTATTTGTTAATTATTTATTAATTATTGATATATCTTAAGTAATTGTAATATTGTAAAAGTTATTTCCTATTTAATACCTCTTTTCTATATCAATTACTTTTATTAGTATATTGCATTTTGTAAATATAATTTCTCTATCATTACTTTGTCTTTTTCTATTTTTTCTCTTATATATCTATATGGTTGCTCATAGTAAAACTTTGACTCATAAATTGCTTTTGCATAAAATTTTTCATTTTCTTGGTTATATTGAATTATATTATTATTTTTTATTTCATAGTCTTGTATTACTTTTCCATCATATCTTTTTTTGTTTATTTTTAATTTTCCTGGTATATTTATTATTATTGCTTTTTCATATATATTATATTGATTTATTAACTCTTTTGGAAAATCAAAATTTATTATTATTTTTGCTCTTGATAAACTTTTTTTCTTGTTATTCATTACTGTTATATATACTCCTTGCTCTTCATATATTTGTTCTTCTATTTTTTTTAGTTTATCTATATGGTTTGTGATTACTGTTATAGATTTGTATTTTTTTACAAAGTTTTTTATATTTTCTATTGCAATATCTGTTAAATCATTTACTAGTATATACATATTTGTTTCTTCTTGTTTCCAATTTTCTTTTTTTAGTATGTATTCTGAAATTTCTGGTATTAACATTTTGTATAACCATTTTCCGGTTATATTTATGTAATTTTCTTGTTCTAATATATTTATATATTTTTTATTTTCGGCTATTATTTTACTTGCTACGGTTTTTTTACTGCTACTTCGTTTTAATATTTTTAAAGTTTTTTTGGCTAGTTGTTTTTGCTTTTTTTCTGTTAGATTTTTTCCCTCTGTTGGTAATATTATTTTGTTTCCTTCTATTTTTATTTTGCATAGTAATTTTTCTATTATAGAAGGCTTGTCATTTTCTTGGATATAGAACATAAAAACACCTCACTTACTTAAATATATGTGTGGTGTTTTGGATTTATTCTATTTTTGTAAAGACTGTTTATTATTTCTTTTTTACTTCTTTTTCATTTGTTTTTTACTTTTTTTACTTTCAAAATAGAACTTTATATATATTTTATTTGGTTTTTTGTTTTATAATTATAAGATTATATCTCTTTTTATTGAGTTTTTTGTTTTATAATTTATAAGATTATATCTCTTTTTAATTTTTGCTCTTTTAATGTTCCTGTTCCTATAAAATTATTATTGTTGTATATTTTATATATTCCATCTTGTTTTGGCTCTGTAAGATTCACTCCATTTAAGAATAATTGTAATCTTTTTTCGTTTAAATTTATTGTTTCTTTATCTTTAAAAAATTCTTCTAGTGTTATAATATTTTTTTCTAATACATTATATGGATTTTCGGCATTTAAAATTTCTTCTAATGTAATACTATTTTCAATAGAAAATTCTCCTGCCTTTAATCTTATTAAATTTTCCATATATCCTATTGTTCCTAGCTTTTTTGCAATATCTTCACATAAACTTCTTATATATGTTCCTTTACTACAATTTACTGTATATTCTATTATTTTGTTTTCTTTGTCTATATTGTTTAAGATTATATTATATATTTCTATTTGTCTTGGTTTTATTTCTACTTCTTGTCCTTTTCTTGCATATTCATATAGTTTTTTTCCATTTACTTTTATTGCTGAATATATTGGTGGTATTTGTTCTTGCTTTCCTTTCATTGAATTTATTGCTTGGAGTATTTTTTGTTCATTTAATATTTCAGGGCTAATTTCTGTTTTTTCTATTATATTTCCTTCTGAGTCTGCTGTGTCTGTTTTTATTCCTAATTTTAATTTTACTTTATATATTTTGTCATGGTTTATTAGATATTTTGAACATTGTGTTGCTTTTCCTATTAGTATTGGTAATACTCCTTGTGCCATTGGGTCTAGCGTTCCTGTGTGCCCTACTTTTTCTTTTGATATTTTTTTTATTTTGTGTACTATGTCGTGTGATGTGTATCCTTGATTTTTGTTTATTATTATTATTCCATTCATTGTTTTTGCTCCTTATTGGCTTTTGGTATAAAATATTAAAAAATCGTCAAACTTTATAATTTGACGATTTTGCTTTTGGTGCCAACGAAGTAGTTATTTACAACTTTTTTGGCTCTCATTGACGATTAA
>ERZ1643246.3831-NODE-3831-length-12466-cov-3.882282_pt1 | contig 12466 bp, 13 predicted proteins | sample MGYA00579265_ERZ1643246 | MGnify/ENA primary metagenome ERZ1643246 (study PRJEB29033, sample SAMEA4952261) | chicken gut metagenome | biome: Broiler Chicken; feature: Gastrointestinal Tract; material: Caecum | place: Ireland | collected 2018 | study: Broiler...
CCGGCAGGCGGCCGAACCCCTCCCCGCTCTCCTTCTGGCGGAAATACTCCTGGAAGCGGCGGGTGATCACCTCGCGCATGGAGCCGTAGTCATCCTGGCCCTCCACCGTTTTGATGGAAAACTTGCGGTAGGCGCTCTTCAGAGGACGGCCGTCTTCGAACACCACCATGCCTGCCACGTTTTCACCGCCCTGCAGGTTGCTGATGTCATAGGCCTCGATATAGGCCGGCGGCTTCGGCAACCCGAGCAGGCGGCTCAGCTCGTCGAGCGCGGCGGCCTCCCGGCCGGTGCGGCCCGTGGACTGCGCCACCTGCTCCGCCGCATTGCTGCGGCACATCTCCAAAAGGTCCTTCTGCTCGCCGCGCTGCGGCAGCGAAAGCGTCACCTTGCGGCCCGCCTTTTCAGAAAGCCAGCGCGCGATCAGCTCCATGGAAGCGGCGGGGCCGTCCAGGCTGATGCGCGGCGGAATGCGGTCGCGCATGGAGTAATACTGGGTGAGGAACTCGGCACGCGCCGTTTTGTCGTCCCCGATATCGCTCAGGAGGAACGATTCCCGGTCGCACAGGCGGCCCTCCTGAAAGCGGAACACTTCAAAGCAGGCCTTTGAAGGCCCCTGCGCAAGGGCAATCACGTCCTGCTCCGGCACGCGCACAGCCACCACCTTCTGGCGTTCATGCACTTTTTTCAGAGCCTCGATGCGGTCGCGGATGCGTGCGGCACGCTCAAAGTCGAGCGCCTCCGCGGCCTCCTCCATGCGCGCGGTGAGCTCCCGCACGCTGCTGCCGCTGCCGCCGCGCAGAAATTCCACGGCCTCGCGCACGATCTCGTTGTATTCTCCGCAGCTGATGGCGCCGCGGCACGGCGCGCAGCACTGCTTGATGTAATAATTCAGGCAGGGCCTCGCTTTTTTGATATCCTGCGGGAAACGGCGCGTGCACGTGGGAAGGCGGAAAATCTTGAGCGCCTCGTCCACGCTCTCCTTCGTGGCCCACGAGCTCACATACGGTCCGAGGTACTCCGCGCCATCGTCAAGCTTCTGCTTGGCCTGGGAAATGCGCGGCCACGATTCGCGTGAAATGCGGATATAGTGATAGCCCTTGTCGTCCTTAAGGAGGATGTTGTATTTCGGCATGTGCTGCTTGATCAGGCTGCACTCGAGCACGAGCGCTTCGAACTCGCTGTCCGTCACGATATACTCAAAATAGCTCACGTGCGCCACCATCTGCCGCACCTTGCGGTTGTGATGGCGTTCGCTCCCGAAATACTGGCTGACCCTGTTTTTCAGCGTTTTTGCTTTCCCGATGTAGATGATCTCGCCCGATGCATCGTGCATGAGATACACGCCGGGCTGCAGCGGCAGACGCATGGCGCGCGCCCGCAGCTCGCGGATATGGCGGCGGCGATCCTCTTCCAAGGTTTTCCCCCCTTTCCCGCAAAAGCGGAATAAAAGATAAAGAAAAAGGCTGCCTCACCCTGCGCGCGGCCCCAACCTGCGCCCACGGGGAGACAACCTTCAAAAAATACGGCAAGCAAACGATGCCCGCTGTGCGCCAGATTACTCGGCAAACCCAGACTTGACCAGCTCGACCAGGCTGTTGACAGCCTCTTCCTCGTCGGAACCGTCTGCAATGATGCGAATGCTGGTGCCGCCCACGATGCCAAGCGACAGAACGCCGAGCAGGCTCTTCGCATTCACGCGGCGCTCTTCTTTCTCCACCCAAATGGAGGATTTGAATTCATTCGCCTTCTGGATGAAAAACGTTGCCGGACGGGCGTGCAGCCCTACTTGGTTTTGGACCAAAACCTCTTTGACACACATGAAATCATTCACTCCTAGCTTAATCAAGATTCTTTCCGCACATCCAACACAGCTGCCGGGGCAATGGAATTTTCAATGGGGGTTTTCTATGAATTCAAGGTTATTATATCACAATCTGTTGCCCCGTCAACCGACTGGTGAAAAGTTTGGATTACTCACCGAATCAGTCGCTTCACGGAAAGTTCTGGTTTGTGCACTTTGCAGCAAAAGTGAAAAATTTTTATACTGATTGACAATATTTCCCGACGGGACTCCAGAAAAAAATATCGAATATGTGGGGAAAAACGAGAATCGTCACGAGTTTTTTCCTTTTTCTTCCACAGGAAGCAAACGCTCCTTTTCCAGGAAATCCAAATCCTCCCGCGTGAGGGGCGCCGTCTCCAAAAGCTCCGGTCTTTTCTGCGCCGTGCGGAGCAGTGATTGCTCATGCCGCCACTTTTTGATGTTCGCATGGTGGCCTGTGAGCAGCACGGGCGGCACCTCGCGCCCGCGCCAAACGGCCGGTCTTGTGTACTGCGGATATTCCAGAAGGCCGTTGAAATGGCTCTCCTCCTCGAAGCATTCGTCTGCGGAAAGCACGCCGGGCAGCATGCGGCTCACGGCGTCCGCCAGAGCGAGGGCAGGCAATTCGCCGCCCGTGAGCACGAAATCGCCCAGCGAAATCTCCTCATCCACATACGCCTGCAGCACGCGGTCATCCACACCCTCGTAATGGCCGCAGAGGATGACGAGATTCTCCATCTGCGCGAGCTCGCGCACGCGCTTCTGCGTCAGCGTTTTTCCCTGTGGAGACATAAACAGGATATGCGGCCTTTTTCCGAGCTGTTCCATGAGGTCGTCCAGGCAGGCGGCGATCGGCTCAGCCATGAGGAGCATGCCCATGCCGCCGCCGAAGAGCGTATCGTCCACGCGGTTGTGCTTGTTGCCGGAAAAATCGCGGAACTGGTGGCAGCACACCTGCAGGGCGCCCTTGCGCCTTGCACGGCCGATGATGCTTTCGGCCATCACCGTCTCGCACATATCCGGAAAAAGGGTGAGCAAATCAATCCGCATCGTCAAAAATCCCCCTGAGCGGCCGGATCTCCACCACGCCGCCGTCCACATCCACGCGGGCAACCACATCGCGGATGGCAGGCACGAGGTAGGAATGTCCGGCTTCGTCCTTCACCTCATACACATCGTTCGAACCCGTGGGGAATACATCGGCGAGCGTGCCGTACACGCGGCCGGAATCGGCGTCCACCACGGAAAGGCCGATGAGATCCTGCACAAAATAGCGGCCCTCCGGCAGGGACACATCCTCCCTGGCAATGTAGAGCACGCGGCCGCGCAGCGCGTCCCCCTGGTCCACCGTGTCGATCCCCTCGAGCTTGAGCAGAAGCAGGTTCTTGTGCGGCCTCGCCGAAACGGCGTGCACCGCTTCCCTGCCGTTTTCCCAATAAAACGTCCGGATACCCTTGAGGAACACGGCGGAATCACACCAGGGCTCCACGCGCAGCTCGCCGCGCACGCCGTGCGTGCCCACAACGCGGCCGGCCTCAAGAAACGGGTTTTTCATGTTGTTTCCCCCTTTTGCGGCCGTTACACGCCGCGCAGCATCTTTTCCGGGCGCCTGCCCGGATGAAAAACAAAAAGGGCGGACGCGACGGCGCCAGCCCTTTTCCTAACCGGAAGCCCTGCGGGATCGCAGCGCGCCCAAGCTCAGTCGATTTCCACGGAAACCTTATCGTTTGTGCGGGTGGCAGCCGCGCGCATTACAACGCGGATCGCCTTTGCAATGCGCCCCTGCTTGCCGATGACGCGCCCCATGTCGCTTTCCGCCACATGCAGGTGATACGTCACATTCCCTTCCTCGTCGGGATCGTCTGCCGTCACGGAGACGGCGGACGGATTTTCGACAAGGCCGCGGGCAATCGCAAGCAACAATTCTTCCATCGTATCCTCCCGGCTTACAGGACGCCGTGCTTCTTGAACAGAGCCTTGACGGTATCCGTCGGCTGAGCACCGTTGGCAATCCACTTCTTGGCCTTCTCAGGATCGACCTTCACAACGGAAGGCTCCTGCATCGGATCGTACGTGCCGATCTCTTCGATGAAACGGCCGTCACGCGGGAAGCGGGAATCGGCCACCACAATGCGGTAGAACGGAGCCTTCTTGGCGCCCATTCTGCGCAGTCTGATCTTAACGGACATGAAATTCACCTCCCACCATAGAATCTGAAATGTATTTCGTTCACCGGGCAGGCGCCCGAATGAAGACTTGGGAAAATCAGAACGGCAGGCGCATCCGGCGCTTTTTGCCTTTGCCGCCGCCCATCTGCTTCACAACCTTCTGCATCTGCTCAAGCTGCTTGAGCAGGCGGTTCACATCCTCCACCTGCATGCCGGAGCCTGCGGCAATGCGGCGCTTGCGGGAAGGATTGATCAGCGAAGGCTTTTCGCGTTCCTCCGGCGTCATGGAAAGGATCATGGCCGCCGTGCGGTCGAGGATGCGATCGTCAATGTCCACATCCTTGAGCTGCTTTTCCATGCCGGGGAATTTATTGAGAATGTTCTTGATCGGCCCCATCTTTTTGACCTGGGCAAACTGGGCAAGCAGATCGTTGAAATCAAGCTTGTTCTGCAGAAGTTTGCGGGACATTTTCTCCGCTTCCTTCTGGTCGATCTTCATCTGCGCTTCCTCGATGAGAGTGAGCACGTCGCCCATGCCGGGAATGCGGGAAGCCATGCGGTCCGGGTGGAACACTTCGAGATCCTCGAGCTTTTCGCCCACGCCGGCAAACTTGATCGGCTTGCCCGTGACGGAGCGCACGGAAAGCGCCGCACCGCCGCGCGTGTCGCCGTCCAGCTTGGTGAGAATCACGCCCGTGATGCGGAGCTTTTCATCGAACGCCTTGGCAACGTTCACGGCCTCCTGGCCGGTCATGGCGTCCACGGTGAGCAAAATCTCATGCGGGGCGATTTTTTCCTTGATCTCGCCGAGCTCATCCATGAGCGCCTCGTCGATCTGCAGGCGGCCGGCCGTATCAATGATGACAAAGTCGTTGCCGTAATCCTTGGCGTGGCGCACCGCCTCGCGGCAGATCTCCACCGGTTTTTCCTCGGTGCCGCGCTCAAACACCGGCACACCCACGCGCGAACCCAGCACCTGCAGCTGCTTGATGGCGGCCGGGCGGTACACGTCGGCGGCCACGAGCAGCGGCCGGTGGCCCTTGCTCTTGAGCATGAGGGCCAGCTTGGCACAGTGCGTCGTCTTGCCGGCGCCCTGCAGGCCGCACAGCATGATGATGGCAGGCGGCGAGGAGGGCGAAGCGAGGCGGGATTCCCCGCCGCCCATGAGGGCGGTGAGCTCCTCATTGACAATCTTCACCACCATCTGCGCCGGCGTGAGGCTTTCCATGACCTCAGCCCCGACGGCGCGTTCGCTCACGCGCGCGGTGAACTCTTTCGCCACTTTATAGTTGACGTCGGCTTCCAAAAGAGCCAGGCGGACTTCGCGCATCGCTTCCTTGATGTCGCTTTCGCTCAGCTTTCCCTTTGACTTCAGCCGCTTGAACGCGGCTGAGAGCTTATCGGCAAGACCTTCAAATGCCAACGAAATACCCCCTTGCAGCTGTTTGGTTTACCGGTTGAGACGATTGGCCGTGTCGCGGATGAGCAGGGCGCGCTCGTGAATATCGCGCGAATACGTGAACCGCTTGTTGCAGTCCAGAATCTCCTGCGCGGCCTTCGTGATCTGCTCGAGGCCCGCCTGCATTTCGCGGAAACGGCGGGCAAGGCCGAGCCGCTCCTCCATCTCGAGGAGCTGGGCCTCCGCGCGCTTGATGGAATCCCGCACGCCCTGGCGCGTGATCCCCTCATTGTCGGCGATTTCGGCCAGCGAGAGATCGTCATTATAATAGTATTCAATCACTTCCCGCTGTTTTTGCGTGAGCATCTCCCCGTAAAAATCCAGCAGAAAGGAGATCTTCAGGTCTTTGGCCACCGCCGCGGCCCCCTTACTTGTTACTGCTGTAAAGAGAACCTCTTTACAGGTGATGATTATACCGGATTTTTCCGGCGCTGTCAAGGCTAAATACTTGTCATTTCACACGCTTTTCCTCCCGGCAGGTTGAATTCTGCTTTTTCCACAAAACAGGCGAAAACAGGGGACGTTTTCGGGCGGGATTTCCGGCAAAAGCAGCCTGAAACGTGCAAAGAATCTGCGTTTCCCCGTTGTATGAATGAAAAAAATATGATAGAATAAAGAGAAATATCTTCATGCCATACCTCGCTGTATTTGACAGATCGGTATGGGCAACAGTTTTTGCGAAGAATCACAATGAGGAAAGGGGAACCATGAAAAATGGGCAAGGTGATCATCAGCGCTGACAGCACCTGCGACATCGGGCCGGAACTGCAGAAACGCTACAATGTGCAGCTGATCAACTGGAGAATCCTGCTGGACGGGAAAGAGTACATGGACAATGTCACCATCTTCCCGGACGATCTCTACCGCGCCTGGCGCGAGAGGGGAATTCTGCCAAAATCCACGGGTGCCACGTCGGAGGAATACAAGCGTCACTTCAAGCCCCTGGTGGAACAGGGCTATGAGGTGGTTCACGTCGGCTTTGGGTCCGGTATTTCCTGCTCCTATCAGAATGCGGTACAGGCGGCAAAGGAAGTCGGACATGTGACGACGGTTGATTCCCAGAATCTTTCCAGCGGCTACGGCATGCTGGTGCTGGCTGCCGCCGAGATGGCGGAGGAGGGGCTTTCGCCGGAACAGATCTGCCAGCGGGTAGAGCTGCTTTGCCCCAAAGCCCACACAAGCTTCCTGCTGGACACGCTGGAATTCATGCGCGCCGGCGGGCGCTGCAGCACGATCGCGTCCTTCGGCGCCTCCCTTCTGAAGCTCAAGCCCTGCATCGAGGTGGAGAACCAGGACGGTGCGCACATGCATGTGGGCAAGAAATACCGCGGCAACATGGAACACTGCCTGATCGAATATGTACATAATAAACTCGAGGGACGGGACGACATTGACCTGCGCCGCGCCTTCATCACGCACTCCGGTTCGCCGGACAGCGACATCAAGATGGTGCTCAAGGAAGTCAAAAAGCTTGCGAAGTTCAAGGAAATCTACATCACACGCACAAACTGCACCATTTCCACACACTGCGGCCCCAGAACACTGGGCGTCGTGTTCCTGACAAAATAAGAAAGAGCGGAATCCACAAACGGCGCGTCACCCTGACCGGGCGGCGCGCCGTTTTTTGTGCAGGCAGAACCCGCCGCCGTTCACGAGGATGCAGAAAAAAACAAAAGACGCACTTCACAATGTGAAGTGCGTCTGACGGGATAAACCCTGGAGCGAACGACGAGGCTCGAACTCGCTACCTCCACCTTGGCAAGGTGGCGCTCTACCAGATGAGCTACGTTCGCATTTTTTATTTTTTCTTTCCCGTTCCGCTTGGGACGAGTGTTATTATAGTACATCATTCTTCCGTTGTCAACACCCTTTTTTCAATTTTTCAAAAAATTTGCGGGCATTGTGGTTCTCCTCCCGATGTGATACAATAGGAACCGTCAAAAAAGAGGGAATCCGCCGCCCGATGCGCGGCGGCAGGAAAGGGGAGGACGATTGTGCGTTACCGCATTGATCTCGGCGCATGGAATTCCGTGTTTGCCGTTCCCACCGTGCTGGTGGATCGCCATTTGAAGCTGGCCGGCGCTGTGCAGCTCAAGGCTTTGCTCTGGCTGCTGCGCCACGGGGGCGAGCCTGCGGACGAGGACACGCTCTCCGCCGCGCTCGGCGTATCCCGCGGTGATGTGGCGGACGCCATGCTCTATTGGGAATCATGCGGGCTGATCGTGAAGGAGGACAGCGGCTACCGCCCCGCTCCCCGCACCGCGGAGCCGGAGGAAACGGATGCGCCCGCTGCGCAGACCGCCGCGCAGGCAGAACCGCTTCGCCCTGCTGCTGCCGTATCTGCCGCAGCTGCCGCCCTGCCCGCAAGGCCGCAGAAACCCGACAACGCCTTTGTGGCAAAGCGCATGCAGGAGAGCGCGGAGATCGCTTCGCTGATGCAGGAAGCCCAGCTGATCCTGGGCAGGCTCATCAACAATGGGGATTCCGCCACGCTGCTCATGATGCACGATTACCTCGGTCTGCCCACGGACGTGATCCTCATGCTGCTGCAGTACACGGTGAGCATCGGAAAATCGAATATGCGCTACATTGAAAAGACGGCCATCGGCTGGGCGGACGAGGAGATCAACACACACGAGAAGGCGGAGGAGAAAATCCGCCGCCTGAACGAACGCGCCCAGGCCTGGGATGTGGTGGAACAGACGCTCGGCATCACACACCGCTCCCCCACGCGGAACGAGACGGAACTGTCCACACGCTGGGTGCAGGAGTGGCACTTTTCTCCCGATCTCATCCGGGAAGCCTATGAGCGGTGCGTCGATCAGACAGGCAAAATGAATCTGCGCTACATGAACAAGATTTTGGAGCGCTGGCACCGCGAAGGCATTCTGACGCTGGAACAGGCGAAGCAGGAACAGGAGCAGAAGCACGCGGCGCGGCGCGAGCAGGAGGAACGGCGCGTGTCTTACGACATTGATTCCTTCGAAAAATCCGGCGCATTCGACGAATTTCATTCCTAAAAGGAGGCGTTCCCTTTGGGTTACAGCAGAGAAGTGTACCGCCGGGCGGAAGCCGTCCTGGCAAAGCGCAGGGCGGATGCGGAATCCCAGGCACAGGAACGGCGCGCAGCCTTTTTCGCCGCCTGCCCGCGGGCTGAGGAGATTGAGCGCCTTCTGGCGCGCACATCCGTGGCGGCGGCCCGCACGGTTCTTGCAGGCGGGAACGTGCGCGAGACGCTGACAAAACTGAAAGAACAGAATCAGGCGCTGCAGGCGGAACAGGCGGAACTGCTGCGGGGGGCCGGTCTGCCGGCCGACGCGCTGCAGCCGCGCTACCACTGCGCCGCCTGCGGCGACACAGGCTACATCGACGGCCGGCGCTGCGACTGCCTGCGCCAGGCACTGCGCGACGAGGCCTGCCGCGAGCTCAACGAACTCTCTCCCCTTTCGCTCTCGACGTTTGAAAGCTTTTCACTTGACTATTATCCGCCTCAATCCCGCTCTGCCATGGAGCGCATCCTGTTCAACTGCATGGACTACGCAAAGCATTTTTCCGCCTCCTCGCCGAACCTTATCATGATGGGCAGCACGGGGCTGGGCAAGACGCACCTCTCTCTGGCCATCGCGCGGGCGGTGATCGAAAAGGGCTTCGGTGTGGTGTACGGCTCCGTCAACAATCTGATCGACAAGCTCGAGCGGGAGCACTTCGGCCGCGAGGAGGAGGGCTCCACCCGTCAGAGTCTGATGGAGTGCGATCTGCTGATCCTCGACGATCTCGGCACGGAATTCCGCACGGCCTTCTCCTCCGCGGAGCTTTACAACCTGGTGAACACGCGCCAGATGACGCATCGCCCCACCATCATCAGCACAAACCTGACCATGCGGGAGCTGGAATCTGCCTATTCGAGCCGCTTTACCTCGCGCATCATCGCAGACTACGTGCGCTGCCTCTTCACAGGTGAGGACATCCGGCAGAAGAAACGCATGCAGGGCGCCTCGCGGCGCCCGCAGGGCAAGTAACGCATCCGCGCCGCTTTTCCGTTCTCCTCTTGCATCGCGCGCTATTCTATGGTATGATAACCCACGGTTTCTGTGCCATATGATACACAAAAACGGGGGTTTCCGGCGACGGCGATCCCTGCGCGATTTGCAAAGGAAAGGAAGCAGAAGAGTCCCATGAAAATCTGGAAAAGAATCACATCTCTGTTCTGCGCGGCTGCCCTTGCGGCCGCCATGCTGACCGGCGGCACAGGCGGCACTGCCGCCTCGTCCGCCGCCCCGTCGGAGGTTCCCTCCTCGCAGGAGACCTCCGAGCCCGCTTCCGAGCCGGAAGAGGTCTCCTCCGCTGCGGAAACGGAAACAACGGATGACACCACCATCCGCATCGGCGCGCTGAAGGGCCCCACCGGCCTGGGCATGCTGCAGCTGATGCAGGAGGCAAACGACGGCGAGAAGCCGTATGAGTTCACGCTGGCCGGCGCGGCAGACGAGCTGACCGGCAAGATCACGACAGGCCAGCTGGACGCCGTGGCCCTGCCGACGAACACGGCCGCGACGCTCGACAACAAGACGGAGGGCGCGCTGCAGATCGCCATGGTGAACACGCTCGGCGTGCTGTACCTCGTGACGAGCGGCGACATCGAGATCAACAGCGTGGCCGATCTGGCGGGCAAGACGGTTGTCTCCTCCGGCCAGGGCACGGTGGCGGAGTACGCGTTCAACTACATCCTGAGCGCCAACGGCCTGGAGGCCGGCAAGGATGTGACCGTGGAATACAAATCGGAGCATTCCGAGATTGCCGCCCTGATGGCTGCCGGCGAGGCTGACATTGCCGTCCTGCCGCAGCCCTTCGTCACGCAGGCCACGTCCCAGAACCCGGACCTGAAGGTCGCGCTGGACCTGACGGAGGAATGGGACAAGGCGACGGACGGCGCAAGCATCCTGACCATGGGCTGCCTGGTGGTGCGCCGCGACTTCGCAGAAGAGCACAAGGAAGCGTTTGACGCTTTTCTGGACGACTACAAGGCTTCCGTGGAATACGTCAACGCGAACCCGGCGGAGGCTGCCGTGATCTCCGGAGAAGTGGATCTGATTCCGGCCGCCGTGGCGGAGAAGGCCATCCCCGAATGCAACATCGTCTATGTGGACGGCGCGGAGATGAAGGAGAAGCTGCCGGGCTTCCTGCAGATTCTCTACGACGCGAACCCGCAGTCGGTCGGCGGAGCGATGCCGGGCGACGACTTCTATTATGAAAAATAAAATACGGGCGCGGCACAGGGGGCTTTCCCTGCTGCTGGCCGCCGGCTTTTGGCTGGCCGTCTGGGAGGCGGCCAGCCTTGCCGTTGATCTGGAGCTTTTGCTGCCCTCCCCCATTCGTGTCGCGCAACGGCTGGCCGCACTGGCGGGCCAGGCGGATTTCTGGGCGTCGGCAGGCGGCTCCATGGCGCGCATCTTCCTTGGCTTTACGGCCGCCCTCCTGCTGGGAACGGCTGGAGCGGCGCTTTCCTTCCGCCTCACGGCGGCGGAAGCCCTGCTGCGGCCGGTGCTGCGCATCGTGAAGGCGACGCCCGTCGCGTCGTTCATCATTCTGGCGCTGGTGTGGATTCCCTCGCCCGGCGTGCCGGTGTTCACCTCGTTTCTCATGGTGTTCCCCATTGTGTTTGAGAACGTGCTGAGCGGCATGCGGCACACAGACCGCCAGCTGCTCGAGATGGGCCGGATGTTCCGCCTCTCCCGCACGGCCCTGTTCCGCCAGATCTATGTGCCTTCCCTCGCGCCGTATCTTTCCGCCGCCTGCGCCACCGGCCTGGGCCTGGCCTGGAAAGCCGGCGTGGCCGCTGAGGTGCTGGCCAACACACGGCTTTCGCTGGGCGGGAAAATCTATGCGGCGAAGATTTACCTGGAAACACCCGACCTCTTTGCCTGGACGGCCGTCGTCATCGCCATGAGCGTGGCGCTGGAAAAGCTCGTCTCCCTGGCACTGCGGCGCGTCCTGTCATTCTGTCAACCGGAGGCTTCCCATGCTGATCGTGCAACACCTGACTAAATCATTCGGCGGCGCGCCGGTGCTGCAGGGCCTCTCGTTCTCCTGTCCGGAGACGGGGATTCTGTATGTCACCGGGCCTTCCGGCTGCGGAAAGACCACGCTGCTGCGCTGCATCGCGGGACTGGAGCGGCCGGACAGCGGGACAATCACCGGCGTGCCGGACCGGATCGCCTACTGTTTTCAGGAGGACCGCCTGCTGCCGTGGCGCACGGCCCTGGGCAACCTGGAGGCCGTGCTGGGCAAAGCAAAGCACGCAGAAGCCCTGCAATGGCTTGCGCGCGTGGGCCTGGAAGGTGCGGAGGAAAAATATCCGCACGAGCTGTCCGGCGGCATGCGCTCGCGCGTCTCGTTTGCCCGGGCACTGGCGTTTCAGGCTTCCCTTTTGCTGCTGGACGAGCCGTTCCATGCTCTCGACGACGAGACGCGCCGCCGCATGGAGGAGCTGCTGCGGGAGGAAACGCGGGACCGGCCGGCCCTGCTCGTGACCCACCATCCGCCCCCGCCCGGCGCACGGGTGCTTGCTTTGCAGCCCGGGCAGCAAAATGACACGCTGTCTGGAGGCCGCTGAACGCGCTTCCCCTTTTTCTGCTTTGACAGACTCTGCCTTCCCGTTCCGGCAAACCGGAACGGGAAGTTTTTTTGCCCGCAAACGGCAAAAAACGGTATGAGCGCTGGCATATTTGTCCATCCTATGCACATATGGATTACGGAAAGGCGGCGAAGCATATGGAACTGGCCATGAGACTGACAACGGGAGTACGGCAGGCTGCGGCACGCAAGGCTTCAGTCCGGGAAGAGGAAGAAAACCGTGCCCGTCTGCTGGAGGAGCTGCGCGAAGTGCGCCGTCTGCTTGCCTGCAACGAAGCGTGGTTTCAGCTGGAAACCGATCTTGCCATGGTGGAGGCGTGCGTGTTTGAACGCCGGTCACTCCTTGCGCGCAGCCGCGCTTTGCTGGAGGAGGCAAAACGCCGG
>ERZ1643246.3833-NODE-3833-length-12457-cov-5.948395_pt1 | contig 12457 bp, 8 predicted proteins | sample MGYA00579265_ERZ1643246 | MGnify/ENA primary metagenome ERZ1643246 (study PRJEB29033, sample SAMEA4952261) | chicken gut metagenome | biome: Broiler Chicken; feature: Gastrointestinal Tract; material: Caecum | place: Ireland | collected 2018 | study: Broiler...
TATAATTTACTAAATTGTTTGTAGGAGGAAACCTTTGCTATTACTGAATTTTAACTTTTCGTCATAAGAGAATAAAATCGTTACTACTAGTGCTATTAATGTTATTCCTTTTACTTGCTTCTTTAGTTTCTTATACTTACTTTTCAATGTTTTTTCCTCCTTACCTTATGTATTTCATTTGTATATATTCATTTTTATTTGTTATATCATAACAGCTTTTTATTTGCAAGTACTTTTACTTGCTTTTGTCTATGTTTTATTTTCTTTACTTTATATTTTTTAATTTATATATACATATATATTTATTTCCTTCTTTTACAATTTTATTCGCTTATTCTTTTTTAGGTACAAAAAAGCTATGCATTTTAGATACTTCTAAAACACATAGCTTTTCTTCTATTTCTATCTATGTTTATTAATCTTTTTCTATTAAATCTTACGATATATATATATATATATATACAGCCTCAACGGTTTTAAGCATTTTTCTTCTCCTTATTTTTTTACATTTTCAACCAAAAAGGCCCGTCCCCTTTGGTTGATTAATCATTCATTTCTTTTTTTCCGTTATATTCATTTACTAGATATAATGGTCTATTTTTTGATGTATTAAAGATTCTTCCTAAGTATTCTCCTATTATTCCAAATAGTAATATTTGTACTCCTGAGAAGAATAATACAAGTAGGATTATTGCTTGATATGCTTGTACTGCAACACTAAATCTTATACATTTTATAATTACATATATTAGGTATATAAATAGTGCTAAAAATGTTGGTATTGCTATATATGTAGATATTCTAAGTGGCGATGTTGTAAATGATGTTATTCCATCTATTGCTAAGTTTACTAATTTTTTGTAATTCCATTTAGTTTTTCCTGCAACTCTTGGGTCTCTATCATACATTATTGCTTTTTTCTTATATCCTATCCAGCTAAACATTGATTTTGAGTTTCTGTCTGTTTCTCTTAGTTTTTTTAATGCATTTACACATCTTCTATCTAATAGTCTAAAGTCTCCTGTATCTTTTTGTATTTCTACTGGTGTTAATGCTTGAAGTACTTTATAGTACATCTTGGATGTGAATTTCTTTAAAAAGCTTTCTCCTGCTCTTGATTTTCTTTGTGCATATACATCATCATATCCTTCTTCCCAGTATTTTATCATTTCTGGTATTAGTTCTGGTGGGTCTTGAAGGTCTGCATCCATAAATATTACTCCATCTCCTGTTGCATAGTCTAAGCCTGCTATCATTGCTAATTCTTTTCCAAAGTTCCTAGAAAAGTCTACATATGATATTCTCTTATCTTTTTCTCTATATTCTTTTATTAATTTTATTGTATTATCTTTTGAACCATCATTTACAAATAGTATTTCAAATTCATAGTTCTCTATACTGCTTATAACTTTTTCTAGTCTTTCATATAAATATGGTAAAGATTCTTCTTCATTATATGCTGGTATAATTATACTAATTTTTTTCATATTTTTTTCATCTCCATTTTTATTTTACTTTTTATTTTTACTCTTTATTTTATTATTTATCATCTATTATTTTTCTTTTTTTCTTTTTTATTCTTTTTAATTATTCTTTTTTTATTATTATTCTTTATTATTCTTTTTTTCTTCTTTCTTTTTTAATTCTTTTAATTTATCTTCATATTCATTTAGTTTTAGTTCAAATGATTGCTTTGATTTTTCTATTACTGTTTGCAGTATTAGTCCTCCAAAGAATGATTGTACCATACATATATAGAAGAATATACTTGCTAAAAATGTTGGCATTTTTGGTACTAGTCCTGTATTTATATAGTCTACTAATACTGGTATTAAAAATCCTGTTCCTATTATTGCAAATATCAGGCTTAACCATAGGAAAAATGATAGTGGTCTATAGTTTTTATACAATGTGATTATTGTTTTTATTACTCTTGCTCCATCTGTATAGGTATTTAATTTAGAGCTACTTCCTTCTGGTCTATCTCTATATTCTATTATATGGTTTTCTATATTTAAGTTTTTGTCTAGTGCATGTATTGTCATTTCTGTTTCTATTTCAAATCCTTTTGATAATACTGGAAAAGTTTTTACAAATCTATAACTAAATGCTCTATACCCTGTCATTACATCTCTTATATCACTTTTATATATTAGATTTATTAATCCTTTTACTACTACATTTCCTATATTATGGAATGGTCTTTTATTTTCTTTAAAATATGTTGATGATAGTCTATCTCCAATTACCATATCTGCACCATTTTCTAATATGCTTTGGCACATCTTTTTTGCATCTTCTGCTGGATATGTATCGTCTCCATCTGTAATGATATAGCATTCGGCATCAATTTCTCTAAACATTGACCTTATTACATTTCCTTTTCCTTGCTTTTTCTCATACCTAACAATTGCTCCTGCTTCTTTTGCTATTTTATCTGTTCCATCTTTTGAATTATTATCATATACATATATTGTAGCTTCTGGAAGTTCCCTTTTAAAGTCTTCTACTACTTTTTTTATTGTTTTTGCTTCATTATAGCAAGGTATCAAAACTGCAATTTTATCCATTTTATTCCTCTTTCCTAGTTTTTTATTTTTCCCTAACTTGTCTTTTTTCTTTATCTATTTTTTTATTTTTATAACTTTCATCATTTATATAAATAAGGGTGGTGCTTAATATTCCAAATAAAGTTACTGCTTGTATTTTATATGCCATCCATGAGTGTATATCTGAATGATTAGATAATACTATATACCATACATATGGAAGTATTGAAATAAGTGCTAATGGTATTATACACTTTTTGCTTTTTGTTTTATCAATATGTTTTATTAAGTTTAAAGCATAAATTATTAGATATACTACAAGCATAGTTAATACTATATTATTAAAGTATATAGAAAAGTTTTTTCCTATTACTTCTATTTTATTTGTTTCATTATTTCCAGATGCATCTGCTCTAAACAAAAACTGATTTATTGCATCTGTTATTACATTTTTATTTAAGATTATTGATGATATAACCCATTTTACAAAGTATGTCATGCCATAACTTACTGCCCATATTATGCTCATTTTTAAGAATATTATTATACATTCTTTTAATGTTATTTTTTCATATTTCATTTTTAAAAGCATTACTATTATTAGTGGAATTCCAAGTGTTATAATTGGATATGTTAGTAAGTCCATAAATGCCGTAATTGCTCCTATACATATGAATATATATGGAAGTATTTTACTAAAGTATTTTTTATCATAAAGTGATATTATTGCTATTACTGATATTAGCATTATACTTGCTACTGGCATATATTGTAGTGACATAGGTACTATTATAAATCCTATAAGCATTATTGATACTCCAAATGCTACAGCATATTTTATTCCTATTTTTTTTGCAATTTTATATATTGCCGCAAAGAATAGTCCAAATATTACAAATACATTTATATATCTTATAGTTTGGTAATTGAAAAATATTAGCATTGGTCTTAAAAAAGCTTCTATTCCAAACCAGTATCTTGTATATTCTGTATTTATTTCTTCTTCATTTATTACTGCTTTTTCTAGACTTTCTATAGGTCCTATCTCTCCATCATCATATCTATAATTAGATACGACTCTTTTTAAAATATTTTCTCCCTTATTTTCTCCTAAGTCAAGTGCTGTGCTTAATATTATTGAGTCTGTATAGTTGTCCATTGTAACTGAATCTGCAAGTTTATTATCACTTCCAAAGAATGGTCTATAATAAAAACCTTGTTCATTTTCTAAAACTATCAAAGAGTCTTTTACATTTTCTCTTATTTTATAATTTGGCAAACTATATGAAATTGTAAGCATTGTAAAAAATATAATTATAAGTATTATAAATAAAATTATGCCTTTTGAAATTCCTTTTATATATTTTTTCATATTTTCTTATTTTTTTCTCCTATTAATATTTAAATAACAGCCCATCCTTTGGCTCTCTACTTTTTTCTAATTCTTCTTGGTTTACTATTTTTACATTTATTCCTAAATCATCTAAATTATATTGTACTCCTTGATATGCTGATAAGTTTAAAGCTATTGGTACTTCTTCTTTTTCTTTTGCATATTCCTCAAATTCTATTAAGTTTCTTTTTACATATCTACTATTTCCTATATAGTTTGTTAAGGATGTTTTTAGCACTAATCCTGAGTTTATAGCTAACAGTATTGTTAATATTATTCCAATAATATTATATACTTTTTTATCTTTTTCAAATAAATATGCTAAGTTTATTATTGTTATCATATATACATAAGGTATATATCTTGCCCAATATGAACCATCTAATAGTGTAAGTAGTAAAGTTGATACTCCTATAATTATTAAGTATATTGTTAGATTTTTATATTTTCTATTTTTTATATAATCTATTATCATTAATATGCTTATAATTGCAGTTATTATAAATATACCACTATATAATGGTCCAAATCCCCCTATTCTTATATCTGGTATATTAAAATTATTTATTTCTTCTTTTGTCATTGTAAATGGCACTTTTAGGTCTGGTTCATTTAGTACATCTGAGTATGATGGTGATACATTTTCACATTTTGAAAATATTGATATAAAGAATTGTACTATATTAGGTTTACTAGCTAAAGATTCTGGTATCTCTTTATTTACCATATTTTCTACATGTCCTTCTCCATATAATGGGTAAAAAGGATGTCCTTTTGTTATTATATTTTTTAGATATGATGTGCTTCCTATTATACATATTGTAATTATTACAACTATGATATAGTAAACGGTATTTCCTATTATATTCTTAGAAAGTTCTTTTTTTTCTAAAATACCTTTTTTATACATTCTAATTTTATCAATTATCATATAAATGTAGAATGCTGCACAAAATACTGCTGCATATCCTAATCCTGTAAATTTCGCATTTGAACACATCATTATTGAAATTGCTAAAATTAAGTAGCTTTCTATTTTATTTTTTATATTATTCTCTTTTATATCTTTGCTGTTTATATTTATTAGTTCTAGTATTATGATAAATAAGCTTATAGCTAGTGTGCTATCTACATAGTATGTTCCCATTTGTACTAGAGTAATTGGATTTATTACTAATAAAGCAGATACTAATACTCCTTTTATTATTCCAAATTTTTTGTCTATCCATTTTCTTTTTAAAATTAGATAATCTAAAGTTATTCCAAATCCAATAAACATCATGACTAATGTAAATGCTTTTCCTGATTCTATATTATCTGTGAATGCATAAATGTTTGCTCCTATTATCTCTGTTCCCATTGCATAATGGTCTGCCCACATATAGTTTACATTATCATCTAATACAGTTAAGGCATTTCCGTCTTCTTTTGTAAAGTCTTTTGAACTTTCATACATTGGATTCCAACCATTTTTCATACTTCCTACTGCAAGTTTATGATATGAATTTCCATCTGCTGTTGTATCATATATTTTTCCAACTAGATATACTGCTACAGTGAAAACTATTGCTCCTATTAATATAGAGGCTATACTTTGTATTAAATATTCTTTAATATTAATATTTGTTTTTTCTTTTATTTCTTCTTCTTTTTTTAGTTCTTTTCTTTTTTGTTTTTCTTTTTCTACATTTTTATTAAACAAGTAATTTATTAATAAAAATATTAAAATAGATATTCCAAATTCTATTACAATATTATATTTCATTATTGGAACATTAAAAATCCAAAGTATATTTGTATATAATTGTATTACAATTAAAAATATAAATAGAAATATTGCAGATAGTCCTAAAGTTCTCACTATATTTTTTTTCAATTTATATTTCCTCCTAACTTTTATTTAATCTTTTTTACAACTGCTTGTTTTACTTTTCTATCCATTCCGTGTTTTTTTGCTATTTTCATTATTCCTGTTGATTGCAAAAAGTGTATAAAACCTCTCCACAATGGGTTTTGCCAAAGATTATCTTTTAGCCTTTGCATTTTTTCTTCATAAAAGTTTCCATCTACTCCTACTCCACCTTTTTCTGAGAAGTAGTTTCTTTGGTCTAACTGATTATATAGTACTAAATATTGACTATATAGTTCTCTATATTCATCTGCATCTTGCGCTGTTTTACTTTTTTCTTTTACTAAGTTTTCTATTTCTTTATTCATTATTTTTTTCATATTGCTTATAGTAAAACCATCTAATATCTTTTTTCTACAGTTTTCTTTTATTTCTTCATAATTTTTTGCATTTAGTATTTCAAATAGTGCTTTTGCATATCTTTCTATTTCTTCTTCTGTATAATTTTCTTTGAATAAGTCTTTTTGTTTTTGTATATTGTCTACTATTCTACCACAGCTATTATCTATTAATTCTTTTTGTCCTCCGACATTTGCTGATACTACTGGTCTTTTCATTGACATTGCTTCATATGTTGTAAGCGTAAGCCCTTCACTTAAAGAGCATATTAATTCTACATTACATGCTTTATAAAATGGTTTTACATTTTTCTTACTTCCAAAGAATTCTACATTTTCTTCTATTTGCATTTTTGTAGCCATTTTCTTCATTGCTCTTAATTTATCTCCATCGCCTACTACAAATAGTACAACATTTTTATCTTTTTCTAGCATCTTTTTTAATATTCTTAGTGCTAATATTGGTCTTTTTTCTATTGATATTCTACAACAATATAGTATTATTTTTTTATCTTTGTATTTTTCATATTTTATAGCTAAGTCTTTATCGTCTTCTATTTTTACTTTATTCTCATCAAATTCTTCTTCATCAACACCAATATATACAGGCATTACATTATCTGTTGTTCTACCCATTTTATTTTTCATTGTTTGTCTTAAAAATTTTGTACATGTATATGTTTTTTCAAGTATTTTTGCAATTGCTGTTGAATCTCTTGGATATTCTCCATTTCTCCAACCCCAATTTTCTGCATGTATATAATCTACAAATGTGACTTCTTTAAAATATGATTTAAGCCATGGTATTACATAATATCCAAAATAGCTATGTGATTCAAATACCAAGTCTATTTTTCTGGTTTTCATTATATAGTGTAAAAATGCTGGCCAATCTTTTCTATGTAAAAATGTTGTTAAGTCAAATACTTCACCATATTTTTCAAATCTTTGTCTCCACACATAATCACATGGTTCTGTTGTTATCATTGTAATATTATATTTTTCTTTATCTATACTTGATATTAAATCATAATTAAATTTATCTGCTCCACCTAATTTAAACCATGGAAATATAAATAAAAGGTTTTTCTTTTTTCCATCTACTATTTGTTTCCATTCTTCTTTAAAAATATATGGTTGTGAGTCATAATTAAAGTTTGTTGTCATAGGATATTGAAGTGCTGTTACATTTTCTTTTATTTTTTTTGCTTGCTTTTTTATTTCTTCTTCTGCATGTGCTTGTCTTTGGCTATCGTTTTTGATAGAGGCCATTGTTCCTCCTTCTTTTTTTTGCCTATACCAAAAGCCGTAAAAGTTCATTCTTACTGGATAATATCCTTTTTCTATCATTCTAAGCCATAAATGCCAATCTTCATGCACATCTTTATCTACTGCTCCATATCCACCTACTTCTAAAAGTGCTTTCTTTTTTATAAGTGAACATACAGGTAGTATGTTTTCTCTTTTTTCTTGTTCACAGTCAAATACTTTTTTCCATAAGAAGTTTTGACCATCAAAAGTAACAGTATCTGCATATGCCCATGTTGCATCTGGATTAGTAAGCATTGTAAAATATGCACATTCTAAATATGTTTTATCTATCATATCATCTGAGTCTAATACAAATATAAGTTCACATTTTGATTTTTTTATAGCATTATCTCTTGCTTCTAATCTTCCTGCATTTTTTTGATGATATACATGTATCCTACTATCTAATTTTTCTAATTCTTCAAATGTTTCTTTTGAACCTTCTTCATTTGAACCATCATCCATTATTATCCATTCCCAATATGGAAATGTTTGATTTAATATTGAATTTGCTGTTTCAAATATATATTTCTTACAGTTATAGTATGCTGTAATTATACTTATTAAAGGTTTTCCCATCTCCTTTATTCTATCTTTTTCTAAAACATCCCCAGGTATTTGCTTAAAATTAAAATCTTCGTTTTTCTCCATTTATAACTCCTCCGCAAATTTTCTTTGCAATTTATTAAATACTAAGTACCCTGTTATACATAGTAATATTCCTATAACTAATACTACAAGTAAAGTTACCATATCTGGCATTTGCTGATAATAAAATATGTCTCTATAACCTTCTATTATATATGTCATTGGATTAAATTTAAATATCCAATCATATTCTGGTGGTATTGCACTTACAGAGTAAACAATTGGTGTTGCATAAAAGAATAATTGAAGCAGTACTCCTATAAAGTGCTGAAGGTCTCTAAAATATACTGTTATGCTTGATACAAATAGCGATATTCCAAGTAGTAGTACAAACTGCACTGCTAAAAGTATTGGATAAAATACTATATTTATTGTTATCCCAAGTCCATATCCTATTGTAAATGCTAATATTATAATTGATGATATTAAAAATGTTACTGTTTCACTTGTTACTACCGAAAGTGGTAATATTTCTCTTGGAAAATATACTTTTTTTATGATGTTCCCATTTTCTATCATTGTAAATGATGCTCTATTTATGACTGTAGAAAAGTAGTTCCATGGTATAAGTCCACATACCATAAATACTACATAATATTCTATATTATTTCTCATAATTAGAGGAAATACTATTGCATATACTATTATTTGAAGAAGTGGATTTACAAATGACCAAAGTACTCCTAAAAATGAGTGTTTATATTTTCCTCCAATATCTTTTTTTACACTTGTTTTTAGTAATTCTCTATAATCATATAGTCTTTTAAATATGTTTATCATTATATTTTCTCCTTTTATTTTATGTTGTTTCTTTTAAATATTCGTCTATAACTTCATCGGTGTTTCCATCTTTTTTTAGTACTCCATTATGAAGCCATACTGCTCTATCGCAAAGTTCTTTTGCAGAACCTAAACTATGTGTAACAAAGACCATTGTTTTTCCTTGTTTTTTTAGTTCTTTCATTTTATCTAAACATTTTTCTTGAAAGTGCTGATCTCCTACTGATAGTATTTCATCTACAAGTAATATATCTGCATCTACATTTATTGCTACAGAAAAAGCAAGTCTCATATACATTCCAGATGAATATGTTCTTACTGGATTGTCTATATATGACCCTAGTTCTGAAAATTCTATTATTTGTTCTAGCCTATTATCTATTTCTTTTTTAGTAAGTCCAAATATTGATGCATTAAAATATATATTTTCCCTTCCTGAAAAGTCTGGATGAAATCCTGCTCCTAATTCTAAAAGTGATGTTAGCTTTCCATATGTTGTTATTTTTCCTTTATTAGGATAAATTATTTTGGTCATTAGTTTTAAAAGTGTAGATTTTCCACTACCATTTACACCAATTAATGCAACTGCTTCACCATTTTTTATAGTTAAGTTTATATCTTTTAAAACTTCCCTAGTTTCTTTTCTATTTCTTTTCCAAAATAGTAATTTTTCTTTTAAGCTATTAGCCTTGTCCAAATATACATCAAATGTTTTATATACATGTTCTACAACAATTCTATTTTCTGTATCCTTTTGCATTATTCTCACCTTTCTATATTGTTATATAATAGTATAAATATTCATTATTGTCAAAATCTTATATTCTCTTCCTATTATTTACATTACTTCTATATTTTATATCATAAATTATATCTTTTAACAAGATTTATTATATAAAAACATAAAAATCTCAAGTAAACTTAATTTATACTTGAGATTTTGTAAATTTTATTAAAATATATCTGAAAGTATCACTATAATTGACTTTTTCTAATAAAATGTGATTTTTTTTATTTTTAATATTTTTTTCTTTTTATTATATATCACAAAATATATTTTTTAACAAGTTACTAAATAAATAAATTATTTAATTTATTTTTATTTAAAATTTTTCGACTTTTCATGTAAGTTTACAGATTTCTAAAAAAACATACCTCTCTACCTTTCTATAAATAGTAGAGAGAATATGCCTTATTTATGAAGAATTTAGTTGATATATTAGTTCTTCTTATTATCTACATAATTATATCCAAGTAATAAATAGAACTAATACTAATAAGAAAAACTATGAGCTGCCACTCCTTGTTTTTTAGTACTTTTCATAAAAACTTAATCTTAATACATATTATAACTTTTTTCGTTATCCGTCAATAGTTTTCTCAATTATTCATAAGTTTCTCAATTATTCATAAGTTTTTTGTATATTACTGCCAACTTAAAATAATAAATCCATTATTTATATTTCCACTATCTAGCTTCCACTTTGAACTACCACCAATTAAGTTTATAAATTCCTCTGTTTTCATATCATTTTCTTGTCTTTCTTCACCAGATGTTATTGTGCCTAAATAATAACAATTATCTTTTGTTCCACTTTCTATATTTCCAACTAAATTACCTCTAAATTCTCCTTCACTTATATCAAATGTATTATATGAATAAGATAATGTAGAATTATTTCTTTGCAATCCTACTATACCTCCTTGTATTTTATTTTCTGCAATTATTTCACCTCTATTATAACAATAATTTATTGTTCCAGACTGTAATGTGCCTGCTATTCCTCCTATAACCGAATCTCCATTTATATTCTTCCCAGTTGATTGAACAACTCCTTTATTATATGAATCGCTTATACTTTCTAAATTTGCTCCACATATTCCACCTATAACTGATATACCAGTTACTTTTCCAGAATTCCAACAATTACTAATCGTTCCATAATTTCCAGCTACTATTCCTCCTACTTTTGAATCAATCATTCCTTCATTTGTTCCAATCCCTTGAGATGTTATATCTCCTATGTTATAACAATTTCTAACAATTGGTTTAGTGTTTTTATTATCTACCAAAGAATCTCCAACAATTCCTCCTGCTATACCCTTAGTAGAATTTACATTTGCTGTATTAAATGAGTTTTGTACAACTGCTCCTATATTTACTGCTGTAATTCCTGCTGCATAATTACCATTTCCATATACTATACCTGAATTATTACAATTATCTATTTTTACTTCTCCTTGAACATAGCCTGCATCTATCTGCCCTGCAATTCCACCAACGTGGCAATTATTAACATTATTTGCTTCATTTACAGTTATATTTCCACTATTTTGTGAGTTTGTAATACTATTAACCGTAACTCCACAAATGCCTCCAACGTAAGCACCACTTGATGTTACATCACCAGTATTTATACAATTATTGATTAAACCTTCTTGTGTCTGTCCGCAAATACCTCCTGCAAGTGAATTACCATTAGTTGCATTTAATCCATCAACGACTATCTTTCCACTATTAGAACAATTTTCTATTACTTTTTGATTTCCTCCAAATAGCCCCAATATTCCACCTACACATGAGCCATTATATGCTGTTACTTGAGAAATATTATTGCAATTTAAAATTTCACTTGAACTACTTATTCCTACAACTCCACCTACACAATTTCCGCCTGATTTTACTTCATTATTATTATTACAGTTTTCTACTTTACCATTTTCTATATATCCAACAATTCCTCCAATTGTAGAATCACTATTTATATTTTTTCCTGTTACTTGTACAATACCATTATTATCACAGTTTGAAATCTCTTTAAAACTTTCTCCTGCTATTCCTCCTGTAGCAGAATATATACTAGTTATATTTCCATTATTAGCACTTTCACTAATATTTGCATATGATGCACCTATTATTCCTCCTATAAAAGTATCTTTTCCTTCACTTACATATTCTGTGCTACTAATACTTGAATTATTAACGCATTTTTCTATTGTTCCATTTTCTTCAATTAAACCAGCTATACCTCCTGCATATCCATTTTTAGCTGTAATTTCTACATTATTTATACAATTAATAATATTTATATTTTTAGCTTTTCCTACTATTGAACCAACATAATCTATTCCTCTAACACTACCACTATTTATTTCTAGATTTTGAATTGTTGCATTTTCTAAATATCCAAATAATCCCTGATTACTATTTTCTATATCTTTATTATATAGATTTAAAATCTTATAATTATTACCTTCTAAAACTCCTGAAAAATATGCACTTTCGTTTCCAATTGGTATCCAATTTCTATTATCTATACTTCCACCTAAATCTATATCATTAATAATTCTTACTTTTGTACCTTCAAACTTATTTCCTTCTTCTACCATATTTCTTAATGTATCTAAATCATTTTTTTCTTTTATAACATAATTATTTACATTAATTGCCTGTGATAAATACTCTTTTCCGGCTTTTATCATATGCTTTTACTAAGCATTCATAATTACCAAATGCTTTATCTGTAAC
>ERZ1643246.3834-NODE-3834-length-12452-cov-3.999435_pt1 | contig 12452 bp, 10 predicted proteins | sample MGYA00579265_ERZ1643246 | MGnify/ENA primary metagenome ERZ1643246 (study PRJEB29033, sample SAMEA4952261) | chicken gut metagenome | biome: Broiler Chicken; feature: Gastrointestinal Tract; material: Caecum | place: Ireland | collected 2018 | study: Broiler...
TCCAGTATTAATCGTTGTGAGCATTGGACAGATCGTCTCTTGCTGAGCTTCCAGTCAGAACACTGGATTCATCCTCCAGCTCATAATAGTAATTCAGCACGTCTTTGACGACGGTAGCCGCGTTGGTAGATGAGTATCCGTAGGCAATACGGGTGGCAAAAGCAATATCCTCCTTATTGCCGGAATGTGCGTGTCCAATAAACAGACCGTGGTCGGGACGGTCTTCCGCCTCCTGCGCAGTTCCGGACTTTCCGTAAAGCTCAATATTGAGGCCGGACAGAACGCCGCTTCCCTGGATCATTTCCCGCATGCCCTCATGGATATCATCCCAGATCCAGTCATCCAGCTGCATCTGATTTTCTACAACCGGAGAATATTCCTCCAGGATATTTCCGTCAGAATCCGTAACCTTGTCCAGAAGATTCAGCTGGTAAATAGTTCCGTTATTGTAGATCGTCGAAACGTAGCGGGCGAGCTGAGAGGTAGTATAGGCATGCGTGCCCTGTCCGATTGCGGAAGGCAGGGGCATGGCGTCGGAGATCTGCGGTTCGGATTCCGTGATCTGAACGCCGGTCTTGCTGCCGAGCCCAAACAGGCCGGCATATTCCTGGATTTTTTCCAGCGCCAGGTTCTGATTGAACTCTCCGTCTTCCAGGCCCAGATAGTAGGCAGTTGTACACAGAAATACGTTGCAGGAGTTGGCGATGGCCCCGATAACATCCAGATCCCCGTGTCCGGACAGATTCCAGCAGTGCAGCTGGTCCGCCTCATCCACCAGTCCCTCTCCGAACAGACCGTTGCAGTTGATAATCGTACGGTTGTCAATGACTCCCTCGTTCAGACCGGCCGCGATCGTGATGGGCTTAAAGGTGGACCCGGGAGCGGTCAGCTGCTGCGTCGCTTTATTGTAGAAGGGTGTGGAAAGGTCATAGTAAAGCTGGTAATAGTAATCGGTATCCATCTGATTAGCCAGCCGGTTGTTGTCATATCCCGGATAAGAAACCATAGCCAGAACCTCGCCGGTATCGGGATCTACCACGACGATGGATCCGGAACAGGGATCCAGAGCCAGCTGTGCAGGGGTGATCTCCAGAGCATTGATTTTCTGAAGCATCAGATCGTAGGCGGTGAGGGTTCCCGCCTGGAAAGAAGCATAGGCAGTATCCTCCGTGCTTAAGACGCCCTGGTCATAAAGCAGCTGGCAGATGTCCGTGCCGTCCAGCGTATCGTCCTGCAGCATATATTTGTAATAGATCCGGTAGAACCAGGAATCTTCCGTCATTTCCTGCAGGATATACTCTGTCAGAGCCTGATAAACCTCCGTGGAATCCAGATAAGCTCCGTCCTGGGACAGCTGGGTTACATCCACCCAATTCTGGCTGGCCGCATAGGAAAGAAACGCTTCCAGGGAAATCGACTGGTCCGTATACCACTGCTGATAGACGTCATCGGAGGAATCCATGGCCTCCCGGTTCAGGATACCGGCGTCCGTCAGCATATCGCCTACAATATAATCCACATATTCCTGCATTTCCGCATCCAGCTGATTGTAGGGGACAGAAGATCCGGCCGAGAGCTGTGCGCTGACTGCGCTCAGGACACTCTCCTGCTTTTCCAGGAATGCCTGGTATACCCACTGCTCCTCAGCGGATGCTCCGGCCTCCGTAAAGTGATCCAGGTCAATGATGCTGTTTTCAATCAGTGCGTAATATACATCATAGATGGGAATCGGGATTGCGTCCGTCTGTGTCGGATCGATGCCCGCCGCTTCCAGGGATTTGATTGGCTGGATATTGGCGGCCAGGATTCCGGCGATTCGCTGTTCCAGGATCTGATAACAGGCTTCCTGCAGCTCGCTGTCGATCGTCAGGTAGACGTCATTTCCCTGTACCGGCTCGACGCGGGAATCCTCGTTGATTGACTGCACTCGCCCCACACTGTCGATCGTCACTTCCTCGGACCCGTCCCGGCCCTTCAGGGTTGTCTCCATATACTGCTCGATGCCGGCTTTACCGATGATGGATGTGCTGTCATAGTCATCCCGCTCCTCCGAGAGGGTTTCCAGCTCTTCCTGGGAGGCGCTTCCCGTATAGCCGATGATGGAAGCCATGGATTCCGCGTTGTTGTACACGCGGACAGAATCCTCGGCAACGGCCACGCCGGGAAGATCTTCCTGGTTCTCATAGATGGCGGCCACCGTCTCGTCGCTGACATCGGTGGCGATCGTTACCTGCATGTATCTCCGGAAGCTGGTCTGCCACAGGAGATAGCGGACGGTAACGATTTTCAGCTGCTCCTCTTTTGTAAATTCAGAGGGAAGTCCGTGTTCGGAGAGCTCCTGCGCCGTATAGGGATTCTCTTCGTTATAGAGGGCGTAGTTATCAGCCCCGCTCAAATATTCCATGATCTGATCGGCGCTGGCGCTTCTCTGCTCCGCGTTCAGATCATCTGCACTGGTCTTTCCGTATACATCCGCACGGAAACGGTCCAGGGATGTGGTGCCCTCCTCCAGATCATAGGCAAAATTTCCGGAGGCGTCCACGATCACATGAAAATCGCTGGTCATGCTGTCTCCGCAGCCTTCGATCAGCTGTATGAGACGGTAGATCTCGCCGTTCAGTGAGAGATTCCGTTCGCGGGTACTGCTGTAACGGCCGCTGTCCTCCAGGGTTACGGAATTGGAAAGCTGATTATAGGCGATCAGTTTTCCGTTTCTGTCATAGATATTTCCCCGGGTACTCTTGAGCTGCCGTTCTGTGGTTGTCATGAGGGTAAAATTATCTGCATACTCCCCGCCATGGACGATCTGCAGCTGAAACAGCCGTACAACCAGAACGGAACTCATGATCAGAAATACAACCAGCAGAACGCCGAGCCGGTGCGAAAAGGTACGTTTGATAAATCGTGTTATTTTTTTAGCCAAGGTGATTGCTGTCCCTCCAATTCATATCTCACAAGCCTGCGGTTGATCAGATAAAAAACACGGTACAGGAGGATGCTTACCAGAACGGTAAACACCAGCTCCGGGAGAATCGTATGGATCAGATACGCGGAAAAGTCAAAGCGCATCCGAAAAGCGAACTGGATCGCGTAAAACACCAGATTGTATCCGAAATCGCTGACGGCCACCAGGATCATGGGAAATTTGATATCCTCGTCAAAAAATACCTGGTACAGCAGGCCGTTCAGATAGCCGATTACCATGTAGATCAGCGAATAAAAGCCAAACAGGTTGCTGTAGAACAGATCAATAAAAAGTCCGCAGAAAAATCCGACCCAGAGACCGGTGCGCTTTCCATGCATAAAACCGAAGGAAACGGTCAGGATCAGCAGCAGATTCGGCGTCACCGTAAAAAACGGCAGCGCGGGGAAAACGGTGCTCTGGAGGATAAATGTGACCAGGATACAGACGGCCGTGACGATCTTTCTGCACATTTACGCTCCTCCTGTTTCTTTTTGCTGTAAAATCACCAGTACCTCATTCAGATGTTTAAAATCGACTGCCGGCACCAGATAGCCTGTCTTTGTCAGGTGATTGGCATCCTCCGTCACCTCGGAAACATTTCCGATCAGAATGCCCGGCAGATATTTGTCACTGATATTGGAAGTGACCAGCTGCTCTCCCTCTGCCACCTCATTTTCTGTGTTCATCTGACTGAAGGACAGCTTGCCCTCATCCAGAAGCCGCAGATCTCCGTTCACAATACAGGTATCGGAATGGGAGACAGTCATGGCGCTGACGCTGCTGGAATCATCAATAATGGAGCGGACCACCGCCCAGTCGCTTCCGACCTCAGTTACGATCCCCACCAGCCCGCCGCCGCTGATCACGTTCATATCCACCTGAATTCCGCTGTCGGACCCGCGGTTGATCGTAAAGGAACTGTACCAGTTACCCGGATCCTTGGAGATTACTTGGGCGGCCACCTTTTCATACTGGGAATAGTCCTGGTCCAGCTGGTACAGTTCCTGAAGCCGCTGCAGTTCCTGCTGCCCCTGCAGCAGCAGATTGTTCTGTTCTGTCAGACTGTCTACCTGTGCCTGCAGATCCTCGTTTTCCTGTGCCAGATCCTGGACGCTGCGGAATCCGCTCTGCAGATCAGAAAGCCAGCCGCCCACCTGATTGATCCCGTTCTGGATTGGAACGATCAGCATGCCGGCCGCGTTCCGCAGCGGCGCAATGGAAACCCTGTCTGTAACCGTCAGGGCGATGGCGCTGATGCACGCGCAGGACATAATTGCCAACAGATGCTTACTTTTTATTTTGAATCCCCCTTTTTTTTTCATAAAACCTGCCTTTTAATGCTCATCTTTCCGTCTCTTCGGTGTAAATGCCAAATGCTGCAGGACCGGATGACGGATCAGTTCCCGCAGTCCGCAGATCGTACACAGATCATAATGCTGGGAAAGCTGGACGGGGCATCCGAGCCTGTCGGAAAAAAACTGATCCAGCCCGGCCAGCTGTGTGCTGCCGCCTGTAAAATAAATGCCCTCCCGCCGGATCTTTTCACGGACCTGCGGCGGTGTTCTCTCCAGAAATTTCCGGATTTCCAGAGCAATCTGGGAAAGCCGGTCCTCCACCGCCTCGGTGACGGTGTAGCAGGACACGTTTCCGTCCCGGGGAAGTCCGGTCAGAGCGTCCACGCCCATCACCCTGCGTCCCTCCAGCTTTTCACCGGTGAGATCGGTCAGAGAAAGCTTCAGGCGTTTGGCCGTCTTCAGACTGATGCGGAAATTATTCTTTCTCCGGATAGCGGACTCGATGGCCGCATTGAAATGCTTTCCGCCGATCGGCACGGACCTGCTGATGATCACCCGTCCCTCAGCCAGGGCGGAGATTTCCGTACTCTGCGCCCCGATATTGACGATCAGGGATCCCTTGGTCCTGGTCAGCGGAATTCCCAGTGCCAGCGCGTCGGCCACGGGTTTTTCCACCAGAAAGACACGGCATTTTCGGAGCCTGCCCCTGTGCGCAATGGAATAATAAGCTCTTTTTTCCAGCTCTGTCATATCCACAGGAACGGAGAAATAGAGAATCGGACGATGCCCCATGGAAGTGTTGCTTTTCTGCAGCAGTGTATGCAGGACAGCCTCCACCAGCATGACATCCCCGATCCGCCCGTTGGCCATGGGGGTAGTTACCTGGATGTTTGCGGGCGTTTTCTCAAACATCTCGTAGGCCTCATTGCCGACAGCAAACAGGGTATCCCGGTTTCTCACGGCAACCATATTTTTTTCTTTTAAAATCGTATCTTTTTTAAAATCATAGATCTTGATCGTACTTGTTCCCAGATCTATGCCGTAAATATTATCCAAAAGCATGTTTATTCTGTCCCTTCTGCGCAGAAACTGTCTGTGATAAGCCCTTCTTTCAGAAGACTGACATACTGCCGGTCACCAATGATGATATGATCCAGAAGCGCGATCCCGAGAAGCCCGCCGGCTCTGGCGATTCTGCGTGTGACGGAAATATCCTCCCGGCTGGGAGAAGGATCCCCGCTTGGATGGTTATGGATCAGGATCAGATGGACGGCATGGTAGCGCAGTGCCTCAAGGAACAGCTCTCTCGGCGATATGAGTGAGGTATTCACTGTACCTTTTGTGACCGTCACATCACCCAGGAAGTGATTTTTTGTGTCCAGCATGATGCAGAGCAGATGTTCCTGTTCCTCGTGGCGGAGCCTTTCCATATAATAGGAGGCGATAGAACCGGGATCCTGAAAATTCAGCGTTTTTCCGGCCGATGTTCTGGCCATCCGTTTGGACAGCTCCGCAATGCATTTGATCTGTACTGCTTTTACAGGGCCAACGCCGGGAATTTCGCGAAGCTGTCCGATGGACAGATGATAAATGCCCAGCAGTCCCTCCTGAGCCCGGCAGAGCTTTAAAATTTCCCGGGCCAGATCGATGGAAGAAAGCTCCCTGGAACCGCAGCGCAGGATGACTGCCAGCAGCTCTGCATCTGTCAGAACCTCGGCTCCCCGGCTCAGACATTTTTCATAAGGACGTTCTTCCTGCGGAAGTTCTTTGGTTGTGATTTTTTCCCTCATTTTTCTCCCGTCTACTCTCTTCTGTCCTGGCAGGGCGAAAAATCCGGCTGAAAATCAAATTTTATTTTAGCACAGAATAAAATTCTTGTACATGGCTTACCGGAAATTCACAAATTTTTTACCGATCGCCTCCGCGACACGCAGCCCGTCCATGGCAGCGGAAGTGATTCCTCCGGCGTAGCCCGCTCCCTCCCCGCAGGGGTACAGCCCGGCGATGCTGCTCTCCAGAAGCTCATTCCGGAGGATCCGCACGGGAGAAGAAGTCCGGCTCTCCACACCGGAAAGCAGCGCATCCGGCATGGAAAATCCGCGGATCTGCCTTTCCATGGAAAGAATCCCCTGTTCCAGGGCATTGCCCAGAAATTCCGGGAAAATGCCGCGCACATTGGACCACGCATACGCGCCCTTCATGCAGGGCACAAAGGAGCCGGGACTTCCCTCACGGCTCCGGCAGAAATCCGCGAACCGCTGGACCGGGATTTTTCCACCTGCCTGCCGGAAAGCGGCTTTTTCGAGAAAACGCTGAAAGCCCACGCCGCTTAAAGCCTCCGGGAAATCCCCCCTGCAGAACGGGAGATAATCTTCGGGATGTACAGTGACGACGATCGCACTGTTGGCGTTGGCGCTGTTCCGCGCGTGATAACTCATTCCGTTTACCGCCAGGAAGCCATGTTCCGAGGAGGCGTTTACCACAAAACCTCCGGGACACATGCAGAAGGAATAGACACCCCGGCCATTGTCGAGCTGAACAGCCGTTTTATAGCTGGCAGCCCGAAGTTCCTCCGGAACCCGTTCTCCGTACTGATTCCGGGTGATCATTTCCTGAGGATGTTCAATCCGCACGCCCACAGCGAAGGATTTTGCTTCCATAGACAGGCCCCGTTCCCAGAGCATGCGGAAGGTTTTCCGCGCACTGTGGCCGATGGATAGGACCACAGCCTCAGCCGGGAGTTCCTCTGAACCGTTGACCGTCAGTGAATGAATCCGTCCATCCCGTACAGTCAGATCCGTTACCTCGGAGCGAAACCGGAAGCTGCCTCCCATAGACTCAATCTGGGCGCGCAGATTTTCTACGATGGTGATCAGAAGATCCGTTCCCAGGTGCGGTCTGGCCTCATACAGGATTTCTTCGGGCGCTCCGGCTCCGACAAAAATCTCCAATACCCGGCGGTTCCGGCCCTGCCTGTCCTTGACACCCGTATTCAGCTTGCCGTCAGAAAATGTGCCGGCGCCGCCCTCCCCGAACTGTACGTTGGACTGCTCATCCAGCATGCCCGTTTTCCAGAAGGCTTCGACCTTCTGTTTCCGCACAGCGGCCGTATCGCCCTGTTCCAGAATCAGAGGGCGGTAGCCGTGCAGCGCCAGCATATAAGCGCAGAACAGTCCGGCCGGACCGCAGCCGATGATTACAGGACGCTCAGAGAGCGGAAGCTCTCCCGGAGCCGGAAATTGGTATGGTTCCGGATAAGTTAACATAACATTTTTATGTTTACATTTTGCCAGGATTTTTTCATCCCGGCCGGTTGTGATGCGGATCGTATATACATACTGCAGACCGTCCCGTTTCCTGGCGTCGACGGAGCGCCGGACGATCTCATAGTCCCGTATTTCCTCCCTGCGGATATGCAGGATCTCGGCCGCCCGTTTAAGGAGCATGTCCCTGGTGTGCCAAACGGGAAGCTTCAGCTGTGTAATCTGGATCATATCGGTTCACCTCCTGCGGCTGCTCTCCCTGCAATGGATCCGCTGGACCAGGCCCACTGAAGGTTGTAGCCTCCGCAGGCACCGTCCACATCCACGGCTTCCCCTGTAAAATACAGCCCCGGTACAAGATGGGATTCCAGGCTGTCTTTTAACTCCTGCAGGGGTACGCCGCCGGAACAGACCTGCGCCTGCTCCAGAGAAACCGCACCCAGTACATCCAGAGAAAACGCCTTGATCCGGGGGACTGTCCGGTCCCGGTCTGATCCCACAGGCGCAAGAACGGGAATCAGACGGTCCGGAAGCAGGCCGATCAGAAGCTGCTGCAGATTTTTGTACGGGCACTGTTCCTTTCTGGCCTGCAGATACATCTGCAGAGACTCCCAGCCGAAGTCCGGAAGAAAATCCAGGTACAGCTGGACGCGGCAGCCCTCTTCCAGGGCCCGCACCGCATAACGGCTCAGCTGGAAAACAGGAATTCCGGAAATACCGCTGCCGGTCAGCTGCAGTTCTCCTGTCTCGGTCCGCAGGCACTCCCCGTTCAGATACAGAGATACCGTCCCGGCTGTCCGCACACCGGCCCATTTGGAAAACCAGCTTCCGCGGCATTTCAGCGGTACAAGCGCGGGACGGAAAGGAAGGAACCGGTGCCCGGCCGCGCGGGCCAGCCCTTCCGCCAGATCAGAAGAACCCTCCACTCCGGAAGCCGGACTTCCGCAGGCAACGATCACTGCGTCGGCCGGATAGCGCCAGCTTTCCGTGCAGACGGAAAACCCTCCGCCCTCTTCCGGCAGAATTTTGGTCACCAGCTCCCGGGTTTTTAGTTTTACCCTGCGGAAGCCGGCTTCCAGAAGCAGTACCTGCAGCACGGAGGAAGCCTGTCCCGTACAGGGATAGATCCATCCGTCCCGGTTCCGGGTGTAGATCCCCAGGGAAGAAAAAAAGGCGATCGTCTCCTGGACGCCAAAACGGGAAAGAATCCGAAAAGCACGGTCCGGGTCAGAGCCGCGATAACAGAGACGGCTCTGTGCCAGATTCGTCATATTACAGCGGCCGTTTCCTGTGGCCAGCAATTTTTGTCCGGGTTGACGGCAGCGCCCTCCCGCGCGGCCTGGACAGCCGCCATCAGGCCGGAGGCGCCTCCGCCGATGATCACAACTTTTTTTGCCATATGTTCTCCTTATAATTCCTGCGGCAGAGTGACAAGCCCCGCATCCAGCAGCTTCTGCAGGCTCATGAGAATTCCGAATTTTGCATGTTCCCAGGTGAGCCCGCCCTGAAAATAGACGGCATAGGGAGGCTTGATGGGGCCGTCGGCGCTGAGTTCAATGGAGGAGCCCTGGACGAAGGCGCCTGCGGCCATGATCACATCGCTGTCGTAGCCGGGCATGGCCCAGGGCTCCGGAGCCACATAACTGTCCACCGGAGCTGCGGCCTGGATGCCGCGGCAGAAAGCGATGACTGCTTCCGGACTTCCCAGCGTGACAGCCTGGATGATATCATGGCGCTCTTCTGTCCCGTTGGGAAGCACCGGAAATCCCAGGCGCTCGTAAATATTTGCTGCGAAGATGGCGCCTTTCAGGGCGGAAGCCGTCACGACGGGAGCCAGGAAAAATCCCTGATAAAAGGCCTGATTGACGCCCAGAGTGGCGCCCACCTCCTTTCCGAGTCCCGGTGAGGTCAGACGGACAGCGGCATTTTCCACATACTCTGCTTTTCCGACAATGTATCCTCCGATGGGGGCCAGACCGCCTCCCGGATTTTTAATCAGAGAACCGACCATCAGATCCGCCCCGTGCTCCGAGGGCTCTTCGGTCTCCACAAATTCTCCGTAGCAGTTATCCACCATACAGATCACATCCGGCCGAATCTCCTTGATAAACCGGATCAGCTCTCCGATCTGCCTTACGGAAAGCGTGGGGCGCGTCTGGTAGCCTTTGGAGCGCTGGATGGTCACCAGACGTGTTTTGGGATTCAAGGCCTGACGGATCCCTTCGTAGTCAAAGGAGCCGTCCGCGAGCAGGTCCACCTGGCGGTAGGTAACACCGTATTCCCGGAGGGAACCCCTGGAAGGACGGATGCCGATCACTTCCTCCAGCGTGTCGTAGGGTTTTCCCACCGGAGAGAGAAGCTCGTCGCCCGGACGAAGATTTCCGGAAAGCGCCACGGCCAGCGCATGGGTGCCGCAGGCAATCTGTGGGCGCACCAGGGCGTCTTCTGCCCCGAAAGCAGTGGCGTATACCTTTTCCAGCGTATCCCGTCCGAGATCGTTATAACCGTATCCGCTGGACGCATACAGGCACGCCTCGCTCACACGGTTGGCCTGCATGGCGTGGATCACCTTCAGCTGATTGTATTCCGCTGTTTTCCCGATCGTCTCAAATCTGGGAGCCAGCTTTTGGACAATTTTTTCGCCGAATTCCCATACCTCTCTCCTGATGCCCAGTTTTTCATACATGCTCTCCAGCAATGTCCTCATCTCTCTCTTCCTCTTCTCTTATTTTTTCCTTCCACACAGACAGGATATACTCCAGTATCCTGTCCTCCCGGTAATCAAAGTCCTGTTTTTGAATCCAGATCACCTCCGGCTCCCGGTGAAACCAGGTCAGCTGCCTTTTGGCAAAATGGCGGGTGTCCCGCTTGATGATCCGGACCGCCTCCTCCAGGGAGATCTCCCCTCTGAGATAGGGAAACAGCTCCTTATAGCCCAGCCCCTTCATAGACGTATTCTGTTCCGTCAGTCCGCGGTCAGCAAGGCGCCGGACCTCCTCCACCAGGCCTTTTTCTATCATCTGATCCACCCGCTGATCAATCTGGCGGTATAGTTTTTCGCGGTCGTCATTCAGTACAAAATAGGCAAAACAGTAGGGAGATTGGCGCTGCCGTTCCCGCCGGTTGTGTTCGGATATCAGAAGCCCGGTTTCCATACAGAATTCCAGCGCGCGGATCACCCGCTTCCGGTTGTGGGGATGGATCGCTCCGGCTGCCTCCGGATCTTTTTCCTTAAGCAGACCGTACACGTAATCGCTGCCTTTTTCTGCGGCCAGATGCTCCAGCTCCCTGCGAAGAGGCGATTCCCCGGAGCTTTCCGAAAAGTCCACATCCTTGATCAGAGCCTGAATATAGAAGCCCGTTCCGCCTGTTACGATGGGAATCCTGCCGGCCGCGTAGATTTCCCTCATGGCTTCTTTTGCCATTTTCTGGAAGCGGGCCACATGAAATTCTTCCTCCGGATCCAGGACGTCGATCAGATAATGCGGGATCCCCTCCATCTCTTCGGGAAGAATCTTTGCGGAACCAATATCCAGACCGCGGTAGACCTGCATGGAATCCGCGGAAATGACAGAGCCCGATACCGCCTTCGCCAGAGCCAGGGAAAGCCTGGTTTTTCCCACCGCGGTAGGTCCCGTTAATACAATACATGGCTGTCTCACACTCTCACCTCTTCAGACAATCCGTTTAAATTTTCTGTCCAGCTCATAGCGGGACAGGGTAATGATGGTCGGCCGGCCATGCGGGCAGTTGTAGGGATTTTCCAGGGTCAGAAGCTCATCGATGAGAGCTTCCGCCTCGGCCCGCGAAAGCTTTTGATTTCCCTTGACCGCCGCTTTGCAGGACATGGAGGCCAGCCGCTCCTGGATCACCTCCGGGGCCGCGTCTCCCGCCTCACCCAGGCGGTCCAGGATTTCTGTGAAAAACTCTTTCCCGGCCACATGGTACAGGTTGGAGGGAACAGCGGAAATTTTAAATTCTCTTCCGCCGAAGGGCTCGATCTCAAAACCGCTTTTACAAAAGATTTCCCCGTATTTTTCAAGAAGCGCCGCCTCTGCGGAGGAAAGACTCAAAACCAGGGGCGGGCAGAGCATCTGGGGGAGAATCTCTTTCTTTTGGTAATCGCGCATCATCCGTTCGTACAGCACCTTTTCGTGGGCTGCGTGCTGATCGATGATATAGAGAGAATTCTGATATTCCACCAGCCAGTAAGTGTCAAAAAGCTGCCCCAGAATCCTGTGGGAAGGTCTGGCCGTATCCGACAGAAGCTTTTCCTGAAAAAGCTCCATCTGCTTCGGAGCCTCAGCCGGCACATTCCCGGCAGGTTCCGCCGCCGGATGGGGGATTGGCGGTTCCGTCCGCTGCGCGGCGGGCTCTGCGCTCTTCTGCACTTCCCGGGCCGGCTGCGGCGCCTGCGGCGCGGCAGAGGCTCTGTAGGGAGCGGGCGATTCAGCGGCGAGGCTGTTCCGCCTTCTGAGCTCAAAGGGCTCCGGGGCAGATGGCCTCTTCTCCGGAACAGCGGCCTTTTGCTTTTTTTCCGGAAAAGTCATCTCAGGGATCCGCTCTGCTCCAAGAAGCGTATTCTGCAGACAGAGACAAAGCTGGCGGTAAATGCCCTCCTGGTCGGAAAAACGCAGCTCCATTTTGGAGGGATGGACATTCACATCCACCTTTTCACCGTCGATTTCCAGATACAGGAGTGTAAACGGATAGCGGTGCTGCATCAGGAAGCCATGGTAGGCGTCCTCAATTCCGCGGGCCAGCAGCTTGCTTTTCACGTACCGTCCGTTGACAAAATAATTTTCAAAATTCCGGTTTCCCCGGGCTAAAGAAGGCTTGCCGATAAATCCGCTGACCCGGAAAAATTCGGTATCGGCCTGCACGGGCATCAGTTCCCTGGTAATATCTCTTCCGTATATCTGATAAATC
>ERZ1643246.3836-NODE-3836-length-12444-cov-10.098636_pt1 | contig 12444 bp, 17 predicted proteins | sample MGYA00579265_ERZ1643246 | MGnify/ENA primary metagenome ERZ1643246 (study PRJEB29033, sample SAMEA4952261) | chicken gut metagenome | biome: Broiler Chicken; feature: Gastrointestinal Tract; material: Caecum | place: Ireland | collected 2018 | study: Broiler...
TAATAAACTCGTGATAATCGCCATTATTTAAATCGTATGGCGTTGTGCCAGTTGATGCAACACAAATTACAGTATATCCGCTATCTGCCAGATAAACAATTACTCCTGGCAGTTCGTTTGAATCTATAACAACGTTTGAACTTAAAGTAGTGAAGTTTTTAATTGTGTTTTTGTTAAAAGATAACGGAATATATGAATTTGCTTGTAAATTAAAAGGATTTCCACTTATTCTGTATAGATCCGTTGCATACAATCCGTTAAGCACTCCATTATTTATCTGTCTATCATAAGTGTGAAGTGTTCCCGCATTGATTTTAATTCCGCCTTTTAAATCAATTCCGTTTCCTATTCTCCTACCTGTTATTGTAATTCCTTGACATAAAGTTTCAACTTTCGTCACATCACTCTTGTTGTTGTCTGTTCTATAATATTCCCCGATAATAATATCAGATAACTCATCCTTTATTCCTGCAATGCTTGCACTATTAGTCGCAATTGCTTTTTCGTTGTTATCAATTGACGTAGTATGCTGTGCAAGCGTCTGCGTCACAGTTTTATATTCAGATTTCAGATTATCCACACCATTCTGCGCCGTCTGCGCCGCCGTCTTATTCTGATTCAACGCCGTGTCGATTTTGTCCATGTTTCCGTTAAAATCTGTCAGCCATGATGTAATATCATTAGCCGCATATTTAACCAGATTGTAAAAAGCTGTTTTTAAACTTCCTGCCATAATTCAATTACCTCCTAGTTTTTCAAAGTGTTATTCCAATCATACTCGTATGCCGTAATTTCCACCGTATCATAATTTTCCGCTGTCATATTCAGTGCATCATATTCACTGGCTGTTATTCCGGTTTTATGTAAATCAGCCAGCATGTCCACAACTACAGAAATTTTTTCCCGCTCGCCTGTAAAGGGTGAAATCATTGTACAAGAAAAAATCTGTTCAAATAGCCAACTGCCGTATGCGTCATATTTTCCAGCAGTTATTTTTAAATCGTCATAATCTCCGGCGGTAATTTGCAAACCGTCATAATCGCCCGCCGTAATTCCATTGTTATAAAACAAATATAGATGTTCCAGTGCAACGCTAATAGGTTCCATATTACCATCTACAGGACACGTTACAGGCGGTAAATCCTTAGACCATGCGTCTATATATGCCTTTAACTGCTGGAAAACTCTTTCTCCAACTAAATCTGTATAGTCCTCAATAAATCCCAGAATTTTACTTATCCATTTTGTAAGAGCCATAATCTGCTGACGCATATCTGATACCGCATTTTCAGCGTTAACAATACGATTTTCAAAATTTGACAATGTATTGTTAATCTGAATTATATACGGATTAAGCTGATTTTCAACCTCGTCACGAATAGACTGCGGAAGATTATCGAGTGCTGTCTGCAATTCTTCAATTGTATCTGCCAGTCTTTGAAATTCCTTAATCTTACAGATAATCCAGCCAAGGTCCCCTTGGTAGCTGACAGTCCCAGGAAAATCCCTTATCAAAAAACTCAAATTCTCACCTCCTTTTAATAAATGCTTACACACATTTCACGCTCATACAATGTTGCTACTTCGTCATAAAAATTGTAGCGTACTACCCTCCTTTGCTTTTCAATCATATCCTGACTAGTGATAACGCCTATAGTTCCATGGCTATGAGCTGTAAATGTGTCCTTTCCGTTTTCAGATTCATTCCCTGATAAATTATTATCGCTACTAGTGGTACTATCTGAATCTGTTTTTCTATCTGGCTGATAATCTGAACTATCCATAGCAGAAATTGTATTTTCAATTCCAGAAACGTTAGAATCTGTCCCATGTGATTCACTAGTAGTATTTCTACTATTTTCAGTTATTCGTTGATTTTCGTCGTAACGGTTCAAATTTTCAAGCGGTTCATATTCATAAAACATGCTGTCATATAAATTTTTGAAAACATTATAGTTCTTTTTGAAGAACGCTTCAACGAATTTTTTATACAATTCCGGGCTAAAATCAATAGTCGGCAGATTTCCGCAACGAATAAAAATTTGAGTAAGGCATAATTCCTTATCGATTTTTTCATACAATTCAATATTATCGAAAATTGTTTCGTCAATCTGAATCATATTGAATAGTGTATATCCTTCACCTATCATTTAACCATCCTCTTCAGTTCCTACAATTTCCTCAACCTCGGCCCACGGACGCATTTCTACTGACAAATTCAGCCCAAATAATTCGTTAGCCTGTTTCATCTGTTCCCGTAACGTTTCTAGCCAGTATGTAATACCGCCTACAATTTCTGCATTGTTGCTATCAACTTCTGATACAGTCTGACGGGCTTTTTTCGTGTAATTCGTGTTATTGTATCCAAACATAGATAGAAAATCATTTTTTAAAGCACGCTTGAGGTCTTGAATTTCGTTAGAAACATAGGAATTTTTCGCCTGTAAAATATTTATTTTTCCTGCCATTCCGGTTTTTGTAAATACTACAGGTTCTCCACCATATAATGAATCAATTACTGCCCTAGCTGTAGCCGCTTCTCTTTTATCTTCACTTTCCACGACCACTAAAACACGACTATTCATTAAATTCTGACTAATCGTACCATCACATTGCGCTAGAATTTCCGCAAAGTAATTTACACAATTTACCAGCGGCGATACATGAAGTTCAAGTGATAAATCGTCCATAAACAGCGGAACACAATCAACGCCTATTTCCCGGTCAAACGTGGTAAGTGCAGGAACCGCAAAGGTTAAGTTGGTAGGGTGTTCATATAGATTTAGTCCATATGGTGAACATTTTAACGCAACTATTCCAAACTTGGTGTCCGTTACTCCCAGAATTCCAGAACCCTTTAACAGGTGCTTCATGAAATATCCTTTGTCCCATGTTTCCGGTAAATTGAATTTGAACATAGCATAAATATAACGCCAACACCAACGTGTATAAAATTCAGTGCGTATTGTATTCTGTGCAATAACCTCTTTGGGTTTAACGCCCAACGCATTAGCCACAGCGCGCACAATACCGGGCGTTAGTCTTGTACTATTACTCAATGTATACACCTCCATTCATTAAATTATTTATCTCGCTTTTTTCCGTATCTAACATGTTTCCAGATACTTGAAAATCTTCTGTCTGACAATAACCGCTTAGTCCACTTATATTTCGTGTTTTCATGCAAGGATTTCCTATAGTGTCAACATATTCGTTAGGTTCTTGTACACTCTGATTTCTAAATATTTCTAAATGAATTGTAGTTCCCCCAGCTTTCACATTGTAGCCGCCAGAAAATGAACCTATAGCACGTATGTTCTGTGATAGTGACGATACACCAGCCGCATATAATCCTCCACCAATTGCCGCCGCCGCCCCTAATGACATTCCGCCAGTAGCAACTGCGCCAATACCGCCCGCAATACCGCCAATTCCTGCCAATATTCCGCCGACATTTCCCGACTGTATTGCACTAATTGGAATATCAACTCCAACGCTACCGGAATATGTTCCTATAATATTTGCCCCTGTTCCATCTGTCACCTGATAATGAATCTGATTAGTTACATAATCCATTACACATTGAATAGATAATACGTCTAATCCAGCTAATGACGATAACGGAATAGATACATTACCTACACCCGGAAGATATAAAATTGCGCTGGAATATGGTTCGTAATTTCTGAAATCCGATTTCTGCCACGGTATTGTAATATCTCCGATTTCCGTTGCATAATTTTCTTCAATCAATGTTCCGGTTACAGAACTTTCATAGTCTCCAAATTTTATAGGTATTATTCGCGTTGGTCCGCCTATGAGATTTCTAGGCAACCATCTGCAAAAAACTATTGTTTCTGTAGGATTGTCAAAATATTGTCTAATAGCCGTCAGCGCGTCTGGAGAATTAAATTCCTGCGCTAATGCTCCTAGACTACCTGCTTCCATTCCATATAGAACCGAAAAACTATTATTTATTGCTTCTGAAGCTGGACCTGACAACGTGGCTAATATGTAGCTACCATTAATATCGAACAATTGCATATTTAGGTAACTTGCCGTTCGTTCAACATTGCTTGTTACCACATTTCTACCGTCCTTGATATTCTGGTTATTGTCTGAACTACTGTATTTTACAAATGCTTTTGAATTTAAAATTTCATTTTTCCAACTAGATAAAACGTCTACACGACATTGAACCTCCCATAGTTCATTTCTAACAGACGTGATATCGGTTATCCAATAATAACGACCGTTAAAACTACAGTAGTTATAATCAAACGATTCCCCAGCCACCAAAAAAGTAGGAGTTATAATGCTACTGCCATTTTTAAGCGTTAAAGTCCTTTCATTTCCTTGTCCGTTGGGGACTGCCGTTGAATTTTTCCGTTTACTGAATTTGTAAAAAATAGCCTGCATTATAACTCCTTCCTAAATTTGTGCTATGCAAGTGTGAAAATTACTGCATTTTCTGACAGGTCATTGAACCATAACTGTCCTTCGTGCCAGAACGTATTATAGTATAATCCTGCGGCATTGACAGGTGTAGTTGCAATATCCTCATAGATTCTATATGTTCCATATGCCCAACGGTCATTAAGAATTCCTATTACATTGTCAACTGTTTTTGCCGCTCCGTCAGACGCACGATTTACGCTGATTTTGTCTCTTTCTTTGATACTCTGCCAGAAATTCATCTTCTGGAATCTTACCAGTGAAATGTATTCTTTATTGAAGGCGTCCCAGTATGAAGCTGTTTCAAGTGCTCTGATAAAATCAGTTGTAAATTTCAAACGCTGGTCAGCGTATGGCGTGTGACGTGTAACTCCTGCTTCATTGAACATGCCGGATGTCATTTCAGTGAACATATCCATTGTAGACTTAATAACTCTCACACAGAATCTGAGGAAATCTGCGTCCAGAAGAGCCGTGTTAGCCGTTATTGTACTTTCGGGATTCTCTGCCTTGTAGAGCGTAATCAATTTAATTTCTCTGTTAGTTCCGGCAATTTCTGCGATATAATTTGCGATTGTAGAACGGCCCAAGTTTTCAATCGTTACCTCTGCTTTATTATGGACTTCGCCCGTTCTGCTGGACATAAACTGCTCCATTTTTTCCGGGCTTGTAAAAGCTTCCCGGAGCAGAGATTTAGGCGTAGTCAGCGGGAACATGTATGGCGCACGTGTTACAAACAGTTTCTGGTTCACTTTTCCTTTGTAGATTTTATAATGGTCAACCGTTGAACCATCCGTCAGCTCATAGGACGGGTCCTCCACAGCGTCCGGTGCTTCAAATTTTAATTTTTGTACAATTGCACCCCATTCCAGGTCAGACATCACCATATCTGCCAGCCTGTTAGTATATCGTCTGTATGAAATGTCTGTTCTACCTACCCTCTGAATTAATGTATTTAGAAAACACTCTGTATTGTCGTTTGAAGATAATACAGTATTTCCAAGACTGATTAATCCCTGTAAATCATTAACTTGTATCTCGCTAGTTCCCATAGACTGATTTGCTAGTGACGTTACTAGCGCATAAATCTGTGTTGTTTCCATTTTATCCTCCTTAATTCATTTTTAGTAAATATCTGGTTTCAGATTCTACAACGCCATGGTCATAAAATCCAAAGTGTCTCTGTGCTTCTTTAACTGCTTCAGATGTTACCTCCCCGAAAATGCAATCAATATCGTCAATAGAACCAAGAAAACCGAGGCGAAAAAGATGGAACTGAATCCAGCCTACGCCCTCTCCACGCATATAATTTTCAGTCAGCCAATAATGTGCCGTGGGTTCACTGAATGGATTTTCCATATCGTCTGATTCCCCGTCCTCATACCACTCGGAAATATCTACCATTCCAGAAAATCCTAAAATAATACATCTGGAAGAATACTGCCAGCCAACCAGCGTATGTTTTTCATACGTTACCGGTTTATAGGAAATATCTGCTTGATAATTTGGCGTGATAGTTTTCGTTGATGGATAACGTGCAATCCATACAATAGCATCTTTCGGAATATAACTTGCATATCTGGTATACATTGAAAGATATGTATAATAGTATACCTCACACCCCAGTTTTGATTTGAGATATTCTTCGCACAATCTTGCAGAACCATTGTAGAAAATTTCTACGTTTTCAATGTCCAGAATAACGGGGCATTTCAGATTGTTTTTATGATATACTTCGATTAATTTGTCGCAATATTCAGTATAATTTTCCGGTGTGCTATACAGATACATATATACGCCTTTTACATCAATATTGTAATTTCTAGCCTGTTCCAGAAAATGGTTGAAATTTGCGTCAAGCGTTTTATTTCTTTTTATACTTCTCAAAATCACTCCGTCAATTCCAGAGGATTTCAGAAATTGAAAACTTGCTTTTCCCTGATACTCGGATATATCAATAACTTTCATCATTACCCTCCTCTTCCTCTCCTCCGAGTTTTGCGCACAGTTTATTTACTGCAACTGTCAATTTTGACAGAGCATCAGTCATAGTCTGGTCACGTTTGTAGAAATACCATGCCATTAGCAGACACATGACAATGGGAAATCCCACTGTGCTGATAATAGTTGTAATGTCCTGTACTGTCATATATTGTACCTCCTTATTTTTCGGATGTCCAGCCCATCATTTTTCCGATTAGCTCTTCATCCGTTTCTTTATTTCCACCCGCTAAATCTAGTCGATTTACTAGGGTGTAATTCATTTTTTTAACGTCCGTCAGCTCTTTTTTAGCTTCGTCTAGTTCTTTTTTGAACTTCGCACTCTCTTCCTTTAGTGCGCTGATTTCAATTTCTTTTTCGTCTGTCAATTTTTTAGTTTTATTGAAATCTTCTTCTAGTTTTTCATATTCTTTATTGGCTTCTTCAATGGTTTTAAAATCTGCCATTTTTTACTCCTTTCTTATGTTAGAGGGGCTTTTGGTTAGTCACTCCAGCGCGCCACTTCCGGTGGTTGACCATGCGCTTTTTCCGCCCCTCTGATTATGTTATATCACACTTTTAGAAACTCTGTCAAGCGGTTTTTTGTGTGATAATCTGAAAAATACAGATTACCACTGAAATATTCTTCGCGTAACATAATTCCATACCTGCGCATAAATTGAATTTGAGAACGCTTCTCAAAATGCACAGTGTCGGACCGGATGTTGCAGGCGTAAAATTCGCGGCGGCTTTTATGACGATATACGTAAATATCTTCTATAGCGCACAAACAGGAATATTCTGAAATTGCTTTTATGCGTTTTATTCCATAAAAATCATTGTAGGTGAATTCATTGTCTAGTGCATGTTCATAATATTTTGTGCCTTGCGTTGCTCTGTACAATGCTGTTTTTTCTTTTTCTGCTCTGAACTCTGCACATATTGGCAGATTTACTACAATGCCCCTTTCTGGATAGTATTTCATCTCCTGTCCCGTTGCCTTCATGCGTTCAATATCATACACTAGTCCCCATTCTGATAATATTTCTGAATCAATGTTGACGGCGTTTGAGGCCATGATACATTTAACAGCAGGCTTTCCAAAAAATTCCCTGTTACGATTTATGGACTCGTACATGTTGAAAAAAATATCCGCTTCGCCTTTAATGCGCAATTGTGACGGTTTTCGTATAAATTCGTCATAAAAAATCACATCACATTCCGGTAATGAAATACCACGGGCATTTTCAAACGTTGACAGTGCGGCTCCTACTCCTACCATGTTATCTATCTTATCTCGATAAATAAATGCGTCTGATTTAGTACGTTTAAAATGTATGTCTGTTCCTAAATCTTTGTTTATGTCCTTAAATGGATTAAACCTCTCGCTTGCACATCTATCTAGCTCGTCCTCTCTACGTCTGAAATATGCTAGAAATTTGTTTTCTTCCGTTACGTATTTTAATGTTGAATATGTCTTTCCCGGCCCCCGGGAAGATATGATTATGAAAAACGTTGCTTTTTCATATCGCTCTAAAAGGGGCCGGATATCATAGAAAACGTTATTCTTCAATTTCTCCGCCTTCATAAATAATGGCTTTCAGATTAGCTTTCATGAATCCCTGCCGCTGTGTTTTTGACGGGAATTCTCTGACTACAATTGAAAATGCTTCAATCTTTTTTCCGCTCTCTTTTTCGGCTTCTGTTATCAGATTGCAAATTGCTACAATATCGTCGAATAATGTTTCGCTACTTGTATAATACTGTGAGCCGTCTTTATCAATCAGAAAATAATTTTTGTAGTCAACGCTTGCCGCATCTTTTACCATGTCATTGTGCACATTGCAAACACATACGTTTACAATGCCGTCAATCTCAAAAACTCCTTCATTTTCTTGCACCATGTCATTAATGCCGATTGCACCAGACGTGTCTCTAACGTTGAATTTCTGAATTGTTGTCATTGGTCGGAATGAATGTTCTATAACAGATGAATATGCCATGTTTTATTCTCCTTTCTTTTCCTGAATCTTAGAATTTGCCAGCCAGGTAGTCATGTCCATTTCTCTGGTTACTTTTACCTCGCCCTGATATGCGCCACCTAACTGCGTGCATTCAAGTGCTTCCTCCATAGTAGCGCAATCGGCTACCACATCCCCCGGCATAATCACCCGGTATACTGTATCAGTTCTTGTAACTTTCTTTGCCATATCTGATTTCCTCCTTTATTTAATTTATTGGTTCATATGGCTGAACCGAGTAGACTTCCGGGGACTTGCACCCCGGTTGATTTCTTAGTCCTCTACTTTTCCGATAACATGAAAGCCGCCAATTTCAACTAATCTTTTAATAAATCCATCACAAGTATTATATGTTACTTCGTATAATTTAGTTTCTTTTCCAAGCATTCCCGATACATTACGCGCAAATAAAAACGCCGTATCTATTGTAGGAAACTTAAACGTTGTAATTTCTCCTAAATCCTCAATTACCATTACAATATATTTCATTTTTTACATCTCCTTTTCTATTCCTACTACCTTTCCATCTTCAATAATGAAACCGTATTCTTTACCTAATTCTTTCATTGCAAAATCAGCGACTATTCTAAAAAATATGTGAGACATTTTATTAAAATCTTTCTGTTCGCTCTCTGAAAATCTTATTGTTACCATTAAAAACATCTCCTTTTCTTATTAGCCATGGCTGGCTAAAACCTCTGGCGGGACTTGCACCCGCCTGTTGATGCTGAGGTTATTCAATGATTTTATATACCGCATGCGCCGCTTCTGATATATCACAGCACTGCTTTTCACTTATAATATGTAAAGATAGAAAAGCGGATAAAACAGCCCATAAATCTGTATATGCCTGTCTAGCACAACTTTTGGCGTTCATATTGGTAAACTCGCAGACAAGCGTAAAGTTCCTGTCGATTATGTCGGATGCACTTGAAATAAAACTCTTTAATTCATGTACTTTCATTATTCATTCTCCTTCCTATGGCTTAACCTTAAAAATATACCTCCCATGCCGCATCAATCAAGAACCCATATTCTTCATCTGATAATATATCTGCATAATATAAACCCTCTATCATGCCTTGGAACTTGTAAAAATAAATTCTTTCATCTCTTTCATTATTGTTATTAGATGCTTCTACTAACAATTTAAAGAACACGTTAATCATGTCTATAGTTAGAATATTCATTTTATTTCTCCTTTCTCGTACCTCCTCGGTACATTATTATAATAGCATGAAATACAATGATTGTCAATAGTTCTTTTTAATTTTTTCAAATATTTCTTTATATTCTCCTGTCACACCTAAAACATATGTTGTAGGAACTAGTGCTAAATTTGACGCCGTAAGAAACTTACAATTATCTACTTCTATTATATGTGGCTTAGAATCATTATAATATGCTGTCATATTTCCTGACGGGTCAAAAATCATTCCTAGCTGGAACTTGTCAACGGAACCTAGCTCTTGCATTTTTTGCGCTCCCAGCTTCTTTGACAATCCCGCTACCGTAACGTGTATTTTATTATCTTTTCCATCCAGATAACAATATTTTTTTGCACCCATTGTTTTATACTCTTTATAGTGTGCGTCATGCTCCCAGATTCCCATATATGCATTACCTTTAGGCGTTTTTACTATGGGCGGTATAGGGGATGATTTAATCAATTTTATTATTTCCTCATTTAATTTTTCATAGAATTCCAAATGACCGTTAAATACTTTGTTACTGTCTGTATCAGAATATATTGCGTCACGTCCTAACGGTTCTCTACCTTTATGTAGATTCATTCTTGCATGTGCTGTCACCCACACCCCCCATTGATATGCTAGAAATCTATTTCTATTTTTATTATACTTTTCTATTTTTTCTTCAATGTCTACCTCTTCTTCTCCCCATTCTCCTGCTTCGTATGTGATTGATTCCTGCAATATATCTGTTACCATCATCCCGTAACTGCCATTAACTCTATTTTTAGATTTCATATATTCATATTCTTTTCCCTCTATTCCCTTTAACAATGTTTTTTCAGTGAATAATAGTAATAATGTTTTTCTAATTGGTGTTGGTAGATAACCATATTTTGAAACATATAATCTTGAGCAGTATAATGCGTCAATTTTATATACCTCTCTAATAATTTTTAGGTCTATATCGGTTATAGTCATTTCCAGGCTTTGTGCTTTCAATATACGGCCATTATCGTTTACACTCTTTTTTACGTTTTGACATTTTGAAAATGATATATACGGCATACCTGTTTTTCCTATGTATTGCACTCCCTCAACTTTAATGTGCATTAATAGCGCAAAATCCTCTTTCTTTTCCCATTCTAACAGATTAGCGGGGTTTACTTTTTGGAATGTTGTCATAGGAAATTTCCCTACCATCATAGCATATGGGTATGATGAATGTATGTCCCAGCTATCTATATTTTCTAGGACTTCATTCACCCAGTATGCGTTTGCGTGTGTATCCCCGCCACGGAACGCCTGCTTTAATAGTGTATATGTTTCACGTGAAACATGAATATCCTGAACTGCACGCATTGATTTCTTATCTGCTTGCATAGCTTCGCTGTATTGCCGGCGCACATATCCGGTTGAGGTCATGGGTATAGTTATTAATGTATCATCTCTTAATCGTGATTCTATACACTCATATAATCCGCGTACATCATTATAATGATATGATTCCTCTATTTCTGTAAATGGTGTAATGGGCGTTCTTATTTTTCTATAATCATATACGCCTACATTTTTACAATGTATTACGCCTTTTTCGTTTTCACAGAATTTTTCTAATGACATATTAGACAACATATAACTACACCGGAATTCTATACCTTCAAAACAACGGGCTTTTATGGGTTTCCGTTTTTTACGGGCGAAAATTTCTTCCCATGTCAGAAAATTTTGCATGAATTGAAATTCATATGGTAGGTTATGAACGTAACATATTATGCAATGGTCTGAATCACATCCTAGTTCTTGCAATTTTTCTACTAGCTCTTGGAATTCCTCCCACCTTCTGCCGAAAATTACTTTGTTATCTATGCAAAATTGCCATTGATACATCCACGCCTCAGCGTTTTCTGGTGTTCCATCTTTTGACCTGTCCCAACGTGTACTTGTTTCAATGTCGAATGTCGCAAATATATTTGTAGCGTAGAATCTATATTTTTTATATTTTGTCCATTCAAAATGAATATCATAAAACGGGAAATCTTCAACTGTCCATACTGGTTCATTTAAAATTCCCATTGTAGTGTGCACAGGAATTACACGCATTTTTTTTCCTATTCTTATTGCGATTTATTTAGATTTTCTTGAATTAGTTTAAAAGCGTCGTCAATATAGATTTCTTCATTATTTCTGTATTCTTCCTCTGCTTTTTGAATAGCGTTTAACACTTCATAATTATCGCTATTGGCCCATTGTGACGCTGATTTCATTACTTCTCCAGAATCTAGGTCAGCATATTCAGAAACCATATCACTGTCTAAAATCTGAAAAAATAAATCTCTATTTTCTACTTTGTAACCTCTCTTTTCTAATGCTCTTATGATTCTGTTTTCCCGTGTAACTAGTCCTCTATATGTTGATGTTTTTGCCCTTAAATAATTGTTTAATGATAATGCTTGTTCTTCTAATTCGTCTAATGATAATGCAGATAGTCTTGAGCCAAAAGTTTTTCTATTCATGGACTCTAATTTATTTTTAGCTATATCATAGACTGCTCCACGTCTGTTAGCTCTCCTTTTCTCTATATCACGCATGCGTCTATTTGCTTTCTTTGCGTTTTCTTTTATGTATGATTCTAGTCTCTTTCTGTCTCCTCTGTCTGCTATTTGCCTTATTCTTCTATTACTTAACATATGTATGCACCTCCTGTCAGTATATTATAACACTTTTCCTATGTTTTGTAAATATGCCGTATGGCGCACAATTGTCTGACTATTGCGGACATATTGGAATTAATTTAC
>ERZ1643246.3837-NODE-3837-length-12441-cov-6.850557_pt1 | contig 12441 bp, 8 predicted proteins | sample MGYA00579265_ERZ1643246 | MGnify/ENA primary metagenome ERZ1643246 (study PRJEB29033, sample SAMEA4952261) | chicken gut metagenome | biome: Broiler Chicken; feature: Gastrointestinal Tract; material: Caecum | place: Ireland | collected 2018 | study: Broiler...
TTTAGCTTATAAGCAAATTAATTTGATGTATAACATTTGTGAAAATGTAACACTAAAAAAGACTAGGATTCGCACTCCTAGTCTTTTTTCAGGTCTAATCATCTATTTCTTTTAAAATCAAAAGAATAATGATTAATGCAATTAATTTGATGTATTTTTCATTTGTTCAAATAACACCTCCTTTCTAGCTTATTGCCGAAAGGCCACTTTAATATACAACATTTTTAAAAACTATTCAATAAAGTTTAAAATTTTTTTCTCTTTATTTTACGCGAGTTATTTAAACATTTTCTAACACACTTCAGCAAAGTTATAATAAATTAAAAAAGTAGGTATATGAAGTTATGCAGGAATAAAAGTTTTAAGTCTGGTTATTTTTTAATATGAATAATTTAAATGGTCATGAAAAATAAAAATATTTGACGAATATATATATAAATGCTATTATATAGTTACATTAAACAAATAAAACATTCAAAGTTCTGCGAATGTCATTTGTGTTTGTATGTGTATCACAACTACACATATTTTTTGATAAAAAATAAGTAAATATAGGTAAAAATTTATAATAGATTTTTGATATAAATGTAATTATATAAATATAATTTAAAAGGTTGCAGCAAAATTTAAATGAACGAAAATGTAAAATGTAAGAATATGTGAAAAATTGATTAAATAAAAAAATTAAAAAATGATAAAAAAACATTTTTAGTGTATAATAAATAATATAAAAATAATAAATAAAAAATAGATAAATATTGATTTACAAAAAATTATATAATATAATATATTATGTAGTATAATAAGTAAAAGAGAGGTCATATTATGGCAAAAAGATTAGGAGTAATTTTAGGAATAATATTAATAATGATTTTAAGTCTAACAAGCATAAACTATGCAGTAAATGATAGTGATGGAATATGGTTAGGCTTAAGAGGAAGGTCAAATGAAAGAGAGACCGGAACATATACCTTTAATAATAAATCTATATTTAAAATAGTACAATATAGAAACTCGACAGGAACAGAAGAAGGAAATAATGCTACTATTTATTGCTTAAGAGCAGGAAAAGGATTCGGTTCAGAAGCATATGAAAATAGTATTATTAAATATACACAATATTTTGATATGAAATTTCCAGAAGAAATAGAACAGCCATATAGAAACGAATTACCAACAGATGAAAAAACATATAGTGAACTAGTGTGGTTATTAGACCATTTATATATACCAGCACAAACTGGTGCTAGTTCAGAAGAAATAGAACTTGCAAATGCATCAAAACAAAATCTATTAGATAATGCAGGAGTTTCAGAAGATAGCTTTTTAAGAGATGAAGTAACATATGCAGATGAAATAGAAGATATATTAGAATGTATTCAGCAAGTAGCAATATGGCATTTCACAAATCCAGGAGACGAATACTATAATGAAAGTACAGACCATTTAGAACTAAAAGTAGATGGTGAATCTTTAAGTGATAAATATAGTTTAGACTTTGCAGATAATGAAATAGATAGTATATATAGATACTTAGTACAAGGAGCAATAGATGCAGTAGAAGGCGGATACACATATGAAGATGCAAGTGCAATATTAGATCCATTAGAATTAGATAAAAATAGAGCAGCAGTAACAATAGAAGGTTCAAACTATATAATAGGACCATATAAACTAAACAAAGAATCAAATGTAGAATATGAAATGAATGTAAAACTAATGAATGGAACTACAGATATTACAAATGCAAAAATATTAAATAATAGTAAAGAAGAAATCCAAGAAGGAACTACAGTAACAGACAAAATAGCAAGTACAATAGGAAACGACTTTTATATATCTGTACCAATATCATCAAATATATCTAATTTTAATATAGAAGTATCAGTAAAATTCTATGAAACAACACAAACATTTTGGTCAGTTGGTGAAACAAGCTTAACACAAAATCAACCAGTAGTAATACTATCTAGAGAAGAAGCAGAATACAAAATGAAACATGAATTACCAATAGAAAGTCCAAAATTCGATTTAGCACTTAGAAAATATATAACAAGTATAAATGGTGAGCCTGTAAATCCAAGTAGAGAGCCACAAATAACACAGGAATACTTAAGAGGACTTGCTACAGGAACGGCAGACTTTGATAATGGAACAACATCAACAAAAAATCACACTAAAACACCATTATTAATAGAAAATGAAGACAAAATAATATACACAATAAGAATATATAATGAAGGTGATTTAGATGGATATGCTAAAAAAATAGTAGACTATTTACCAGAAGGATTAGAATTGGTAGACCAAAGTGAAAGTACAATAAATACAAAATATAATTGGCAAGTAGGAGAAAGTAAAGGTGGAAAAACACAGGTATATACTAACTATTTAGAAAATGAGTTAATACCTAAGTTTGATAAAGCACCAGTAGATGGAACATATGAGCTAAACTATAGAGATGTACAAATAGAATGTAAAATAGTAAAAGAACCTACTCAGCAAGATATAACATTTAAAAATGTAGCAGAAATACAAGAAGCAGAAGATGTAACAGGAAGCACTCAAGATAGAGACTCTACACCTGGAAACTTAACAGATGAACAAATAAAAGACTATTTACCAGGAACATCAGAAGCAGGAAAAGGTTATGAAGATGATGATGACTATGAAGAATTAATAATGTTAGGTAAATACTTTGATTTATCATTAAGAAAATTCATAACAGGAGTAAATAATGTAGCAGTAACAGATAGAGAACCACAAGTAGATGTAAGCCCATTACTTGCAGGACAAACAACAGCAATATATAACCATACAAAAAATCCGGTAAGTGTATCAGCAGGAGATATAGTAACATATACAATAAGAGTATATAATGAAGGGCAAGTAGATGGATATGTAGATGAAATAGTAGACCATCTTCCACCAGAACTAGAATTTATAATAGATGACGAAATAAATATTAGCAATGGATGGATACTAGACCCAGCAGATAGTACACAAAGAACTATAAGGACAACAAAACTATCTAAAGAAAATGATGTAGACAATATAATAAAAGCATTTAATCCAGAGACAAAAGAAATAAGCTATAGAGATGTGCAAGTAAGATGCAAAGTAAAAGAAACAGCACAAACTCAGAAAAAAATAACTAATATAGCAGAAATAACAGAATATAGTAATGATTCAAACTTAGTAGATAGAGATAATTCAAAAGATGTAGTATTACCATCAGATGAAGATTTACCAAACTATAAAGATGATGAAATAAACTCAGGAATAGAATATATACCTGGACAAGAAGACGATGATGACTTTGAAAAAATAATATTAGAAAAATTTGACTTAGCATTAAGAAAATTCATTACAGGTGTAAATGCAGAAGAAATAACAAATAGAATTCCACAAGTAGATACTTCAAAATATGGAACAATAGGAGAAGATGGTAAAGAAATAACAAGCTTTGAATATAATCATACAAAAGAACCAGTAAGAGTAGAACACAATGACCTAGTAACATATACAATAAGAGTATATAACGAAGGAACAAAAGCAGGATATGCAGCAGAAATAAAAGATGATGTACCAGAAGGCCTAATATTCTTACCAGACAATGAAGTAAATAAACAATATAGATGGAAGATGTATGATGAAAACGGAAATGAAACAGAAAATGCAGAAGAAGCAGTATATATAAGAACAGACTATCTATCAAAAGAAAATGAACAAGTAGAAGGAGAAAACTTACTTCAGGGGTATAATCCAGAAACAATGGAAGGACCAGACTATAAAGACGTAAAAGTAGTATTCAGAGTAGGAATGCCAAATACATCAGATAGAATAATAATAAATAAAGCAGAAATAAGCAAAGACACAGATGAAGATGGAGATGATGTAACAGACATAGACTCAACACCAGATGAATGGAATGAAGGAGAAGATGACCAAGACATTGAAAAAATCTATGTAAAATACTTTGATTTAGCCTTAAGAAAATGGGTAAGTCAAGTAATAGTAATAGAAGACGGAGTAGAAAAAGTAAAAGACACAGGACACTATGCAGAACAAGACCCAGAACCAGTAGTAAAAGTAGACTTAAACCAAAAAAGAATAGATAATACAATAATTAAATTCAAATATCAAATAAGAATAACAAACGAAGGAGAAATAGCAGGATATGCAACAGAAATATCAGACTATATACCAGAAGGATTAGAATTTAATCAAGCAGATAATCCATTATGGAAAGAGGTAGATGGAAAAATAGTAACAGACCAATTAAAAGATACATTATTACAGCCAGGAGAAAGTGCAACAGTAGAAGTGATACTAACATGGATAAATGATGAAGAAAACATGGGTGTAATGATAAATACAGCAGAAATTAGTGAGGACTATAATGAAAGTGATACACCAGATATAGACTCAACTCCAAACAATAAAGAAGAAGGAGAAGATGATATAGATGATGCTCCAGTAGCCTTAACAATGGTAACAGGTTCAGCTCCAACATATATAGCAATAGGAGCAGGAACACTTGCAATAATAGCTGGAGGAGTATTCTTAATAAAAAGGTATATAGTATAATATAAAATATAAAAAATAATTAAAAGGATAGTTAAAAGCTATCCTTTTAATTATAAAAGAAGAATAAAAATTAACAAAATGTGACAAAATAGAAAATAAATATTCTAAAAAACGTTTACTTTAAAAAAAACGTATGCTATAATGCAAAATAGGTATAATATTAATATAAAATAAATAGCCAAAGAGGTGTATATATGAATCAAATATTATCAATGCAAATGCAAAAAGAGGAAAGTATAAATAAAAATAAAGGATATAAAAGTTCAAATAATAAAATAGCAGTAGCATCAGCTGTGAGGTTATTTGCAATATTAATTTTAATATTTGGAATAATACTAATAGGAGATTCTGTATATGGAATAGTAAGTTCAGTTCCAAAAGAAAAAGACAATCCAAGTGTATCTACGGAAAGTATAGGTGCAGAAGCAATAATAAGAATAGTAACACAAAAACCATTAAAACAGATGACATATAGATGGGGAGATGGAGAAGAAACTGTAGTAGAAGGAAATGGAACTGTAGAACTAGAAGTTACAATAGATATACCAACAGGAAACAATATATTAAATATAAAAGTAACAGACTATTATGGAAATGAAACAGAATATCAAAAACAATATATAAATCAAAGAACAGATAATACAAAGCCAACGATAGAAATAAGTAGTGTTGGAAGTAAGCTAAATATAAGAGCTACAGATAATACAGAAATGTCATATATTGCATATAAGTGGAACGAAGAAGAAGAAACAAGAGTAGATATTGATGAAAACGCACAAGACAAGAAAACATTAGAAACAAGAATAGAAGTAAAAAAAGGACAAAATACATTAACAATAATAGCCGTAGACAAAGATGGTAATAGAGAAACAAGAACAGAAACAATAAAAGGAGCAAATAAACCTACATTTGAAATTACATCAGAAGGAAACAACTTATTAATAAATGCAAAAGACGAAGAAGGTATAAGTAAAATATCTATTACAGTAGACGGTGTAACCACAGATACTGGAAATACTCCAATAAATCAAAAAGAAGTTACAGCACGTCAAGAACTTACATCTGGAAGCCATACAATAACAGTTATAGTAACAAATATGAGTGGATTAACAGAAGAACAATCATTTACAGCAGTGTTATAAGGAGAATAAGGTATGAAACATATTTATGTATTAGATGAAGATAAAGAAAAAATAATATATAAAGCACTAGTACAAATAATGGAAAAAGAAAAAAGTATAAAAGTGCATAATTATAAAATATCAGAAATATCAGAAGCATTAGTAAACATTCCTGATATAGTAGTTGTTAATGAAGATAATATAAATGTAGACATGGAAAATGTATTTAAACAAATAAAATCAAATGAAGACAACTCAATTACACCAATTATAGTACTATCTTCAAATAAAGAGCAAAATCATATTATAGAGACATTAAAAAATGATGTTGAAATATATCTAACAAAGCCAGTAAATGATGAAATACTATATTATAGTATAATGAATATAATGAAATTATTAAATAGAAATAGAATGGTAAGTCCACTTACGGGCTTACCAGGAAATGTCCAGATTCAAGCAGAAATGAAAAAAAGATTATCAAATGGTAAAAGTTATGCAATGATATATATAGACCTTGATAATTTTAAAGCATATAATGATACATATGGATTTTCAAATGGCGATGAAATGATAAAATTAACAGCAAGAGTTATAACAAAAAATGTAATGAAAAATGATGAAAATGAACAAAACTTTGTGGGACATATTGGAGGAGACGATTTTGTAGCAATAGTAGAAGGCGATGATTATGAACAAGTATGTCAAAATATAATAGCAGAGTTTGATAAGAGCGTGGAAAAATATTTCTCTAAAGAAGATGTAGAAAGAGGATATATAGAAGTAGAAAATAGAAAAGGAGTAATGGAGCAATTTCCATTAACCACAATAAGTGTAGGAGTTGTGGAAGTTACACCAGAAAGATTTAAAAATACCTTAGAAATAGGAGAAGCAGGAGCAGCAGTAAAACACTTAGCAAAAACTATATATGGAAGTACATATGTAATAGATAGAAGAAAAAATAGAGAAGAAATATTTGATAAAGCAGAGCAAAAAGAAATTACATAAAAATGTGGATAAAATGTGCAACACTTTTTTGAAAAAATATAAAAAAATTTCAAAAAATGTATTGCATTTTTTTTTATATTGTATTACAATCTAAGTGAAGTGGAGAAAAGTGGTACAAAGTGGTGAAAAGTGAAAAGGAAGTGAGTAAAAGTTGTTAATAGGGGAATTCGAATATTCTCTAGATGCAAAAGGCAGATTAGTAATGCCATCAAAGATAAGAGAAGACATAGGAGAAAAATTTATAATCACAAAAGGTTTAGATGGATGTTTATTCGGATTTTCAATGCAAGAATGGAACAACTTTGAACAAAAACTAAAAACACTACCACTCACAAACAAAAATGCCAGAGACTTTGTAAGATTTTTCTTATCAGGAGCCATAGAATGCGAAATAGATAAACAAGGAAGATTTCTAGTAGCAGGAAACCTAAGAGAATATGCAGAATTAGAAAAAGAAGCAGTAATAACAGGAGTAGGAACTAGAATTGAAATCTGGAACAAAGATAAATGGAAAAGCTATAATAGTGAAGAAAATTTATCAGCAGATCAGATTGCAGAAAACATGGCAAACCTTGGAATGTTAGGTATATAACTTTTATAAGTTTATATAAATTCAAACTAAAGAAAAAATACAAAAATAACAAAAGAAAAAATATTAAAAAACAAAAGAAGAAGTGTACAAAAGACAAAATCCCAAAAAGGATACTTACATAGGAAAAAGTTATATTTTACTAAAGAGTAAGATATACTAAAGATAAAACAGCAAAATACCAATTTAAACAAAAGATGACTAACAAAAGAAAAAAGTGGCGGTTGGCTATTTATGCCAACTGCTTGTGCTATTATTTATGAATAAAGGAGAATCTAATTGGAATTTAAGCATATACCAGTATTATTAAAAGAAACAATAGAAGGACTAAATATAAAACCAGATGGAATATATGTAGATGGAACAATTGGAGGAGCTGGACATAGTAAAGAAATAATAAAAAAATTATCACCAAAAGGAATCTTAATAGGGATTGATAAAGATGAAGAAGCACTTAAAGCAGCAGAAAGCAACTTAAAAGGGTATAAAAACTATAAATTAATACATGGAAACCATGACAATATAAAAGAAATATTAGAAGAAATAGGAATAGATAAAGTAGATGGAATACTGTTAGACTTAGGAGTATCATCATATCAACTAGATGAAAAAACAAGAGGATTTAGTTATATAAGTGACAATAAGCTTGATATGAGAATGGATAGAAATCAAAAACTTTCAGCATATGATGTAGTTAATAAATATGATGAACAAAGACTAGCAGATATAATATATAAATATGGTGAAGAAAAATATGCAAGAAAAATAGCAAAAAGTATATGTATATTAAGAAAAAATAAACCAATAGAAACTACAAAAGAATTAGTAGAAATCATAGAAAAAAACTTGCCAAAAACAAAAGAAGGACACCCAGCCAAAAAGACATTTCAAGCAATAAGAATAGAAGTAAATAATGAAATAGAACCTTTATACAATACAGTAAAAGAATCAATAGAATGTTTAAAAGAAGGCGGAAGGCTTTGCATAATAACATTTCATTCATTAGAAGATAGAGCAGTAAAAGAAGCATATATAGACTCACAAGGAAAATGTACATGCCCAAAAGACTTACCATACTGTATATGTGGGTGTAAATCATTAGGAAAAATAATAACAAAAAAGCCAATAGAAGCAAGTATAGAAGAAAAAGAAACAAACCCAAGATCTAAAAGTGCTAAATTAAGAATATTTGAAAAGAAAGAAAAGTAAAGAGGTGATAACTGATGATAGGCTATTATGAATATGAGACAAGCCCAAGAAAACTTAAGCCAGAATATGAACCAGGCAGAAAGAAAGTAAACAAAACTACAAAAAAGCATTTGGCAAATAAAAAAAGTAAAGTAAATGAATACTCAAAAAAGAAAGTAAAATACATAGTAGGCATACTATTTGCATTCATAATATTACTAACAATAAGTTATCGTTACTCATTAATAAATACTAAATTCAACGAAAAAGAATCGCTAAAATCAAACTTAGCAGAAATACAAAAACAAAATGCACAATTAAATTTAAATATAGAAAAAAGTACAAATATAAATAATATAGAACAACAAGCAAAAGAAAAATTAGGAATGAAAAAACTAGACAATAACCAAAAAGTATATGTTAGCTTACCAAAACAAGACTATGTAGAATCATCAGCAGAAGAAGTACAAACAGAAGAAGAAGAAACATGGTGGGAAGCACTAATAAATGATTTATTTGGAAAATAAAATAGAATTAATATTAAATGAAATTAATATTAGTTCTTTTTTTTTATTTTCCTAAATACATATATATTGGAGGTATAGATATGTTAGTAAAAAAAAGTGTAAAAAAGAGAATGAAAAATTCTATTTTTTTAGTATTAATAATTATAATAGCATTGATAACAAGAATAGGATACATACAATTAATAGAAGGAGAAAGTTTAAGAGAAAAAGCATATGCACAGCAAACTGCAGATAGAAGTGTTAGTGCAAAAAGAGGAACAATATATGATTCTACAGGAGAAACTGTACTTGCAGTAAGTAGTACAATAGAGACTGTAACAATAAATCCTACGAATATAAAAAATGAAGATAAAGAAAAAGTTGCTAAAAAATTATCAGAATTATTCGAAGTAGATTATGAAAATACTTTAAAAAAGGTAAAAAAGAGGTCATCAATTGAAACAATAGCAAAGAAGGTTGATAGAGATAAAACAAATGAACTTAGAAAATGGATGAATGAAAATAATATAAAAGAAGGGATAAATATAGATGAAGATACAAAAAGATATTATCCTTTAAATAATTTGGCTTCACAAATAATTGGTTTTTGTGGTTCTGATAACCAGGGATTAAGTGGGATAGAAGCTAAATATGATAAATATTTAAAAGGAACAAATGGAGCGATAAGTAGAATTACAGATGCATCAGGAAGTACAATAGAAGATACATCAGAAACATATACAGAGCCTAAAGACGGAGATGATTTAATACTTACAATAGATGCTACAATTCAAGGAATTGCAGAAAAATATTTAAAAGAAGCTTGTATAGACAATAAGTGTACAGATGGTGGAAATGTAATTATAATGAACCCTAAAACAGGTGACATTTTGGCATTAGCAGGTTATCCCGACTATAATTTAAACGAACCTTTTAAAGTAGACGAAAGCTTGCCTAAAGAAGAGCAAAATAAGCAAATGCAAGGACTTTGGAGAAATAAAGCTATATCAGATACATATGAACCAGGTTCTACTTTTAAACTAGTTACAACATCTGCAGCTCTTGAAGAAGGGATAACTACACCAGATAAAGCAGGTGAATTTAATTGTATAGGATATATTGATGTTGCTGGTGTAAAAATGAAATGCTGGAGATATTATAACCCTCATGGAAGTGAAAGCTTAAGGCAAGCTCTTATGAATTCTTGTAATCCAGTATTTATAGGGTTAGGGCAAAAAATAGGCGTTCATAAATATTATGAGTATTTGAATAAATTCGGATTCTTTAAAACAACAGGAATAGACCTTCCAGGAGAAGCAAGTTCAATATTTTTGAAAGAAGAAAAAGTAGGACCAGTAGAATTAGGAACAATAGCATTTGGGCAAAGATTTGAAATTACTCCAATACAAATGGCCACAATGCTTTCTACAATTGCAAATGGTGGTATATATATAAAGCCAAGAGTAGTAAAACAGATAATTAGTAATACAGAATATGATGAAAATGGAAATAGGAAAGTAACAGATATAGAAGTACAAAAAGGTGAGAGAGTAATTTCAGAAAAAACATCAAAAGAAGTTTTAAGTATGATGCAAACTGTTGTAGATGAAGGAACAGGAAAAAATGCAAAAGTAAATGGGTACCATATAGGAGGAAAAACAGGAACATCAGAAGACGGTGTAAACACTAATAAATATGTAACTTCATTTATAGGGACAGCACCAATAGAAGCCCCACAAGTAGTTGTATTAATTACACTATATAATCCAACAGGGGAAGGAGGACATCAAGGAGGAGGAGTAGCAGCACCAGTAGGAGGTCAAATATTTAGTGAAATATTACCATATCTTGAAATAGAAAAACACGAAGAAAATTAAGGAAAGTAAAACTGATAGTGTGAAAATATTTATAAAATATATAAATTTAAATATTCTCACACTATCATAATGATATATACGCTATTGACTATTTAGCATATATTCTTACTATGTTACCTATTGTAATATTGGTAAAATTATGATATTCTAGAGATATAATAAGAGGGAGTATCAATGAAAAAAGTAAAAATACAAAAAAATGTAGATGAATTAGAAATAAAATTTATGGATACTAATAATAAAGCATAGGAGTTAATAGAAATAAGATTAGAAAATAAGTACTATGAATTATATAATAAAAAACTAAAAGAAATAGCTATAAAATGGTGTAAGGAAAATAATTTAGAATATGAAGAATAGGAGAAATATATGAATTTAAAAGAAAAAGAATTATGGTTAGAATTATATAAAGTAGCTGAAAAAATACAAAAATTAGAACCATGGAAATATTTGTGGGACGTGGATTTATTAGTATATATATGTAAGGAGATGGACGAAATCTTTTATTGTAGTGTAATGGGACATGGAGGAATGCACAAAGCATTAGCAATTTATCAGGGAGAACAAGTCTTTGGATTTTTAGAAATGGCAAAAAATCAAGTACCAGAACATGTATTATTAAATTATGATGAATGTATTACATGTAATTTTATGAGAAGAGAACAAACATTACCTAAAAATAGAGAAATAATTAAAGAATTGGACTTAAGCTTTAGAGGAACATGGATATCATTTGAAAACTTTGAAAAAGGATATGAACCAAGTCCAATAAATATAAAGCAAGTAAAAATAATGATAGAAGCATTAAAAAATTTCTATATGATGCTTAAAGCAATTATAGTAAATGGCTTTAAAGTAGATTTTGAAAATGGAGAAGTTTTAATAAGATTTTATGATGAAGATAGAAAATTATTTGTAAATTATCCTGCACCACTAATATTACCAGAAAAACATTATGATAAGATAAAAATTGATGATGAATTTGTAAAATATGCAATGAAACTGCCAAAAACAGAAATGGAAATTGAATATGAATTTTTAAATTATCTTCCCATAAAAATAAGAGATAATAAAGAAGAAGATGGAAGATATTATTATCCTAGAGCAAGATTTATGGCAGACAGAAATTCTGGAGTGGTAATATTACATGATTTAATAGACAAAAATGACTATGAAAATGAAAACGATTATATAGTAGAATCTGTAGAAATTTTAATAAATAATTTCCTTGAAATGGGAATACCTAAGAGTATATATGTAAGAGATGAAGAAACAAAAATGTTTTTAAAAGATATAGCAGATAAGGCAAAAATTAAGATAATAGTAAGTCCAAAACTAAAAGCAATTGATAAGTTTTATGATTCCTTAGGTAGAATGGGAATGTAAAGTATATTATAGGAGAAAAAATGGAGTGGAAAAATGTAACAAAGCATTTTACGGAAGAAGAAAGACAATATAATGGAAAATATTTAGAAATTGATGAAGTATATGATGATGTAGTTGAAGTTAGTCTGTTTTCTGCAAAAGATGATATATATGAAATATATATATCATTTGGTATA
>ERZ1643246.3838-NODE-3838-length-12441-cov-5.502745_pt1 | contig 12441 bp, 8 predicted proteins | sample MGYA00579265_ERZ1643246 | MGnify/ENA primary metagenome ERZ1643246 (study PRJEB29033, sample SAMEA4952261) | chicken gut metagenome | biome: Broiler Chicken; feature: Gastrointestinal Tract; material: Caecum | place: Ireland | collected 2018 | study: Broiler...
AATTTAACGGAGAAGTAAGTTATAAAAAAAAAAAAAAAATACTTACAGAAGCAATGCATATAGATGCAACTGAATTTACAAAAGAAGAAGTAATAAAAACATTTTGTGAATGTATAAAAATATTATCACATGATGTAGGAATTACACAAACTGTAAAAGATGTAGGAGCAAGAAAAGAAGATTTTGATATGCTTGCAGAAAAAGCAATGGAAGACCCATGTAAACCAGGAAATCCAAGAGATGTAACTAAGGAAGATTTTATTATGCTATATAATAAAGCATGGTAAATCAACCAATAGGGACGGTCCTTTTTGGTTGAAAGATGTCTCATAAATGCTTATAAATAAATAAAAAATACAAGTTATAAAAATATACTTGTATTTTTTATTTATGGATTTTCAACCAAAAAGGCCCGTCCCCATTGGTTGATTTAAAATTCACAATTTTTTGGTGTTCTTGGATATGGAATAACATCTCGTATATTTTGCATACCTGTTATAAACATCATTAGTCTTTCAAAACCTATACCAAAACCTGAATGTTCTACGCTTCCATATTTTCTTAAATCTAAATACCACCAATAATCTTTTTCATCTAAATTTAATTCTTTCATTCGAGTTTTTAATTTATTAATATCTTCTTCTCTTTGGCTACCTCCAATAAGTTCTCCAATTCCTGGAACTAACATATCAGCAGCAGCAACTGTTTTTCCATCATCATTTTGCTTCATATAAAATGCTTTTATGTCTTTTGGATAATCATATACAAATACGGGTTTTTTAAATATTTTTTCACTTAAAAATCTTTCATGTTCTGTTTGTATATCTACACCCCAAGATACTTTATATTCGAATTCATCATTATGTTTTTCTAGTTCTTTTATAGCATCTGTATAGCTTATTCTTCCAAATGGTTCATTTACAGTAATTTTTAGTTTATCTAATAAACCTGGTGCTATAAATTTATCAAAGAATTCCATTTCTTCTTTTGCATTTTCTAAAACATAAGATGTAATGTATTTACACATATCTTCTGCTAAATCCATGTCATCATTTAAATCTGCAAAACATATTTCTGGTTCTATCATCCAAAATTCAGCAGCATGTTTTACTGTATTAGAATTTTCTGCTCTAAATGTAGGACCGAATGTATATACATTTCTAAATGCTGTTGCATATGTTTCTGCTTCTAATTGTCCACTAACTGTTAAGTGTGAATTTTTTCCAAAAAAGTCTTTTGAAAAATCAACTTGACCGTTTTGTGTTGGAATATTTGCAAAGTCAAATGATGATACATTAAACATTTCTCCAGCACCTTCACAGTCACTTCCTGTTATAATAGGTGTGTGTACATATACAAAATTTCTTTCTTGAAAATATTTATGAATTGCATAAGATAATATACTACGCACCCTAAATACTGCATTAAATGTATTTGTTCTAGGACGAAGGTGTGCCTGAGTTCTTAAGAATTCAAATGAAGTATTTTTCTTTTGAATAGGATAACTAGTATCTGCTAAATTATATATTTGTATATTTTCTGCATGAATTTCAAATGGTTGTTTTGCATTTTCTGTTTTTACCACTTTTCCATTTACTATAATAGATGAACTTATCGTAAGCTTATTTATTTCTTCAAAATTACTTAAATTATTATCAAATACAATTTGTAAGTTCTTAAAAAAAGAACCGTCATTTAATTCAATAAATCCAAAATTCTTAGATGAGCGTACTGTTCTAACCCAACCGGCAATTTGTACATTATTATTTATATAATCACCTGTTTTCTTGTATAAATCTTTTACTAATGTACTTTTCATAATTATCAACTCCTCTTTTTAAAATATAATACACATATTATACACTAATATACATAAATTAACAATATTTTATGAAATATTAATGAAATTATCAATAAATGATAAAAAAGTAGAGGAGAATTTTATTAAGTTACAAAAAAATAGTGATATAAATTAAGTACTTCGGAAACAATAATGATAAGTCTTATAATAGTAGAATTGTTGTCAATGATAGTTTTATCAATATTTGAAATAGAAAATATTATATGTAAGTAATATATGTAAAATAATTACAATTGATATTAGCTATATAATTTTATAGTAGTAATAGTAAGATTTTTTGATTAAAAAAAGATGGGTATTATGAATATGATAATTGTAAGTATAAATATATGCCTAGTTACAAACTAGTTTTATTTGCAATGTATTCAGGAAAAATAAGATATATGAAATTTCTTAAATGTAATAAAAAGACTTGGAATAAGCAATTTAAATAAAGTACTTTACAAAGATATTATATAGTAATATAATTTTTAAAGTAAAGGAGGTATATATGAGAAAAAATATAAATAATACAGAATCAATATTTCCAATGCCAGTATTGATGATTGCAACATATAATGAAGATGGAAGTATTGATGTAATGAATGCTGCTTGGGGTACGATGTTATCTAGAAATCAAGTAATACTTAACTTAACAGAAACACACAAAACTGTTAAAAATATTAAGCAAAGAAAGGCTTTTACAGTTAGTATAGCAGATAGTAAGCATGTTGTAGAAGCTGATTATTTTGGAGTTGTATCTGGTAATAACACTCCTAATAAGTTTGAAAACAGTGGACTTACAGCAACTAAATCAGAAAATGTAGATGCACCAATTATAAATGAGTTTCCTATTTGCATTGAATGTGAGTTTATAGAATACCAAGATGATGAGTATGGTTGTGGTGTAGTAGGTAAAGTTGTTAATGTAACAGCTGATGAAAATGTTATGAGAGGAGAAAATGTTGATATTGAGTTAGTTAATGCTATTGCATTTGATCCATATACTCATGGATATTACAGAGTTACTGAAAGAGTTGGAAATGCATTTCAAGATGGTCTGAAACTTAAAAAATAATTGTATTAAGATAAGGCAGATATTTTGGTTTATAAAGTATCTGCTTTATATATTTAATATAAAAATTTATTAAATTATTTTAAATAAAAACTATTGAAAAAAAAGTTGAATTAAAATATAATGAGTAAAAGTATAACAAAGGAGGAATGAATTATGCTTAAATCAAATGTTGCTTGGAGCACAGATAAAGATAGTTATAACGCAGGTAAGGCTACTGCTAAAAAGGCCGCAAATGACCTTGTTCAAACAAAGGTCGCATTTTTATATACATCAGTTGATAATGATGTTAAAAAAGTATTAGAGGGTGTTAGAGACGAACTTGGTACTGCACCAGTTATAGGTTGTACATCAAGTGCTGGAATAATTGTTCCAGATGGATTTATCTCATCAGATAATGGCTTTGTAGGAATGCTTGCTATAGGTGATCCAGATACAGTTGTAGGAGTTGCAGGAAGTAAAAAACAAAAGACAGCAAGAGAAACAGGAAGAGAAGTTGCAAAAGAAGCTATTAAGAAAGCGGGAGTAGATTTTGCACCAGTATATTTTTATATGGTAGCATCACCAGGTGAAGAAGAAGATTATTTAAAAGGTATTCAAGATGTTATAGGTAGAGTGCCTTTCTTTGGAGGCAGTGCGGCTGATAATACTGTAGAAGGCAAATGGAGTATATTTGCAGATGACAAAGTATTTTCAGATGGTGTAGCAGTTGCCTTTTTCTATACAAATAAAAAGATGGCAAATGTATACACAGGAGCATATCATGAGTCTGAAAATGTTGGTATTATAACAAAAATAAAGGGAAAAAGAACTTTAGTTGAAATAGATGGGGTACCAGCATTAAAGAAATATGCTACTTGGACAGGTAAGAAAATTAAAGATTTAGAAGGTGGCAACTTATTAGTTCAAACTATAACAGCACCTTTAGGTGTTAAAGATAGATTAGGTGATTTAGTTGCAATTCGTCATCCAATGCAAGGTAATCCAGATTATTCAATGAATATTGGAAATAATTTAGCTGAAAATACTGCAGTTATTCAAATGAAATCAAGTGTAGATGAGCTTATAAGTTCTACAGGAGATACTATGAAAGAACTAAATAAAGAAATGGATGGTGATATTGGAGCATATCTTTTAGTTCATTGTGGTGGAAGAAGACTTGGTATTGGTGATAGAATTGATGAAGTTGCAAAATTATTAAAGAAAGAAGCAAAAGGAGTTCCATTTATTACTATATTTACATTTGGAGAATATGGTTCTAAAGAGCATGGATTAAATACTTGTGGAGGTTTAATGCTTTCATTTACAGCATTTTCTAAATGAAGAGATGGGGAAGACCCAAATATGATTATAAGGAGAAAAGGTATGAATAATTTAATAGGTTATAATTGGAAAAATGCTTCTGATGGTAAAATAATTGAGGTAACTAATCCTGCAACAGGAAATCTTATAGATACTGTTCCTAACTGTTCTATAGATGATGTAAATGAGGCAGTAAGGGTAGCAAAAATTGAGCAAAAAAAATGGGCAGAAGTTCCTATGCATAAAAGAGCAGATTGTATATATAGGTTTGTAGATTTAGTAGAAAAAAATAAAGATAGGCTTGCTAAACTTTTATCAGATGAGACTGGAAAGCCTATAAGAGAAGCAATTGCAGAAATTGCAAATGTTGGAATTGGTGCTAAAGCATTTGCTGAAAGGGCTAAACATTTATATAATGAATCAATACCAGCTGGACAAGAAGCGGGGCAAGAAAAATGTATGCAAATAACAGTAAGGCAACCAATTGGAGTTGTAGTTGCAATACTACCATTTAATTTCCCAAGTGATTTATTTTGTCAAAAAGTACCACCAGCACTTTTAATGGGAAATAGTATTATAGTTAAACCATCAAACTATAATCCTCTTACATTAATAGAGTATGTAAAATTAATGATAGAAGCGGGAGTTCCAGCAGGTACAATACAAATATTAACAGGTGATGGACCAACTGTTGGACAAGAATTAGCTGCAAACCCAAATGTACATTTAGTATCATTAACAGGAAGTACAGCAGCAGGTATTCAAACAATGGGAACATGTTCTAAGAACTTAACACATGTTATGCTAGAACTTGGAGGAAATGATGCATTTATTTTCTTAGAAGATGGTGATATGGATTTAGCAGTAAAAGAAACTATATGGGGAAGATTATATAATGGTGGACAAGTATGCTGTGCATCAAAGAGATTTTTAATACATAATTCTAGAAAACAAGAATTTATAGATAGGATGAAAGAAATAATATCAAAACTTAAAGTAGGAGATCCATCACAAATGGATACAGATATGGGACCACTTATAAATGTTCAAGCAGCAGAAAGAGTTGAAGAATATGTTAATAAAACAATTGCAGAAGGTGCTACATTAGTATGTGGTGGAAAAAGAGAAGGAGCATATTATTATCCAACTATACTAGATAATGTTACTAAAGATATGGAAATAGCTAAAGACATGGAAGTATTCGGACCTGTAATACCTGTAATAGGTTTTGATACAGAAGAAGAAGCTATAGAAATAGCAAATAGTTCATCATATGGACTATGTGGTAATGTTATAACAAAAGACTATTCAAGAGGAATGAAGATTGCATATAAATTAGAATGTGGTGGTGCAATTGTAAATGGAGCAAGTTTCTATCGTTCTTTTGAAATGCCTTTTGGAGGATGGAAACATAGTGGTATAGGAAATGAAGGAGTTCTTACAACTCTTCAAGAGATGAGTAGATTAAAAACTATTATATTAAAAAATATTTTATAATTATTTTTAATATAATAGGAAATAAAATATTAAAACCGAGTAGAAAATAAAGTTTTTTGCTCGGTTTTATATGGTAGGAAATAGAAAAGATGTTATGTTTTAATGGTAATGATAAAATAATTTTTAAATCAAAAACTAAAAATATTATAGAAGAAAAATATAATTTTAAAATTATAAATATTAAAAAAAATGAAAAATCAACAGATAAAAATGTATATAATCTTTTTACAGATAAAAATGAATATATACTAAAGATATATAATAGTAAAAAGCATGTAGAAAATATGAGTAATTTATTTAAAAAATTAGAACAATATAATTTTTATATTCCACAAATATATAATACTATTGATAATAAATCATATATATATTTATTCAATAAATATATTATTATTTATTCATATCTAGCTGGAAAGGAAATAGGGGAAGCGTTTAGTAATTTACCAGATGATATATCTGTTTTGTTAGCAAGAAAATTAAAGAAATTTCATGATGTTACTAAAAAAAATCTAAATTTAGAAGTTATAGGTTTGGGAAATAAAAAATTAAGAACATCAATTTTACATTTTGACCTAACTAGAAGTAATATATTTTATAACAAAAATAAAAATGAAATTGGATTTATAGACTTTGACGATGCAAAATATGGACAGACGATAATTGATATTTCAATTCTTATTGTAAATGTATATATATCAAAACTACGAGGAATAGATATTCATGGAATCAAAACTTTTATTAATGAATATTATAAAAATGAAAGTGAATTAAAAAAGCAAGAATTACCATTAATAAAAGATACAGCAATTAAATGGATTAATAAAATTTTAAGTGAAAATAAGCTTGAGACATCTACAATTGATAGCCTGGAAATAAGAAAGAAACTAATTAGCAAAATAGATTTTTGTGATTTTAATTAGATAAAAATAGGTGATTTATTAAAATAAAGCACCTATTTTTAAATTTAGTTATATTTAATCTAAAAATACATAATTATTTGGAGATGTAATTGAATTCCAATCTACACTATTTGTGTCTGAAACTTCATTATTATCAGTTACTGTATTATTGTTAGCAATTGTATTTAAATTGTCTATATTGTTATTACCAACCTCATTTATTACATCTGATGTAATTCCATTACCAATTGTATCATTAACAGAGTTTCCTAAAACATTTTGTAATTCATCTTCAATTTCTTCATCTTCTTCAAGTATATATATCCTGCTTAAATATTCTAATATTTCTTCATGAATATCATCAGGTATTACAGTATCATTATTAGATAATATAAATTCTATAAATATATCATCTTCTGGTATTAGTATAAAATAACAACGCTCAATTGATGATGTATCTTGATATATTAAATCTAAATAAGAATAATATATACTTAAATCAGTATTTGCTGCTACAAAACTACTATTTCCAAGTTCTAATGTAGTTGTAGTATTTATTTGTGAAGAGAATTGATTATATAAATAAGTGAAAAAGCTAGATCTTCCATCTTGTTTTGTTATATCAAAATTGTAACTTGATAAATTCTCTAATGCTTGTACGAATTTTAATGAATAATTATCATAAATTATTGCATTATTTTGAGCATCTTCTTCCCACTTAGAAGCATTGTAGTCAATTGTATAATCATTATAAAATTTAAAATAATCATATTCTTCATCTATAGGTTCTTGAATAGTTGTATTATTATTTTGTACTTCATTATTTACGTTATTTCCTGAAGCAAAACCACTAAATAAATTAGCAATAAATGAAGCAAATACTGTAGGTATTACTACTAATAATATAATAACAGGTATAACAAATAATATTATTAGAGCAATAAACACAGCAAGGACTGATGTTCCACCTTTTCTTTTTGCTATATCTATTAATGAACCAGGACTTTGTGAACTTGCCTTATATTTGTTTAATTGTTTATTAATGTGAGATTTATATAATGGATAGAATACAAAACCACAAATTATATTACTGATTAATGGTAATATAACTGCAAGTATTGTAAATAATATTCCAAATAAATACATTTTTCTATAAAAGAAATAATATCCTGTAAAGAAAAATGCTGCTATATTAAATTTTTTGGTATTTGCTTTATCATATAAATTTCCCATCCAAGTTCTTCTGAATGTATCATCATTATCTGAACCATAGAAATTATCTTGCATTTGTCCTTGATACTGATTATTATTTTCTTCATAATTAAAATTTTGATTATTAAATTCAGTATCCATATTCATGTTATTATCATTAATATTCATACCCATATTTGTATTGTCTACAAAGTTAGAATTATCATTAAATTGGTTTAAATCTTGATTATACATAGTATTGTTATTAGGATTATTCATATTATCTGGGTTTTGATTATATGAATATTGATTATTATTTGAATTTGGTTCAGGAATACTATTATTATTTTGAATATTAGCTTCATTATTTTCATTACCTAAATCAAATAAATTAACAGAACTATCATTTGAACCTGAATTTACTGTATTTGTATTATTGTTAGGGTTTTGAATATAATCATTTTGATAAATATTATTATCAAATCCAGTATTAGGATTATTTGCATTAAAATATGGTGAACTGCTATCTCCTCCTTGAAAGTATGGGTTATAATATGGATTATCCTGATTGTTCATATTAGGATTGTTATTCATACTATTATTATTATCAATAGGGTTATTTACATTTTGATTATTAACATTATTATTTTTTTCGTCCATAGTTTCTTAAAAATATATAAAAATATATTATCTCCTTTCGTAATATTTTTATATATTATAAAATAAAAATATAAAATATACAATAATAAAATATGATTTTTTAAAACTTTTCTAAATTTAATAAAAACTTTTTATATGTAATAGTTTTGCTATCTTTTAATACAATTAGTTGAGTTTCTTTGTATGATAATCTTAATAATTTATAAAACTAAAATCTTAAGAAAAAATAAATAAAATAAAAATAAAAAATAAAGAAATATATGGTAAAATGATTTTGAAATGGAGGTTAATGATGGAAACAATATTAAAGTGTGAAAATTTATGTAAAACCTTTGGAAAAAAAGAAATATTAAAAAAAGTTTCTCTTGAAATTAATGAAGGAGATATTTTAGGATTTATTGGACCTAATGGTGCAGGAAAGACTACTACTATAAAATTAATATTAGGACTTCAAAGTATTACAAGTGGAACAGTAGTAATTAATGGATATAATATTGAAAAAGATTTTACAAATGCAATTAAAAAGGTTGGTGCAATAGTTGAAAATCCTGATATGTACATGTATTTATCTGGATATGATAATTTAAAGTTAGTTGCTAATTTATATGAAAATATAAGTGATGAAAGAATTTTAGAAGTAGTAAAATTAGTGAAACTAGAAAATAGAATAAAAGATAAAGTATCTAAATATTCCTTAGGAATGAGGCAAAGATTGGGAATTGCTCAGGCAATACTTCATAAACCTAATTTACTTATACTAGATGAACCAACTAATGGATTAGATCCAGAAGGTATAAAAGAGATGAGAGAGTTGTTAATAACTCTTGCTAAAAAAGAAAAAATGGGGATATTAATATCTAGCCATAATTTAGCAGAATTAGATAACTTTTGTAATAAAGTTTGTATTATAAAAAATGGTATGGTAATTGAAACAAGTGAAATTTCTAAAATTAAAAAAGAAACAAATAAGGATATAGAGATTTTTGAAGTAGATGATGTAAATCTTGCAAAAAAAGTAATAGGTGAAATAGAAGTAATTGATAGTAATAAATTTAAATTAAATATTTCAAAAGAGAAAGTACCTGATATAATAAATGATTTAGTGAATAATGGAATAAAAATATATGAAGTGAAACAAGAAGTAAATACTTTAGAAGATGCATTTTTTGAAAAGACAGGGGGTAATGTAATTGAGTAGATTAATAAAAAACGAACTTATCAAAATTTTTAAGAAAAAAACTATATATATAACTATGTTATTGGTATTTTTACTTATTATATTTATGAATATAATAATAAAAGCATCTAGCAATTCTTATTCATCAGCATATATGTATAGTGAAAGCTATATGAATAGTTTAAAAGAAGAATTATCTGAATTAAATCCAGAAAATCCTAGTGATATAACTTTATATATAAATTTGAAATCTGAAATAGAATTAAATGAACTTATGTATAAGTATAAAGATTCAGAATGGAAGTTATCAGTTATAAATGAAAGAATTGCTCCATATATAACTGAAAAGAATAATTATATGTATGGAGAGAGTAAAGATGAAAATCAAGTTACAAAAATTAATAATAAAATAGATGAACTAATGACAAAAATTAATGATGATGATTGGGAATATTTTGCTAAAGAAGATTTAGAAAATGCAAATAAGACAATTGAAGACTTAAATTTTAAAAAAAGTCAAACTGTAGATAGTGAAATATTAAAAAGTCTTAATAGTGAGATAGAAAATGCTAAGATAGATAAGGAAATTGCAAGCTTGAGATTAGAAAAGAAAATTCCTTATGGTTCAGATTATTTGAACACTGCTATTATGACATATAAATCTTCATCAAGTACAATTATAGAATATGATAATGTAGAGAATAGAGAATTAGAATATGAAGAGCAAAAACAATATAATAAGGCATTAGAAAATAGAGAAGAAAGTAAATATATCATACAAACGGGAATTGATGTAAATAAAATAGATAGCTTAAAATTTATTTTGCAAAATTTTTATTCTCAATTTGGAATATTCTTAATAGTAGTTATAATTATGATTGCTGGAACTATTGTAAGTGAAGAATTTAATAAAGGTACAATTAAACTACTTTTAGTTAAACCATATACTAGAAATAAAATATTAGCATCTAAATTTATAACTACATTAATAATTATAGCTTTTGTTATTATAACTACTATTATAATGCAAATATTAGCTGGTGGAATATTATTTGGATTTGATAGTTTAAATTTACCAGTAATTGCATATAATTTTAATACAAATGTACTTCAAGAAATAAATATATTTGCATACTTAGGAATGCAAACTTTAATGCAATTACCAATGATAATATTACTTGCAACTTTAGCTTTTGCTATAAGTACAATATTTTCTAATAGTGCTATTGCAATTACAATTTCATTATTAGGATATATGTCCTCAGCTATAATTAATCAACTAATAATTGGATACAATATATCATTTATGAAATACTTTGTAACAATGAATTGGGATTTAAGTCAATATTTATTCGGCTCTTTACCTAATATGCAAGGAATGAATATGTTAATGTCAATTATAACATGCATTATTTATTTAGCTATAATGTTAATACCTACTTTCATTATATTTAAGAAAAGAAACATAAAAAATATATAAATCTAAGTTATATAAGTTAAAGGTTTTTGTAATGGTTTTTATTACAGAGACCTTTATATTATTAAAAACTGAAAAAAATAAAAATCAGGTTAACAAATAAAAATAATAAATGAATGTGTAGAATATGATATGTATTATTTCATCATCATATGCTACACACTCATTACAAAGATTATTTTTAATATTATTTATCAAACTCAATTAATTTTTCAACTATTTGTATAGCATTAGTTGCTGCACCTTTTCTAATATTATCAGCAACTACCCAAAGATTAATACCAGAGTTTAAACTGTAGTCTCTTCTTATTCTTCCAACAAATACTTCATTTTTTCCAGTACAATCAGTTGCAATAGGATATTTTAAATTAGAAATATCATCTATAACAGTAATACCAGGAAATTCACTTAGCAATTTTTTTACATCACCTAAGTTATATTCTTTTTCAAACTCTACATTAATACTTTCACTATGTGAGTTTATAACAGGAACTCTTACAGTTGTAGCAGTTATAGCTAAAGAGTCATTATGAAGTATTTTCTTTGTTTCATTAATCATTTTCATTTCTTCTTTTGTATAGCCATTATCTAGAAAATTATCTATATGTGGAAGACAATTATTAAATATAGGGTAAGGAAATTTTTTTAATTCATATGGAGTGCTTTTTGTATTATTTATATAATTATCTCCTTTTTGAAAATGCTCAATACCATTTTCTAAATCATATATACCATCTCTACCAGCACCAGATACAGCTTGATATGTAGAATATACAATTCTTTTAATTTTAAAATTATCATCTAAAGGTTTTAATGCAACAACTGCTTGTATTGTAGAACAGTTAGGATTAGCAATAATTCCTTTATTTTTCTTAATATCTTCAGGATTTACTTCAGGAACTACTAAAGGGACATCTTTATCCATTCTAAAACAGCTACTATTATCTACAACAATGCAACCTTTAGAAGCTGCAATAGGAGCATACTTTTCAGATGTACTTGAACCTGCTGAAAATATAGCAAAATCAAAATGTTCATCAAATGAATTTTCATTAAGCTCTTGTATAGTATAATCCTTTCCTAAAAAAGACACTTTTTGGCCACAAGACCTTTTAGATGCAAAAAATGCATACTCTGAAATTGGAAGATTTTTTTCTTCTAAAACTTTAAGTGCTGTTCTTCCTACAACACCAGTAGCACCAACTACTGCTAATTTGTAATTTTTCATAATTAAACACCTCTACTTAATAAGTTAGGCTATAATAATATAGTTATATTAATTATATGTATATATTTTAATATAATTGAGTAAAAAAATAAAGA
>ERZ1643246.3840-NODE-3840-length-12436-cov-21.900331_pt1 | contig 12436 bp, 15 predicted proteins | sample MGYA00579265_ERZ1643246 | MGnify/ENA primary metagenome ERZ1643246 (study PRJEB29033, sample SAMEA4952261) | chicken gut metagenome | biome: Broiler Chicken; feature: Gastrointestinal Tract; material: Caecum | place: Ireland | collected 2018 | study: Broiler...
TGTTTGTTTTTTTTTGGAAACTACTAAATCTACAAATAAAAGTCAATAAGGAAAGTCTGCAAATAAAAAGTCAATAGGAAATTAGAGAAAAACAGCAGACTTGGAAGGAGAGAAAAAAGAGCAAAACAAAAAGACCGCCGCGCAAACGCCGGTCAAATTGAAAGAGTATGGAAGTGGTTAATCAACGTTTTCCAGTGAAGCCAGATACTCCTTTACACGGCCATAGTAGATGCGGAGGAATTTGTTGGCACCGGCTGTCATGTAAACCAGATAGGGTTTGCCCTCGGCTCGCTTCTTGTCCATAAAACGGTACACCGGGTCATCTTCCGGTCGTGTTTTCAGCAGGCAGTCCATGACCAGAAAGAGTGCTTTGCGCAGTTCCGGCGGCCCGCTTTTGGACGTCCTCGTGCTCTTTGCCTCATGGGTGCCGGACTGGTCAGCTCCAGGGTCAACGCCTGCAAATGCGGTAATGGCATTTCTGTGAGTAAAGCGGGTCACATCTCCAAGTTCCGCCATGAGCTGAGGTCCCAGAGAATCTCCCACACCATGCATGGCCATGACCACAGGATATTCCGGGAGTTGGGCTGCCAGGGTACGCATTTCTGCCTTGAGCCGTTCCAGAGACGCCGAGACGGCGTTCAGTGCGTCAATGGCTTGCCGCACCATTGTTTTGGTCAGGGCATCTTTTGGAAGCATGGCAATCAAATCCTGAGCCTCCGTGTGGATCTCAATGGCCCGGCTCTGGCGGAAGTTGTAGCCATGCCGCTTACACCACTTGCGGTAACGCTCGGTAAAGGCAGTAAGGCTCATATTCCGAACGCATTCCACATGCCAAAAGGCCGTAGCAAAGTCCACCCATTTCTGACTGCCGTCCTCACGGACAGGGCTGTCAAACAGGGCGTTAACACCAGGATAGGTCTGATCCAGAAGGGCGATAAGGTTGTTTTTCATCATCGTCTTGGTTTTGGAATACAAACCCTGCTGCCGGTTCAGCGTTTTCAGTTGCATACGAATCGTGTCCATGGGTGTATGTTGGCGCAATTCCACCCAGTTGTCAAGCCCATAGCGGGCAATCTTCCGGGCATCCGCCTTATCTGTTTTCACTTTGCGCAGGGTGTTGTTCCCGTAGTCTTTAATGAGCTTCGGATTGACCGCACTGACAAAGATGCCCTCCTGGTGGAGAAAGCGGGCCACTGGTTCATAGTACCGCCCAGTGTGTTCCATGACTACCCGTGTCTCACCATCCAAGCTTTTCAAGTAGTCTGCCAGCTCCTTGAGTTCACTGCCGGTGTGACCAACAGAAAACGGCTTTGTTACCACTTCCCCAAAGGGACGGAGAACGGATACCATGCTCTTTCCTTTGGAAACATCGATCCCTGCCACATTGTTCATGTACAACGCTCCTCATCATGGATTTCTCTTTGGCGCCCAGCCATTCCATCATTGCCGATCCAATCTATTTGATGACACGGGCGCACCGATGTGGCGGCTCAACCTGCATAAATCGAACGCTGCGAATGAGAGGCTGGCTGACGGACTTTCGTACGGACGCTATGGTCCTTGGAGGTTTGCATCAGGCCAAGACGCTCTCATTCTAACAGCTTAGGCAACAATGCGGAAAAAGACACGGCTGGCTACCGTGCCTTTAACCGTAAATTTATTGTAATAGGAGGTGAGTGTTAATTGCACTCACCTCCTTTCCTTACAAGTATTTAGCCAATCCTTCCTTACAAGTATTTAGCCAATCCTTCTCGTAACACTTTATTAATAGTTTCTGTCAAATTTTTTTCTTCCTCCAACGCCATTCTCCGTAATGCCTTATCTATATCCCGATCCAGAAAATACGACCGTTGCACCCGATCCTTATTTTTCCCTTTTGCCACAGGTGTCTCCTGTCTCTCCGACTCCCTGCCAGCACCAATAATAGACTTGAACGCGGCCTCCTGGTCAAACTTCGCTTTTCCTGCCATCACTCATTTGCCCCTTTCAAAAATTCCTCGATAAAGGCCCTATAGTCCTCTGCCACAGTAGACTTCCCGGCATAGTCAAATATATCGGCCCGGTTCGCCTGAGCCTCCTCCACTGCCACCGCAGACCGAATATAGGTCTTGTAGATCGGCGCCGAGATGTACGCACTCAACTGCTCCGCCAGCTCCTTGATCTGTCGGCTGATATTAGCCCTGGGATTGAACCGGGTAAAGAGAATGCCCCGGATTTTCACGCCTGGATTGCAATACTTCTGGACGCTGGTAACCGTCTCGTTGAGCTGAGAGATCCCAGCCGTGGCGAAGATCCCAGCCGTGGTGGGGATCAGTATGTCGGTGGCGCAGGTAAAGGCATTCACCGTCAGCACACCCAGGGAAGGCGGCGTATCGATCACGATGAAGTCATAGTCGCCGGCGACCGGAGCAACGGCCTCCTTCAGCCGGTGCTCCTTCCCAGTTTGGGACAGCTCCTGCTCAGCTCCGGCCAACATAATATTCGCTGGCACCAAATCATAGCCACCCTTCGTGTGTTGCACAGTCTCCTGGATAGTGGCCACACGTTTCATCACTTCATAGATCGTCGGGACGTTGTAGCTCTCCACGCCGCAGGCCGTAGAGAAATTGCCCTGGGGGTCGAGATCGATCCCCAGCACCTTGTACCCTTTTCCTGCCAGCCCTGCGGCCAGTGCCTGGGCCGTTGTCGTCTTTCCAACTCCACCTTTCTGATTGGCTACTGCAATTATCATTTGTCACACTCCTTCTATAATTATAGAATTATAGTTTTATATATATCTTTATTTCAATTTTACTATATATCTATTTTTATAGCAATATAGAAATCCAGAAAGCAAGAAAAAGCCGACGTCTCTTTTGACGTCGGCTTACTTTTAGCCGTCCTTGCTCTCCCTGGCCCACAGCAACCAGGAGACGCCAAGACACCCAGGCATATACCAGCTACTCAAAGGAGACTGAACACTATATGACCCCGCCGAACCAATCCGGAAGTAGCACATCCAAGCCTTGGCCGCAGTGAATATCCCAGCCATCCCAGATCAAGCAATCATACTCCGGCTCGTAGCCAATCTGCAACGCATTCGTTTTCATAGTTTTACTCATCCTCCGACAATATCTCTATTTCGGAAAATACCACATCTATCACTTTTTTAAGCAAATCCTCCGGAATCTGTTCTACAACCCTACAAGGACGTGCTCTTAGATCCAGCGCTTTCACGTGTTCACAAAGTACAACCCCTGTTGTCTCCGTCCTGCTGTCGAGCGGAATGTGCAGTGGAAACTGATTATTCGTGTTGGTAATCGGGCAAACTATTGTAACGTTCGTTTTTTGATTGAAAAAATTATTGCTAATTACCAGAGCAGGCCTATATCCGGCCTGCTCATGACCTGCTTGCGGGTTAAAGTCAACTTTAATAATGTCTCCTTGTCTTACCATACTTCCTCCCCAACAGGCTCACCCCAATCTATCTCAATAGGGGTATATTCTCCATGATAATCAGCGAAAAGTTCTTTGATATTCTTCCTTGATTCTGCTTTTTCAATAATGATTTTATCATCCTTCGCAGTTACAACCAACTGCTCACTACCACTCCAATGCAATGTTTCAAGAATAAATTTGGGAATGCGAATCCCTTGGCTATTGCCCCACTTCTGAATTGTCGTTGTCATGTGTAAACCCCCTTTCTATAGGATATACTTAGTATATCCTATTTTAGGAAAAATTGCAACTACAATTATTTACAACTACATCTTAGAATCCCACCATTTACGAATTGTTGGATAAGATAGCCCCGTTTCTTTTTTACACTGACTCTTCGTCCCATCCGGGTGCTGCTGCCGCCAACTATGTACCTGTTCTTGTACTGATGGGCGACCTTGAGATCTCTCACCTGCATCTTTCAAGATAGCAAGTTGCCCTCTTGCCAGTCTCAAATGCAACTCTTGCTTTCTTCCATTACGCTTATTCCTATCAATCCGGACATTTGTCAAAGCTTCGATATCAGAAATCGTAAAATTATAATACTCCTTATCATAAGCTTCCAATGCGCTCCGAATATCATCCTCCGTCAAGACATTTTCATGCTTCACCTTCTGCAGCTCCGTAAAGGCTTTCTTCATATCCTGCCGAAGCTGCTTTTTCGGAACACCGCACTTATAGGCGTAAATCGCAAGGCACATCAGAAAAAAATATCTGTGACCACCTTCAACCCTGCCGATCTGCCGCAGCCACCAGTGATAAAGTGCATACGGATCACTGCCATGCACCTTCCCAGCGATATCCCACTTTTTACGCCCCTTCTGCCTATTTACCACAACACGCTCATACCACTCTGGATACGCTTCCTTTGCCTGCGCTCTCGTCATTTTAGAAGGCCGAAATGGTTTATTCACATCTACACGATTTTCTGATTTCGCATAATCGTTAAGATAATCCAATGTAACGCGCTCCCCAGTCCGGAAAGCAACAAGCCTCGTCCCATGCTTATCATTGATACTCCCCACCATACGGAAGCACTGATTGATTGACTGATACTGTATCTCTTTCAGCTTTGATGTCCCCTTGTACTCCCACATCCGGAACGTCAAATCATATTTCAAACTTTTCAGCTGCACCTTAATATTCGGGAATAAATCCACCGGCTCCCGAAAAACATAATACACATGCAACCCTGTACCAGACAGAACAAGGAATGTCGGCATAGGCAACCGCCGCAACTTCTCAGGATCACCACCAAATCGCAGGAATAGGTTCCGCAGCTCCCCAAGCCCCACACCATCCAAGTCAAAAATAAGAGCATTCATGCGCTGAGCGTGTTCCAACTTATTACTTCTCCCACGGTAAACAAGACCGCTACACAATGTTAAAGGATTTTCCTCCACATACTCCATATAATCCTGCTCCCATGTATCTTTGAGCATAATCCGGCGTCGCTCCCTCTTCTTTTCTTCATCACGATAAAGATACACAGCATTCGGGTGAGAAAAATCAGTATGCAGTTCCCCACTACTCTCAATATCCGGGAACAGCTCCGCATAAAACTCATAACCACCCACTTCCTCAAACTGAGCGCTCAGATACTCATAGCAATCCTGATAATCCTTCGGCACATTCACACATACTCACCTCACAACAATAGGAAAAATCAACCAAGAAAACACCCCCCCTTCCTCCTCTCTATATACAGGGGGCTTAGATTATCAATAGATTTTTTTCACTAAATTAAAATACCTCAAATCATCCCCCAAAACAACCCCTCCTCCCTCTCTATATACAGGGGGCTTAGATTATCAATAGATTTTTTTCACTATTTTCAGTTGTTATTATAGTCTGTCCAGGCGGCTCTTTCATCCCCCCCCCTGGACAGACTTTCTTTACAGCTCCATGCCGTCCAGGTATGCCCCCGTTCCTGCTCCTGTTCCGGCTGCTGCAGCTCCGGCATAGGTAGCAGCTCCCACGCTCTTTCTACCACCTGACGAAACTGCTCCGGCAAGTGCCGATCTAGGAAGTCCATCACTGCCCCACAAGTGTATCGAAAGCTACACTGTAAAGAGTCCCCCATCAGTTTGAACTGATGGGGGACTCTTTTATTTTCTCAACCGTTTATCAAAAGGTTTAAAGAAAATTAGTGTTGAACAGATCAAGAAACTTGTAATAAGGTGGTTGTCCAATAGCTGTTCAATCAAAATAACGGAAAATAAATTGTTAGAAAGCTTGTGGTAAATATCGAGTGTGGCAGCAAAGGTTGCATACAGTTTTTGAGGTATCCCCTCAAAGGATAACAAGATGGATACCCCACTTAAAACACAAAATATAATAGACAATCCTCTGCTGCTCTTGAGCTCAATATTGTTTTTTCGGCTGAGGAACACCCCTGCTAATACAATTAAAACAAAACGAATAACATTTGCAACTATAAAAATAATTGGAGATGTATAAATAAAATTATAAAAATAAAAAATAGGTATAAATAATAAGTATATTCCAATAACACACAATAGACTACGCAATAATGTGGTAATCAACTTATTTTTCATTTTGCCCTCCTTATACTTGATTGAGAATACGGTGTTCCTCTTATTTACAAGGTATCACTATTCCCAACTTTTTTCAATGCATTCTAAGTTTTTTTGTTTAAATTTTTCAAATTTAAACAGTTTACTAAACTAGTTCCGCTCCTTCTCTCATTCCAAACGCTGCAGATCCGACACAGCCAGCAACTCATGCGCCCCTTCAATCAGAATTCTGAATTATTCCAACAGGTACCAGCCCAGTGAAAATCCCCTCTCAGGCCATCTCAGAGCCCGGACGGTATAAGCATCGCCATCTTGCATAGGCTAAATAGGCGTGGTATAATAACCACAGGCTAAGGATGCTGGATAGTCTGAGCCTAACACGCAAAAATGAACCCCCCGGAGTAGCCGCTCTGGGGGGCATTTTGTGTTTACTATCCCTTGCTGCATCTGTCAATTTCAATTCACGCCTCTGCGTGAGGGGCGACAATGGGTGCGCCCCCTTTCGTTCATCTATGATTTATGGTTGTATTATAATACAACCATAAATAAATGAAAGGGCCCCTCAAGCGCTAGTTATTCATCCGCTGCCGCGGATAGGCATTTTACGGCAGTGGCTCTAAAATCGGCTCCTGGGCCATCTTAGAGCCCGGATGGTATAAGCACCGCCATCTTGCATAGGCTAAATAGGCGTGGTATAATAACCATAGGCTAAGGACGCTTGTGAGGTAACCAAGGCCGACATGCAAAAAAGCGAGCCCCCCGGAGCGGCTACTCCGGGGGGCTCTTTGTGCTTACTTGCCCTTGCCGTATTTCAATTCACGCCCCTGCGCGAAGGGCGACCTGGGGGCTTTTTCTATGCTGCCGCTGCGACGGCCACAAGGATGCTGGATAGGATGTCCATGCCTAACACCTCCTTTCTGTTGCCAGATTGGAGAAGGGCAGCGGATTTAATATACCAATAGCCCTTGATAGCGTCAAGGCCGTCGCAGCGCCTGGAGAATAAAAAAGTCCCCTCCTGGAGGGAACCAAAGGAGGGGAAGAAGAAAGGTAAGGTGAATCACACCCATACTGATTATGCCAGCATGGGCCTCCGTTCTCGCTATCATGGTAGCATAATCCTAAAATTTCAACAAGCTCTAATCCCTTCGCAAAGGGCTTCTGCTATGCCGGCGCTGGTTGCCCGATCGAGCAGCTCCTGACGTTAGTTAATAGTTGTATTATAATGCAACCATTAACTAACCAGGGGGTGGCCAATTAATCCCCTCTGGCTGGAATGAGTAGGTATAGTTTGTCGTTCATGGCGGTCTCAGGCAACTCCGGTGCACTCATGAACCATGTGCGGCCATGGATTTTGATCCGAACCCGGCCATATTCAAAATTTTCACGGTAGATCAATTCTTCCGAGTGATCGCCTTTCATAGCTGCCATGGTGTGCACCTCATTCAATCCCTTTATGCAGCCTTTGATGGTCTGCCACGGGTATATTCCCCTCTCCCTAGCGCTGATAGAAGGGCCATCAAAAATGGAAATACCGGGTGGCAGAATCTCGGAAAGGAACTTCCAATATTCCTTTTCCCTATCCTTTTTGGGCATGGCATCAATGGCCTTTAAGGCGCGCCGCGCCTTTGATTCTTCCACGTAATCAGCCAGATTAAGCCACTCCGTTTGGCGGCTAAATATTGCGTGGGCATTCAAATAGGCCACTATGGATTCTTCATCATAGTAGATAGTGCGCAAATTGGCCTTATCTCCGGGCAGCTGCGGCCCCTGCTTGCCGATCGACCTCAGGTATTTGCCTACCCAGCTTCGGCTCACGCCCAATTTTTCGCACAATTCCTTTGTGCTGATCATCATGGGTGCGCCCCCCCTTTCGTTTATGTATGGTTGTATTATAATACAACCATACATTATAGTCAAGGCCCCCTATGACCCCGCAGCGCTGGAATAGAAAAAGCCCCCCAGATCCTGGGGGGCTTTTTCTGCAACTTGGGCAAGATCGCACACTCTTGCTTTTGCCTTCTATAAATTCATTTTACCATAAATTTAAATTTTCGGCAAGGGCACAGGAGTGGGACTGGCCATCAAGGGCAGCCCCAGTAGGGCTGGGGGTGGAGATTTTCGCTCAGGCGAAAATACTACCCTTTACCCTTGATGGCCAGCCCACGGAATTGGAGAAGGGCAGCGGATTTAATATACCAATAGCCCTTGATAGCGTCAAAATCGCCGCAGTGCCAGGAAGCAAAAAAGTTCCCTCTCGGATTTCACCGGGAGGGAAGCCAATGGTATAGCTTTATTTCTTCTTTCGTACAAAAATTCATCACAAAAAATACTTTTTTCTTATATCGCTCGGTAATCTTGGATAAAAATACTTTTCTGCATAATCTACAGTCTTATCATTCCATAGTCTGCTTGTGTCCAAAATTACTTCGATACTAAACTGATGAATCCCTTCGATTAGCCGTCGAGACAACTCTATCATACTTTTTTGTTCGTTCGACGTCTCTGGATTTATACACTCTAAATATTGACGATTCATGAGCGCTTCTAAAACAATTGGAGGATAAGCTTCTGGTAAGTATGATACACTTTCCAACAAGAAAGTTTTCACTTCATCGTTCTTATCGATGTCCATATTGGGTATGTTTTTTCTATTTTTTTCAAATTCATCTGTTGCTACACCCATAGTAAAGGCGATTACATATAATTCAAAAAAATACTGAAATAATTTCCCATAGCTCTCTGCCTTGTATAATTTTAACACATCTGTCATAATATTACCTCCAATAATCACATGTCATCACAACTGCCAACATAATTCCCAAAACTCTCTTTCCAATTATGATTTTCTTGTTATTATAGCCTATCCAGGAACCAAGTTTAAGTCCTATGGGCAGGCTTCCTTTCAAACGGCAGAAGATCTCCTGGAACATCGCTTAGCGGCTTTGTGTGTACGATTGCCACCTCCCAATACTCCAAGCGGAACTTTCGTTTCAGACGCTGCTGCCGAGCAATCATCACGTTGCCATCATAAAACGAATCCTTTGGATTCTGCGCTTTCCCCTCCAGAAACTTTTCATAGCTACCGTTAAACTTTCCTGTAATCCCGATCCGACCGACAATCCATGCCTTCTTCCCGGTAGGAAATAAATCATCCTCTATTTGCTTTCTTACTACCTCCTCTGCTATCTGAACAGAATATGGACTCTGAATCGTAGTCTCCCAGAGCATACCTTTGTGCAGCCGTTTGCCCCCAACCTTGAAACCAATCTCTTTTTCCTCTGAGTTTACCACGACATACCCGCACCGCTCTTTCTTCGGCTTTAGGTTTCGATCTGCATTGGCTCGTTCTCTGCTGACGCGCAACAAATTTGCATTGAGGGCACGCTGGTGGGCACTCTCCTCCCTTTCCTCTTCCAACTCTCCCTGGATAGCAGCTACCTTTTCCTGGGCCTCCTGACGAGCCTGTTGCACCATATACGCCGCATTTCTCTTAGCCTCTACCACTGCTTTATCCGCATTACTCTTGGCAATCCAAGTGTCCCTCTCCGCTTGACGTTTCTCACTAAGAATATAATCATATTCTTCCAACGTTAAAATCACATGGGTACAATCTGAATCAGAATGGCCGCCAGGCACCGTCTTGTATCCTACCATCGTCTTTTTTACAAATTCGCTCACGGCAGCACACCTCCTCACAGATCTCGGATATAATTATTCGCTACAACCTCCAGCCGGTTATGACCCAGGGCCTTGCTACAGACCAGCATAGCCGCCTTGTCCAGCTTCCGGCCGGACTCGTCCTTCCTGCAGGTATAGACCTGGCTCTGGTAGCGGTGTCCTGTCCCCTTGTTTACCCGGTCATAGGGTATTTCAGCAATAGGCCGGGCATGGCTCTTATAGATGGCCGTGGCATACTCGGCCCGGTAGCCGTGAATATCGGCACTCTGGTGGACGTGCTGCCACACCTTTTCCTCTGCCGGCGTGTTCCTGATACGTTCCACGATCTGCTCCATGTTCGGGCCGATGATGGGGCTTACTCGCTCCCTGCCGCCCTTTCCGTTGCGGACGTGGGTAAAGTAGTCCTCCCGGAACATGAGCGCGTCCTGGAGCATTCCCAGGCGTCTCTCAGTGTCCGGCGTCAGCTCCGCCGGCGGGAGCTTCTTCAGCTCAGAGATCTCCGTCTCGATCTGCGCCCTGGTCATGAGATCCTTCCCTCGAAGCTCCTGCAGCTCCTTCCGTCGCAACCCTGTCCCCTGGCAGAACTTGATCAGGCCGTCATTATTGGTCTTGGAGAAGTGCTTGTCCCGTACCCGGACGCCGCGGCTCCGTTTGATATTCTCTCTCTGCTTTTTGGGGGCTTTGAAGAAATCTTCATCATCCGGAGCAATCCCGTACAGCTTCCCCATGGCCGACCGCTGCACTCCTATCGTCCAGGCAGAGAGGCCCCGATCCACGCCGTCCTGCAGCCACTCGCCCACATACTTCCTTGCCTTTTTCAGCGTGGTACATTCCGGGTGGTGTTCCTTGATGTACTTGATAAAGTATTTCGTATGCTTCCAGTAGCTCTTGTAGGTATTGAAAGAAAATATCTTATCTCTGTCGGCTCCCTCCACCTTGGCCGCCCGCCGGCTCTCCCCGAAAGCTTGCATACCGTTCAGGCATTCGTAGGCTTGCTGGTGGAGATCCTTGGAGTACGACTTATTGCGCCGACCCATGGCACCCTCCTTTCTCAAAATAGAGTTCTATAGTTCTATATTACTATGAAAATATAAGTCTATTTTTCATTATTTCTATATTTCTATAAAGCGAGATTTCTTGTTTTCTATTTTTCTATGAGTTCAAGCTAAGCCGCCTCCTGCCAGCTCCACTGGGAGACTCGACATTCGGCAAAGTACACTTTTTAACGTCTTATGTGTGACGGCTTTGGGATTGCTCCCTACACTTTTTTACACTGCTTATGTGTGCAGCCCCATTTATTCATCTCTACGGCAGTTAGGGATCTGTCGGCCCATTTTAGAGGTGGGCGGCTCTCCGGGAGATCTACAGTATCCCGGCTACTCTCAGAGGGTGGATAGGGACACGATACATTTCACTTACCCATCACTTTCAAAAGGATTACTCATGGTGGGGTCCATGGTGCGCTTTCCAGTTCACAAAGGTTACTTCGGCAAGCCCGCGCACCACACAGGAGTATCAACCCTGTCGTAGCTTCTGATTAGCAAACTGCTAAACCCCCAGCCGGCAGCTCCCGGCCAAGACGCTCTGGGCCTAATTACTATTTACCCTCGCCCAGACGAGCATGAAATCTCTGCTGCAGCTCCCGGCCAGCGCCGGCCGCAGCCATCTCTGTTCAGCCCCCCTTTCCATCGTCGGAACCACAGATCGCCATCGCGCCGAGCCGCAGTCTCAACAACTATTTTTCTCCATCCTCATGTTACCATAGAAGAACCTGGTTGTCAACATATTCAGAAAAATAACCGTATAACGGTTTACCCGTTCACGCATAGCGTAACGGGTAAACCGTTATCAAAAGAGAAGGGCCGAGTGCAGATAGAACTCTTTCTTGCACCCGGTCCTTCTTCTCTTTATTTAATTACTTTTTTCTATGTTTTTTCAGAACCTCTATGATCTTTGAAACAAGAAATGATAGTAAAATTGATGCTGCAAAACTGGCAATAAGAATCAATGCGCTTCCTTGTGATGGAGTTACAATTTCAAAGTAACCAGTACTGTGATTCCTATGATATGGTAATTGAATGTCAAAAATCAACACCGGTATCAACAAAATTATTCCAATTCCACAAACAATAGCAACCTGCTTTTGTGCATTTTTTTTCTTTGCAATTAAACAATATAATATCGCTACTAATGGAATAACCACAAATAAACACGCAACTAAATTCTCTCCAGGAGCGCTGAGCCTCCATGTATCCCTCAGCATTTTCCACATCATCTTCATGGCTTATTTCCTGCTCTTACTTCCGGATTTTCTACACCTTCTGTAGGCTCTAACTCTGTTGCTGCAGTAACTGGCACAGAAAGGCCAAGTACCAGCGCCATGGTCATAAGGATTGACAAAATTTGATTTATTTTCCGTTTCATATTCTGTGCTCTCCTTTCTGCTAATTTGTCATCAGCAAACCAACACCTTCCAATCTTATTTTACTATATTTCTCACTTTAGCGCAACTATTTTTTGTTTGTTTTGCACATAAATAACATACATATAGGTTTAATTTTGTTCTATTCCCCTTATTCCAAATACTCGGACAATCCCTTTCTTAAAATATCATTTACTGTTTCAGTTAGATTTTTATCTTCCTCCAGTGCCATCCTTCGCAATGCCTTATCTATATCCCGATCCAGAAAATACGACCGCTGCACCCGATCCTTATTTTTCGTTTTCACCACAGACGTCCCCCG
>ERZ1643246.3841-NODE-3841-length-12434-cov-6.116811_pt1 | contig 12434 bp, 11 predicted proteins | sample MGYA00579265_ERZ1643246 | MGnify/ENA primary metagenome ERZ1643246 (study PRJEB29033, sample SAMEA4952261) | chicken gut metagenome | biome: Broiler Chicken; feature: Gastrointestinal Tract; material: Caecum | place: Ireland | collected 2018 | study: Broiler...
GCAAGGGACTGAAAATCCCTGTGTCAGTGGTTCGATTCCACTTCGAGGCACCAAAATATAGAAAACAACTTATTTGCTTCATAGCTTATAAGTTGTTTTTTATATTTTTATATAGGTAAGCAAATATACATGTTTGACATTTTTCTATATACTTTATTAACTATATGACTTTATTTATCAATTTTTATTTTCCATTTAGGAGGATAAATATAATCTATACTATTATTTTTAGAAACATATTTTTTCTTAATTTTTACTCTATTAGATTTAAGACTAGGGATAGCTTGTCTACAATATTTATCCAGTTCACAAAATATATTTTGGCAATCAATTAATTGAAGAGGTCTATTACCAATTCTTTTAAAATTTAGATGTAATCTTTCAAACTCTTTATCTTGATTTTCATACATATATCTAATAATATCTTCATTACTCATTTTACCGGTATCAATAAAGCACTTCTTTATTCCGCGAATAGAGCCTGGACCAGCCACTGTAAATTCATTTTCCTGCCAATCAACTACATCACTATAATTTATATCAGTTACTAATTGATATGCCATAAAATCTCCTATAAGCGGGTAACTTCTTAAAATTTTAAAAGCTTTTTCCATTGAAGTTGCATTAATTATATCAATATATGATTTATCAATATTAAATATTTTATTTAAAAGAGCTAAATGATTATCATGTTTTCTATCAAATCCAAAAGCTTTATTAGCACAACTTATATATGCATCATTATATATACTAACCTTATTTAGAATTGCCTTTTCTAAGATTTCAGAATACTTACTCATATCAAAATTTTCTAATGTAATATCACCTAATTCATTTTTTAATAATTCCCATGTAGATTCTTTATTAAATAATTTAAATAGCAATATTCTAAAAATAACATCCTTATTAGCATATTTATTTCCATTATATATTACATTACTTAGCAAATATTGGCTTACTCTATCATTTACTCTATAACTATTACAAAATTTATATGTTTGAAGTATGAAATCATCAGTCCAAGGTGCTTTTTTACCATTTTTCTTTTTCCAAAAAATATTTTGTCTTTCACATGCAAAATACCAATATAATTTATATACTTCTTCTCTTTTTATCATTTATATTCTTTCCTTTTACTATATTTATCAACTTAAAATTACTAGCTAAAAGTCATATTTAGCTAGTAATTATATTATTTAGTTAATTCTTCTATTGCTCTTTTTAATTGAGTATCATTTTCTAAATCAAGTTCACCAGTATAAAGATAATCATCTATTTTTATATCTGGTTCTACTCCAACTTTGTTAATTTTATTATGGTTTGGAGTAAAATACTCATCTGTTGTTATTTTTAATCCACTATTATCAGACAATGGATAAAGTGTTTGTATTACTCCTTTTCCATATGTCTTATTTCCTATTAATGTAGCATTATCTACATTCTCTTTTAATATTCCTGCTAATATTTCAGAAGCACTTGCTGAATATTCATTTACTAGAAGAACTATAGGCATATTAATTTTCTTTTCTTTAGATGATTTTGTGACTATTTCATTTTCATTTTTATCTTTTTCTATTAATAATATATCATCTTTATCTGTCATAAGTTCTGCTATTCCTAAAGCTTCATCTACTATTCCACCACCATTATTGCGTATATCAATTATTAGTGATTTTATTCCTTTTTCCTCTAATTCATCATATGCTTTTTCGAATTGAGTTTTAGTATTTCCTTCAAAGCTTGAAATGTATATATATCCAATATTATTATCTAAAACCTGAGATGTGACATGCTCTACTTCTATATTTTTTCTTTCAACTTCTAAACTCATTTCTTCACCATCTCTTATTATTACTAAATTAACTTTTGTACCTTCTTTTCCTTTAATTTTATCAGTTATAATATCATAGTCATCACCATTATATTCTATTCCGTCAACTTTGCGTATTATATCACCTGTCTTTAGTCCCGCTTCTTGTGCTGGTGAGTTTGGTATTGTGCCATATACTACAACTTCATTATTTTCAGTATCTTTAGTTATGTATACACCTATTCCTACATACTCACCTACAGTATTCTCTGTAAATTCTTGCATTTCATCTACTGTAAGATATTCACTATAAACATCATTTAGCCCTGATACATATCCTTTAATTGCTCCTTCTATAAGTGCATTTTCATCTATTTCACCTACATATTCACTATCAATTTTATCCCTTATAGCTGATAATTTTGCAGATAGTTTATCAGACTTAGCAGCTTCTCCTATTGCTGTTTCAGTATTTCCCTGTGTTCCTTGGCTATATACCCACACCATTGTTGTTGCAAATGTTACAGCTGCTGTACATATTATTGTCATTATTGTTTTAAATACTAAATTAGAATATTTTTGTTGTTTTTTCATTATAACCTTCTTTCTTAATTTTCATTTTCTACATTATTTACATTTTCATTAATATTTTCATTTTCTTCATTACTAGACAAATATTTCTTTGGGTCTACATGTACTCCATTTTCTCTTACTTCAAAATGAACATGAGGTCCAGTTGAATTTCCAGTTGAACCCATCTCCATTATTATGTCACCTTTTTTAACTACATCTCCTACATTTTTTAACCTTGCATTACCATGTGCATATAGTGTTACAATTTTTACTCCTTCACTATTTACTCCATGGTCAACCATTATCATATTCCCATATCCACCATTATTAAAATCTGAATAAATGACTATACCATCTGCTGCCGCATAAACAGGATCACCTGTACTTCCTCCTATATCAATTCCATCATGATTCTTTATTACTCCTTGTATAGGATGTAGCCTTGAACCATATGGGGATGTAATATATGATGTTTCCAATGTTGGCCACATCATTATTCCTCCAGAATATTTAAGCTCATAAGTAGAACCTTGAATTGCATATTGAATTAAATTTTCTAATTCTTCTTGTTGCTTTTTATAATTATCTATTTGAGCATTTAATATCTTTTCACTTTCTGATAAACTATTTTTATGATTTTCATAAACTGTTTTTGTATTAGTTAGTACTACTGATTGCTTTTCTGCTTCTACTTTTAGAAGCTTCATGTTTGCTTTATCTTCTTGAAGTTCATTGTTTATTTTTTCAATTTCTTCTTTTCTTTTTTCTAATTCTTGTATAGCTTTTTCATCATATTCTACTATTCTTTGTACCATATAGTATTTTGATACAAAGTCTATTATACTTTTAGAATTTAATAAAACATCAAGATATTTTGTTTCTCCTTTTTTATATATGGCAACTAATCTTTTTTGAAGTAGTTTTAATTTTTTTTCATATTCGCTATTAGCAGTTTCTAAATTTTTTTCAGATTCAGCCACTTTTTCTTGTATTTCTTTATATTTAGCATTTATTTCATCTAATTTTTGACTATATTCATTTATTCTATCATCTAACTCTTGTATTTGCATAACAGATGTTCCTAGTTCTTCTTGAACATATTCTAATTTTTCTTCTGCCTTTTGTAATTCTTCTTCTACTTGTTCTTTTTGTTCATTTAAAGATAAGCTATTAGTTACATTATTACTTACTTCATTATTAGCAATATTGTTTTCATTTACTAAATTATCTTCTGCTCTAACAAAATGAAGGCTAAAAGATAATATAAGTGTTACTACTAGTATAAGTATAAGTGTAGAAACTATTCTTTTCTTCATTATCTTTTTGCCTCCTTGATTGTTTTTAACATATATTTTAGCTATATATTAGACTTGGATGACTAGTATATTTTAGCGGATCTACTCTATTTGATTTTCCTCTTCCTCCTATATATACTTCGTAATGTAAATGTGGACCTGTTGATATTCCTGTATTACCTGATACAGCTATTTGTTGACCAGATTTAACAACAGAACCTACACTTACTTTATATTGTGATAAATGTCCAAAAGCTGTATAATATCCATTACCATGGTCTATCATAATGTAATTTCCATATCCTGATACCCAACTAGCTAAAATTACTTTTCCATCTGCTGGTGCATATACAGGAACATAGCTTACTCCAATATCTATTGCTCCATGATTAGAAGATGCTCCTGCTGTTGGTGCTGTTCTATTTCCAAATATTGATGTTATTCTATTATAGCTATATGATAATGGCCATTCTAAAACTCCTTTAAAGCTTCCTTCATATCCTCCGCCATTATTTATTGCATTATTAGTACTATTCCTAATTTCTTCTTGTGCTTTTGTTATTGCATCTTCAAAATCATCTATTGTTTTTTGAAGTTTTTGCTCTTCTTGAGATAATTTACTTACAACATCTTGCTTAGCAACTTTAGATGCATTTAAAAGAGCACTTTTAGCATCTTTTTCTTTTTTAGTATTTTCTACTTCCTTTTTTGTATCTTCTAAACTCTTTTTTTCATTTTCTATAACTTCTTTTTGGCTTGAAACTTCATTTATTAATTCTGTATCTTTTTCTGCTATTGTTTTTACAGCATTATATTTTGTAAACATATCTATGTAATTACTAGAACCTAAAAGAATGTCTAAATATGATGTTCCTCCATTTTTGTACATTGCAACCATTCTGTCTTTTAGTAAATCTTCTTTATGTTCTAACTCTTTTTGTTTTTCCTCTATTTCAGTCTGTTTTTGATTTATAGAAGTATTTAAATCATATAGCTTACTTTCTAAAGTATCTATTTCATTTTGAATACCTGCTATTTGAGAGTTTATCTCTTCTAACTCATCTTGTGCATTTTCTTTTTGTTCTGTTACTTTATCCTTTTCATTTTGAGCTTGCTCTTTTTGCTCATTCAGTTCATCAATACTTGCTCCTATACTTACTACATTAGTATATGCAATTATTACTAGTATTATTGCAAAAAAAGATATAATTTTTTTATTCATATGTTCCTCCAATTTTTTTATACTTTCAAGTACTTTCTCATTGATATAACACTTCCTAAAATACCAATTCCAACTCCTAGTCCTAAGTAAACTGATAAAATTAAGTAAAACATATCTGCAAAACTTAATAAGCTAACTCCTATATTTTGTAATAATATTGATTCTCCTATACCATTAATTAATGCATCATAGCAAAGTCCCAATATTACCAATGTTATTATTGCTGATATTAAACCTATTATTATACCTTCTATTATAAATGGTCCTCTTATAAAACCATTTGTTGCACCTACATATTTCATTATTGATATTTCTCTTCTTCTTGCATGTACTGTAAGTTTTATTGTATATGATATTATAAAAATTGAAATTATAACTAATAATGAAAGTATTACAATTGTCATAATCTGAATTCCATTTGCTAACTCTTGAAGCCTGTTTATAGTTGTATTTTCACTTCCAATTTCATCTACAAAGTCTAATTTATTAATCTGTTCTTGTACACTATCATTTAATGATAAATCATCTAATGTTACAAAAAAAGATGCTGGAAATGGGTTTTCTTCATCCCACCCTTCAAGTACTTCTTGATAGTCTTCTAACTGTGTTTTCATTGTATTAAGTGCATCTTCTTTACTTACAAAAGTAACAACATTAACTCCATCTATATTCCTAATCTCATTTCCTAACTCTTGTATTTGATCATCTGTTGCATCTTCGTCAATAAATATTTGTATTCCTTGCTTTTCTTTTATCTGGTTAATCATACTATTTACATTCTCACCTATTACAAAAAAAAGTCCAAAAATTAACATTGTTGCACACATGATTATTATTGAAGCACTTGTCATTTTTTTCTGCTTGAATGTACTTTTAAAGCCTTCACTTATTAAATAACTAATCACATTACTCATCATATCCACCTTTTTCGTCTCTTATTATATTTCCATTATTAATTCTTATAACTCTTTTATTCATTTTATCTACAATGTCTTTAGCGTGTGTTGCAACTAGTACTGTAGTTCCTCTTAAGTTTATATCATTTAAAAGTTCCATAATGTCCCATGCAGTATTTGGATCTAAGTTTCCTGTTGGCTCATCTGCAATAAGCATTGATGGATTATTTACAATTGCTCTTGCTAAAGCTACTCTTTGTTGTTCTCCACCTGATAATTCGTTTGGATATACTTTTGCTTTATTAGCTAGCCCTACTAATGAAAGAACCATTGGGACTTGCCTTCTTATATGTTTTGGTGTTGCTTTTACTACATACATTGCAAATGCTACATTTTCATACACAGTTTTATCAGGTAAAAGCCTAAAATCTTGAAAAACAATTCCCATACTTCTTCTCAAATATGGTACTTTACTTGGTTTTAAAAAAGTTGTATCTTTTCCATTTATTATAATATTTCCTGAAGTTGGCTCCTCTTCTTTTAGTATAAGCTTTATAATTGTAGACTTTCCTGAACCAGAACTTCCTACTAAAAACGCAAACTCTCCTTTGTTTATCTTAAAATTCACATTATGAATCGCTTCTGTTCCTGTATCATATTTCTTACTTACATTTCTAAATTCTATCATATTTATCGTCCTTTTTTAAGTAATATAAATCACAGTAATCATAACAATAATTTTGCATATTTTCAATAGTTTTGTCTAAAAAACTTGTATTATTTTTAACCAAAATTAGAAATTTTTGCTCATTTATGAAGTTTTTGTATTTTTTGTAAATTTTATGTGAATTTACATTTTTTATTCTTTATTTATTTTTTATCAACTATAATTATTTCTTTACTAGATTTAGTCAAAACTTCTGGTTCAAGTCTTCCAATTCTTAAAGTATCTTCAATTCTTATACCATACTTTCCAGGTATATATATACCTGGCTCTGATGTGACAACCATATTTTCTTTAAAACTAAACTTTGAATTATGGCTTATTATTGGTAATTCATGCACATCTAGCCCCACGCCATGTCCTAATGCATGTATTAGTGAATAATTATATATGTATAATTCATTCTCTGCATCTCTTGCAACTGTCTTACAAGGTATACCTTCTTTCATACATTTTATACTTTTTTGTTGGACTTTTAATACTAAATTATATAATTCTCTAATCTCATCAAGTATACAACCTGCAAAAACTGTCCTTGTCATATCTGATGAATATCCATTTACTTTAGCACCAAAATCAATTGTTATAGGGTCACCATATCTAATTACTTTATCTGTTGGTTTAGCATGTGGCTTAGACGAATTTTCTCCAGATGCAACGATTGTTTCAAAAGCTAAGCTATCTGCTCCATTTTCTATAAAAAATTTCTCTATTTCAAAAGCTATTTCTCTTTCTGTCATACCTATTTTTATATAATTAATTAAATAATTAAAACACTTATCTGTTATTTTACAAGCTTTTTCTATATTTTTAATTTCTTCTTCATCTTTAATCATTCTAATTTTTTCAACAATTTTATCTGTTTCTTCAAAACTTTTTATTCTATATTTTCTAATCATATTTTCATAATTTGAAAAAGTAACATAATATTCTTCAAAACCTACATTTTCACAATCTTGAAAAAAATAATAGTTATCTACATCAGATAAATCTTTTGCATCATATATAACAAATTCATCATTTATCGTTAGAAATTCGTTTACTTCTTCAATATATCTAGCATCTGTAATAAATATATTTTCCTTATCTGTAATTAGTATAGTACCTTCTACATCTAATCCTAATATATATCTTATATTTACAGGATTTGATATTATTAACCCTTGAAGATTTAGCAATTTCATTTTTTCTCTTATACACCTTATTTTATCATTCATATAGATTCCTTCCTCAACCAAGGGGGACGGTCCTTTTTGGTTGAAATATTATAAAAAACAACCAAAAAGGACCGTCCCTTTTGGTTGAAAATTTATGCTTTAAACATTCCTAAAGTAAATATTTTCAATAAAATCAATAGCATTAAGTGTTCTGGTACTAGCATTACTAAAAAAGTTGCAATAACAATAAATGGTCCAAATGGTATATATTCATTTGCTTTTTTTCTCTTACTTACAATAAGAATAATGCTTATTATTGCTGCAAGTAAGAATGATAATATTGATATTATTACAATATTATATGCTCCAAAAATAATTCCTAATGCTCCCATTAATTTCACATCTCCAAAGCCCATTGCTTCTTTTCCAGCAATTAATCCTCCTATTAATGTGATTATAAGGAAAATTCCTCCTCCTATTGCTAATCCCAAGAGCTTATCTATTAAAAAACTTAAGTTTACCGTTCCTTCTATAAATGCAAAAAAGAGTCCTACTTCAAATAGTGTTAATGTTAGTCTATTTGGTATTATTTGTTCTTTATAGTCTATTACAAATGCTGATAATAAAAGTGGTGATATTATTAAATATTTAATTAATTCTAGATTCCATCCACACATGTATAACAGAATTACATATATAATGGCATTTATGTACATTAACTTGTAATTTGCCTTAAAGCCTTTAATATATGATGTAAAAAATTCTTTGCTAAATATAGGTTTATGATTGCTTAATCTCTTAGTTATCCAGTCAAGTAATACTCCTATTCCCAGTCCTAATAACCCTATAAAAAAGTAATATAATATATGAATATTATTTATATACATCTTTTCCTCCTAATTTTATCTATCGACCTTTTCTAAAATCTTTTTTTCTATTTTTCTTTTAATATTATTAATTTTTACTTTTTCTTCACAAATAGGTTTTGTAAGTATTGAAAACATTTTCATTCTATTTGTACCTAATACATCTGTGAATAATTGGTCTCCTATTTCTGCAATGTTTTGATTTTCCTTTATTCCTAATATTTTTTTTGCTTTTATAAATCCATATTTTGTTGGTTTTACTGAAAAAAATATATATGGTATATCTAACATTTTAGAAACACTTTCTACTTTCTTTTTCTTTATACTATTAGATAGTATGCAAAATTTTATGCCATTCTTTTTCATCTCATTAATCCACTCTTTTATCCCATCTAACGGATTTTTATTTAAATCTATCAATGTATTATCAGAGTCTAATATCACTGCTTTTATGTTATTGCTTTTTAACATTTCTATAGTTATATCTGTAATTTTATCTACTCGCATATCTGGCTTAAGAAGCATATTTTTTCTCCTTTAATTTTCTTTTATTATTATATTTATATTTTATATATATGTCAATAACAAGCTTATGACATTTTTTAAAGAAGAGAATATATATTTTTTCAGCTAACTTTTTCAGCATCCTCATATATTTTTTCTCTTCTTTTTTAATTTAATAAATAGTTTTTAGTTTAAACATTAATATTTATTAGTTTACCATATTTTTAAATTCTGTTATAGTTGTAGTTTTTGATATTCTTACTCTTGGTAGTTTATATTTATCACTACCTTTGTATACTCTTCCTCCTTGTGTTGTAAAAGCTAATTTAAAACCAGCTTGTTTAAGTGCTAAAATAGCCACATCATTATATTGTCCAAATGGATAGCAAAATACTGTAGCATTTCCTCCTAATGTTTTATTTGAAGTATTTAAATCTTCTACTATTTTTCCTATTGGCCATGATAGCATAACACCTTTTCCATTAGTTGCTCCTTCGTGCATACAATCTGAATGTGATTGATAACTAACATTTTTTTGCTTTTCATTTGCCCTATATCCATACCAAGATGTAATAACAAATGAAGTGGCATCTACATTGTATTTTTGTAGAATTGGTACAGCTAATTCAAAAAACGAATCATCTCCATCATCTACAGTAAGTACAACACTTTTTTGTGGCAAGTTGATTTCTCCATCAATATATTTTTCTACTTCTTCCCAACTTGGAAAGTAAAAATTATTATCTGACAAATATTTTATTTGTTCTTCAAAATCTGATATTTCTAGCCAATTGTTATCTTGTCCTGTAGTCTTATTTTTATCGTAGAAAAAGTGATACATAAGAACTGGTAAGCCTTTATTTTCAAGTGTTTTTCTAACTTCTACTGTTCTTTTAATACTATTTTCATTTCCCGCTTCATCTCTTACACTATACTTTACCTCATATATTCCTTCTTTTTGTGTATCTACATTTCCTTCTACTTTGACTTTATTAGTTATATCTCCATCTATATTGTCTTTTGCAACTACCATCTTATCTTTATATGTGCTTTCTTTTGCTATTACTTCATATTCTCTGCCATTTAATACCAACTCTGGTATTTCTTTATCTTTAGCACTAACTATATTTTGTGAAACAACCTCTGTTCCTAAGTCTATTTTTTCATTATTTTTATTAAAGAAAATATATTTTATTGCAAAAATGATTAGGCCTAAAATAAATAAAGTAAAAATTATTTTAGGAATATTTAGCCTTTTCTTTTTTATATTTTTATGTTTTTTCATAACTCCCCCATTATTTATATAATTATAGGTCTATTCTACTACTTTTTTCATAGATAACTTTACTTTCTTTTTATCATTATCTATACCTATAACCACTACCTTTACAATATCTCCTACAGATACTACTTCATTTGGCGATTTTATATATTTATCACTCATTTCTGATATATGTACTAATCCATCGTTTTTTATTCCTATATCTACAAAAGCTCCAAAATCTGTAATATTTCTTACTGTTCCATTTAAAATCATTCCTTCTTTTAAGTCCTCAAACTTTAACACATCACTTCTAAGTATTGGTTTTGGCATATTTTCTCTTGGATCTCTTCCAGGTTTTGAAAGTTCTTTTATTATATCCTGCAATGTCATTTGACCTATATTTAATTTTTCTGATAATTCTTTTGTATTTACTTTCTTTAGTTCTTTTTTTATGTTTTCTAGCTTTTCTTTATTTAATAAATCTTCTTTTTTATATCCTATAATCTTTAAAAGTTTTTCAGTAGCCTCATAGCTTTCTGGGTGTACTGCTGTTATTTCAAGGGGATTACTTCCTCCTGGAATTCTTATAAATCCTGCACATTGCTCATAAGCACTTTTCCCTAGTTTTGGTATTTTTAATAATTCTTTTCTTTCTTTTAGTTTACCATTTTCATCTCTATATTTTACTATATTTTTAGCAATAGATTTATTTATTCCTGAAACATATCCAAGTAATGAAGCTGTTGCTGTATTTACATCTACTCCTACCGTATTTACAGCATCTTCTACTACGCTTTCTAGACTTTCTGAAAGTTTCTTTTGGTCTACATCATGTTGATATTGTCCTATTCCAATGGCTTTAGGATCAATTTTTACAAACTCTGCTAATGGGTCTTGAAGTCTCCTTGCTATTGATATTGCTCCTCTTAAAGAAACATTTAAATCTGGATATTCTTCTGTTGCAAGTTTTGATGCAGAATAAACAGATGCTCCTGCTTCACTTACTATCGTATAATATACTTCTTTATTTAATTCTTCTTTTACCTTTTTTAAAGTATTTGCTACAAATATTTCTGATTCTCTTGATGCAGTACCGTTTCCAATTGCAATCATTTGTATATTATCTTTTTTTATTAATCTAATTAATTCATTTTCTGAATTTTCAGTATCATTTTGAGGCTCTGTTGGATAAATTACTCCTGTATCTAATACTTTTCCTGTTTCATCAATTACTGCAAGTTTGCAACCTGTTCTATATGCTGGGTCAAACCCAAGCACTGTAAGACCTTTTAAAGGTGCTCCTAATAAAAGGTCTTTTGCATTTTTTCCAAAAACCTTAATTGCTTGCATATCTGCCTTTTCTGTTAAATCATTTCTAATTTCTCTATCTATAGACGGCTCTATTAGTCTTTTAAAACTGTCTTCTATTACTTCTAATAATATATCTTTATACTTTTGATTTTTTATTATTCTTGATAATATAAATTCTATTATTTTATTTTCTGGCTTTTGTATGCTTACTTTTAAAAATTCTTCTTTTTCTCCTCTATTTATTGCTAAAATTCTGTGACTTGGAATTGTGCTTATTTTTTCAGTATAATCATTATACATACTATATGTGGTGTTTTCTTCTTTTATACTTTTAGTATTTATCAAACCTTCTCTATAATATATTTTTTTTATTTGTTTTCTATAGTCTGGATTATCTGAGATTTCCTCTGCAATAATATCTTTTGCTCCTTGAATAGCTTCCTCTATTGTTTTAACTTCATCATTTAAATATTCTTTTGCAATTTCTTCTATATCTCTTTTATCATTTTGGTCACTTATTATTTTAGCAAATGGTTCTAATCCCTTTGCTTTGGCTACAGTTGCTCTTGTTTTCTTTTTTTGTTTAAATGGTCTATATATATCTTCTATTTCTGATAATATTTTAGCATTTTCTAACTCCTTTACTATTTCATCTGTTAACTTGCCTTGTGACTCTATAGAGTTTCTTACTTCTTCTTTTCTTTCTTCTAAGTTTCTTAGATATTTTAATCTTTCATCTAAATTTCTTAATATCTCATCACTTAGTCCTCCTGTTGCTTCTTTTCTATATCTTGCAATAAATGGTATTGTAT
>ERZ1643246.3842-NODE-3842-length-12430-cov-61.220929_pt1 | contig 12430 bp, 7 predicted proteins | sample MGYA00579265_ERZ1643246 | MGnify/ENA primary metagenome ERZ1643246 (study PRJEB29033, sample SAMEA4952261) | chicken gut metagenome | biome: Broiler Chicken; feature: Gastrointestinal Tract; material: Caecum | place: Ireland | collected 2018 | study: Broiler...
GGAGACGGCCGGGAATATGTGATCACTGATGACACTGCGGTAAAACTGCGGGCCGAAGATGGAAGAAGCATCCGCAGGACAGATATCTCTCTTTTCATCAATGACCTTCCAAATGGAAAAGATACCACTTCTTTTTCTACAGAAGACGCCAGCGGAAGCACCTCTCAGGCTGCTAATACGATTGAGGCCATCGAATCTGGAACATCTCTGTTTCTGATCGATGAAGATACCAGCGCCACCAATTTTATGATTCGGGATGAACTGATGCAGAGAGTTGTCAGCCGTCACCAGGAACCGATCACTCCTCTGATTGAGCGGATCCGGTATCTCTATGACTCACACGGGATTTCATCTGTACTGGTGGCCGGAAGTTCAGGATCCTTTTTTCACACGGCAGACCATATCATTCAGATGGAAAACTATCGTCCAAAAGATATTACTGAAGCCGCAAAAACTGCGGCCAAAGATTTCCCTGCGGTTTCCATTCCAAAGGAAGCGCCGCATTTTCCAGATTTTGTCCGCTGTTTCTCTCCCAATAAACGTCTCCTTGGAGACCGCCGCGTGAAGATCAAAGTCTTTGGAAAAGATTCTGTCTCCATCAACAAAGAGACCATTGATCTAAGATATGTGGAACAGCTGGCTGATTCAGAGCAGACCGCCTCTCTTGGATATGCTTTCCTCTATGCCCAGCTTCACATTATGAACGGGAAAAAAACACTGGGGCAGGTGGCAGACGAGATCATGGAACAGATCCGCCGCCATGGATTGATTTTCATTTCCGGAAGCAGCTATCCAAGAACCGGCCTCGCCATGCCAAGAAAGCAGGAAATCCTTGCCTGTATCAACCGGTATCGAAAACTTTAAAAAGCCAGGATGCTGCCCCACTGAATCACGAGTGCGGCAGCATCCTTTTGCAAATCATTGTTTTTTATAATGACCGGATATAGTTTAAAAACATTTTCTCTGCCGGATCCAAAGGCTGTTTCCTTGGGTAGATCAGGGAAATCGGCGAGCGGATATCATCCGCCAGCTGAATCATCCGGATTCCCTGACAGGACAGGGAAACTTCTTCAAACACCTTTGTGAAGTTTATCGTGATTCCCACATGTTCTTTCACAAAACTCATGATCGTGTTGGCCTGAGGAAATTCATACTGGATGTCCGGCACAAATCCCGCCTTACAGCAGCTGTCATAAAAAAACTCATAGCTTCCGCTTTCTTTCAGCGGAAAGATGAAGGTCTCCCCTTCCAGCTCCTTCAACTGGATTTCTTTTCTGTCCGCCAGCGGATGATCCTCATATACCACCGCACAGAGCCGGTCCTCATACAGGGGATGAAACCGGAATTTTTTCCTGTCCTTTATGAGCGATTCCCTTAAAATCATAAAGTCATAAGAATCCGCATCTTCAAGAATGTCTCTGCCCTTTTTCTCATCCACAATCAGCTGAATGTCCGGATGTTTTTCATGAAAGTCTGCCATGATCCGGGCGAAGTGATAAGGAGCCAGCACCGGCATGCTGCCGATGCGGATTTCCCTTTTCTTCCTGATCTGGCGGAGCATTTCTTCATACAGATCTGTCATTTCCTGGGCATATCGGTAAAATTCTTCCCCTTCCTTCGTTAGTTCAAATTTTCTTGTATTCCTTCGAATCAGAGTCACACCCAGCTCATTTTCCAGCTTTTTAATCTGCTTTGACAGCGCTCCCTGTGTCATATTGCAGACATATCCTGCTTCTGTAAAATTTTTCTGTCTGCATAATTCCATATAGTAATATAACTGCTGTATTTGCATTTTAATATATTCCTTTCTGGAATATATTATAGACAAAGTGGAATTGACTGTAAAGGCTTTTCCTCCCTATACTAAAGCCAGAAACAAATCAACGGGAGGAGCTATCTATGAAACAAAAAAATTTTTTCTATCATCGAATGATTTTTTATATATCCGGACTTTTAATTATGTCTGTAGGATCCAATCTGTTTTTAAAAGCAGCCCTTGGTGTTGCGCCAAGCTGTACGGTCGCGCTGACTCTGACATACCTGTTTCCATTTCACAGTTATGCCTCTTTTAACTTTTTGATCAACACGGCATTCCTCGTGGGGGAAGTGTTTGTCCTGCGGCAGTTTCGAAAAAGTCAGATCATACAGCTGGCTCTGACCTTCCTCTATTCCGTATTTATCGAATGTACCTCATGGGGACTGTTTTTCATCCAGCCGGAAGGACTCCTGCAGAAAATTTCTCTTGCATTTCTGGCATGCGTGATCTTGTCCATCGGTGTTGCCTTTACGATCAATTCCGGATTTGCCGTTATGCCGATGGAAGGTCTTGTCAAAAGCATCGCAGACAAGACACACCACAGTTTTGGCGTGATCCGCGTCCTGCTGGAACTTTCCCTGACTGCCGGTTCTGCTGTTGTTGCATTCACCTTTCTTCACAACCTGTCACCAATCGGCATCGGCACAGTTCTGACCGCTTTCTTAAGCGGAAATATCACCAATCTTTTTTCCTTTCTTTTCGGGAAAAAAATGCAGGCCTTCCTGGGAGTCTGATCTCCAAGAAGGCCTTTTTCTAAAGCTGATCCATCCAGTCCCAGATTTCCGCCTGGCTGCCCGCTTCATAAAATTCCATATGCTCCAGCTTCTCATTCTCGGATAATCCCGGCTGGTTCACCCGCATATCCCCGATTTTTAAGACTTCTTTGTCACTGTACATTCTCTTCCGTATGCTCAGCTGATAAATCAGGCTGAACCGGTTGGTAATGGAACTCTGACTTAAGTCAGACAGACAGATCAGCTGAATGGAAAATGTATCTGCAATATCCATAACTGCCCGAAGAAGATGTTCGGATGACGTCCTGGCAAATGGATTGTCCATAATCAGAACTTTGGATTCTTCCACCGGCTCCTCACCGGCAGATCTTCTTCCCGCCGCTCTTATGTAAGTGATCAGAATTGATACCATAGTAAAGAATACGACAAACTTTTCGCCCCCTGAATTCTGAGACATGGCATCTTCCCAGCGCTTCATCCCACTGTTCTTCTCATTCAGGTCAATCTTATAGACATAAACCGGTATCTTACTGGTTCCGATCACCTGATTCAGAAGTTCCCGGCCGGAAGTCAGCGCCGCAAGACGTTCCCTGACTTTCTTTTCTTCTCTATCCTCTGCTTCTTTGTTATATTTCATAATGATTTCCAGACAGGAATCCAGATAGTCTTCCATCCGCTCCCTTGCGCCGGAATCCAGCTGTTTTGGAATGTCAATCCTCAGCATCTGCACCGGTCTGTTTTTTCCGGTCAGCCGTATCCTGGATTTCTGCACAATGAACTTAATCTCTTCATAAAGCATAACCGCATAACTCATACATTGATCGGCGACCTGCTGCTTCGTATGATAAATATTTTCCAGCTGGGTCTCATAATAATCCAGCAGTTTTTTCAGACTTTCTCTTTTTAACTGGTATTCTTCTATATATGGACGCAGTGTTTCCTGATCAAGATCTTCCGATTCAAACGCAAGATGTTCCAGCGTATCCAGAATATCTGAAATACATTTGTCTTTTCCGTAAAATTCTGAGCGGATTTCCTGATACAGCTTCCGGCAGTTCTGTCGTTTTTCCTGACTTTGTTTTCTTGCCTGCTGCATCTGACTTCGCAGTTCCCGGAACTGACGGTTCAGATCCTGCTCCAATGCAACTGCTTCTCCTTCTCCCGGAAGAATTTCCGCAAAATCTCCGATCCTCTTCATAAGATTCTCAGCATCATTTTTCTGACGTGTAATCTGAATCTGCCGTTTCCTGCATTCTTCTCTCTCTTTTTCCAGACATCCTATGCGCTGTTCATAATCCTGCAGAATTTCTTCTTTTCCCAAAGGTTCTGAAAGTCCTGTATCTTCCAGCGCTTTTTTCGCGTGAGACGCATTGGACTCTGCTTTCCCCTTTGCCTCTTTTATCTGCTCCACCTCCCGGCTGAGACGGCTGGTCTCCATTTCCAGCCGGTTCCCATCCTTTTTCAGCTGTTTGAGTTCTTCCGGATCATAGGAAAGATTCTGATAATCTTCCGGCTCCAGTCCGATTTCCTCCAGTTCAGCCGATGTCTCCCGAATCTGATGTTCCTTTTCTTCCAGCTGGCGTTTCCGGGAAGCCTCCCCTTCCGTCTGCTCTCGAACCAGGGTATCATACTCTTTCTCCATCTGCTGCAGACTGATTTCAATAAATTCCCCTTCCTGGGCAAACTCATATTTTGCCGCCTGTCTGGCAGCCTCATCCTTCTGAAGCCTGATCCCCTGAAGTTTCTGTGTCAGACTGGAGGCTGTCTCTTCCGCGGCTTCCTGATTTTCCTGAAGGCGGTCTGCCTGTTCCTGCGCCTTTTTAAGACTCTGGAGTATTTCTTCTAATTTCCGGCGCATTTCCTGATAGTTCTGATCTTCTTTCAAAAATTCCTCCAGCCGTGTTTCTCTGCCGGCAGCTTCCTGCCATGCCTTTTCCAGCTTCGGAATCCGATCCCTTAAAATTTCCAGCCGGTTTCTTATATCTTTTTGTCTTTCCTGGAAAACTTTTCTGCGCTCTTCTAACTCTGCCTTCTGCCGTTTCAGGTCTTCCATCTGTTTTTCCATGGATTCCCTGTCTCCTGCCTCATAGCCAAAAGACTGCAGAATGCTTTTTCCCTGATACAGCCGGTCCTGTTCCTGCTCCCAGTGGAGGCTCCGCTCCCGGCATTCTTCCAGCTGCCTTTTCTTCCGGCGGATATAACAGTCTCTCTGCTCCTGATCAAACAGTTCTCTTTCACAGACGGCCAGGAATCCGGGACTTTTTTCATATCGATAGACCGGTCCTCCTTCCGGCAGGCTCTCCGCCAGTTCCCGATAAGTAAAAACAGGAATCAGCTGACGCAGCATGCACCCTTTATAGGAAACTTCATTTATTTTTTTCAGTTCCTCCGTTGGAACAATGATTCCAAAGGCCAGAAGCGGGTTGCCGTCCAGTACTTTCATCCGCCGTTCCTGTTCCAGATTCTGAAGATAATCTTCGCCGGTTTCATAGGTAATGTCTGCATCTTCCAGGCGCTGCAGGACAGATTTCGGAAGATAGACATTATGATGTTCCATTCCGTCCAGCAAATCTTCCATCTGGCGTTCCTCCGCCTGTTCCCGGGCAATCCGTTTTCTCTGTTCCTGAATCTTATCCTCTATGATTTTTTGAGCGGTTTCTTTATCATACAGTAAATCCGCTTCCATATCATAAAGATCAAGCACTGCCAGACATTCTTTTTCTGCCTTTAAAAATTCTGCCATCCACTGTTCCTGCTCTGTGTGTTTATACTCCAGCGCATTGAATTCCCGGTCTGTCTCCATCCGGCCCTCTGCCTGTTCCTCTTCCTGCCGGTACAAAAGATCCTGCTCTTCCCGTGCTTCCCCGCACGCTTTCTCTGCTTCGTTCCGCTCTGTCTGCAGCCTGTTTTGAGCGTCTCTGACTTCCTCCGGTTCCAGATATCCCAGAAGATTTCTCAGCAGAGAAACGCCCGTCTTCTCAAGGATCTCCGGCTCTTCCTTCTGAAAATCCCTGATCTTTCCTTCCAGCATTCCTTTGGTCTGATGAAGATTTCGGATGTTTTCTTCCAATCTGCTTTTTTCCTGTTTATCCTGCTGCCGCCTTTCCTGAAGCGCATCCTGCTGCTCCTTATATGCTGCTTCTTTTTCCAGGGCCTCATTCAGACGTCTCCCCCAGCTTTGTTTCAGAGAATAGGCAAGATCCCGGATACGCCGTGACGTTTCATTTTCTTTCTGATCCTTTGCAATCTGTCGTTTCAGAGCATCTGCTGCTCCCTGAAGAATTTCTATTTTCTCCCAGAGCCTTGCTGCTCTCTGACATTCCTGAAGCCAGGCATTTTCCTTTTTTGACTCTTCCACACTCTTTCGTGCCATCATGGTCTGCTCCTCTTTTTCACAGATCATTTTCAGTTCTGCCTGACTGTGATACCACTGTTCAGAAGCCTGTTCCTGAAGAATATGACGCCTTTTTTGTTCCTGCTGCTCCATCTGCCGCGCTGTCTCTTCCTGCTGTTCTTCCAGCTGTTCCTGCAGCTGTTCCAACGCCCGGTACATTCCCTGGAATCTGCCTTCCGCGTGCCGGCACTGATGCAGCGTCTCCTCCAGCTGCCTTAGTGCTTCTTCCATTTTCTCATGGGAGCCTTCATACTTTTCCATCCTTTCTTTCGCCCGGATATAGTCTTCCTTGCGCATGGTCTCTTCTGCCAGGCTTTTCAGCAGATCCTGGATTCCTGTCTGGTCTGTATCCCCGGCGAGATGGACTTTTTCTATATTTTTGATAATCCACTCATTTAAAATGCTGTCAGAAGTGCTGCAGCGTTCAAAAAGTTCTGTGATTCCGCCCTCATCATTGTTCATCCGCACAATGATATTTTTCCATTCTTCCTGAGAAATTCCAAACTCCATCAGTTTTTTCCTGTATTCTCTGGCATCCTCCCTGCTGAAATAGAATGCCTCCCGGTTGGACGAAGCAATCTTTTTGACACTTTCTCTTGCTTTCTCAAAAGGCATCAGAAACTGCCGCCCTTTTTCCTGGCGGACGAACGGAAGGGACTGCAGGTCAAACGGCGATGCCTGACGGTAATAATTTCCAAAGGTAAAGTAATGAATCCTCCCGCTTTCATCAGAAGCAGACGTCCTTGGCGCAATGGCAATGCCCGTCATCAGATACTCCCGGCGGACCGGATTGTCCAGTTTCCATTCCAGGATCACATAGGTCGGACTGGTTCCTTTCTTAAAGTAATCTGCCATTTTCCTTTTCTGCATTTTCAGATCCGGAAGAATCGGCTGCATCATCAGCTGAACGAGAACGCTTTTCCCTCCGCCATTTGCCAGATTTAATAAAGCATTTTCTCCGTCATAAAAGCGAAATGTCTCATCGGTGATCTCTCTGGCATCATCGTTGTATGCAAAATTTATAATACGAATTCTGTTGATCTTCGGCATGGTCACTCTCCTTGTCCTAATATCCGGTGCAGTTCCTGCACCCTTGCCTCATCCAGGTAATGATACAAAAACAGATCATCCAGGCGCTTCGTCCTGCGGATCTGTCTTCCTTCTTCAAAAATCCGGATCAGTCTCTCCTGTTCCAGCTGATGATAGGCTCTGCTTATGGTTCCATATTTGGATTTGCGCAGATTCCAGTCTCCGATCTGCTTGCTGTCCCAGAGCCGTGCAATCTTGGCGAAATTCACATCCTCTTCTTCCTCCAGCTTTCTGGTCTTCTCTTCATCTTCCAGATAAGACCGCATTTTCTGATCCAGCTCCTCCATCAGATCCCTGGTCAGAATAAATTCTCTCTGAATCGGATTAGTGTTTTTCCCGCCATAAAACATCTGAAAAATCATCATAAAGATATAGCTTTGAAGATAAGCGTCCGCCAGCCTGGCATCCGCCGCAATGTTCAGCCGGTATTCTTTCAGAGTGTATCCAAGCACCCCATTATCCATATCAGGAATCAGATAAATGGTCCTTCCCGTATCCAGAAGTTCGAATCCCAGTTCTTCTTCGAACTCCCCAAGAATCTGGCGTACCTCCTCCTTTCGGAATTCCAGGTACAATTCTCCATCCTGTTTTGCGTCCAGCTCGCCGTCTTCCAGAAGCTTATGAAAAATTGCCAGAGCTTTTTTCAACATCTGCTTTATCCTCACTTTCTCTTTTCTGTATGGTTACTTTGATCTCATCCATGATAATGCGTTTTAACTGCTTTTCTGTCATGCCGTCCTGTTCTTTCCGGCTTTCCTCTATCTCTGTCTGGAATTTTTCTCCGTTTTTTTCGAAGGAAAGACTCTGGATTCCATAAAAATCCGGATGCTCCAGTTCCATCTGATACAGACAGTAAGACAGGTCAAATTCCCCATTTGCCTCCGGTATTTCCTTGTCTTCCCTCTGTCTCCATTCTCCCAGATCTATCTTTTTATAATCATACAGCTTGAGCATCACAAGAAAAATTCGTTTCTCCTCTGTATAAATTTCCGGTTTCTCCGCATGCTGGTTTAAATATTGATAAAACTCTGAGAATGTAAAAACAGGGTGATCTTTTCCATAAGAAAACATTCGTTCCATAAGTTTTACATGAATGAAATCTCTTCTTCTCTGTTCCTGAAATCTCCTGTCTTCCTCAAATACATCCTCTTCTATGGCAGCTTCTTCCGTTTCTTCCTCATGAAGTTTTCCCTGAGGCTGATAGGGCATAGATAAAAGAAGCTGCTTTCTGGCTCTTGGCCGTCTTAGCGGAACAAACAGCTTCCAGAGGGATTCGATCTGTTCTCCTTTTACATGCTCCATTGGTTCCATGATCTCCTTCTGAAAATCATAACGCCGCACCATGGCAGTATAAAAGCTGTCACGAATGGTTTCTTCATAAATATCATTCATTTCAAACCGTTTTCCGATCAGATTTCTTTGCTGCACAGTCACCGATGTCAGATTCTGCCGGATCAGCGCAAGATTTCTTAATGCCTCCGTCACGGCTTCATCTTCCATGGTGTGATCTGCCTGCTCCTGATAAATTCTCTCCTCATCTCTCTCCACCTGTTCTTTTAATTCCAGCATTCCCTGATATTCTTCATCCAGCAGATGGTAAGTCTCATCCAGAAGCTTCTTATGCTCTCCCCGGTCAATCGTATAGATATTCTGACGGATCCGGTCGATAAACAGTTCCAGTTCCTTTTCTTTCTGGCGCAGCATATTCATCAGTTCCTGACTCTGACGCAGGGCATGCTTATAATTTTTCCGTTTCAGGAGTTCCTTGAGTTTCAGCTGTTCCAGTTTGAAATCCAGTTCTTTATCCACCTCTCTGGTTCGAAACAAAAGATTGTACCCCTGATCCGTCAGCTGATATACAATCTTCCCTCCATCGGTAATCTTATCCTGAATCAGCCGGATTCGGATCTCTTTCATCCCATGTTCATAATCCATGACATGATACGTCTTTTCTTCTCCCTTGTTCTGCAGAATATCTCTTACCATATATTCCGTCAGCCGGTAAATCTGCTCCTCCGAAAAATCTTTTTGGAAAGCCGGAAGCACTTTTTCTAAAAATGCCGCCATATTTTCCATCGTACACTGATCATTTTCATTCAGTGTCTGTTCCATGATATAAACAAGCAGTGAAAAAAAGAGGTTATCCATCTCCTCTTCCTCAAACCACTCTTCAATCTCTGTGGAACGGTTTCTCCTTCCGACAATGGAATCCACCGCCGCCACGAATCCCATCCTTTCCTGGAATCCCTGCAAAAATTCTAGCATTGCTCACCTCTGTACATTTCCTTATAATCCTGATAATTTATGATTTCCTGTGGGATCATCTTCTTTTGATCCAGGATCTCCCGGATCTTCTCCCTGTCCTCTTTCGAAAACGCTTCCAGGACATCTTCGTTCCATATTATATTTTTCCTGCTGGGCGCATCGGGGAGTTCCTGCAGCGTCTCCGCTTTTTGCAGCATTTTCTTATAAAGGCCGGAAAACAGCCGGATCGTAAGCTTCGGATTTGCTCTGCACATCCCGTCAAAAATACGAATTCCTTCCCGGTCAATATCTCCGGCATAAAGGATCTCTGCCTGCGTCCATCCGGTCTCCGTTAAAAACCTGCTGAGCGCCTCCTTTTTCTCTGCTTTTTTCCCTTCTCCATAAACCAGAAGTCCGATTTTCTCTCCCAGGATTCTGGCTGTTTTTTCATGGAAAAACAAACGTCCCAGAGAATACCATGGATCTTTGTTCTCCAGTACAAGAACCGCGCCTTCTTTTTGAAATTCCTTCGAAAAAAACGGTTCCGGTGTCTCATAAACTCCCAGGTCTTCCAAAGTAATTCCATTGAATTTTAAAATCTGCCGGCCTTTGGAACTTTCCAGGAATTTCTCATCTTTCCATATCTCAAAGGACTTTTCCTTCACTGACATAGTACGGCTCCAGATCGGTTTCCCCTTCCATAAATACTCACTCAGCTGGTCAATGTCTTCCTTTGCTTCTATATATAATGAGACATTTTTTCGATATCCTTCCAGATTCATTTTCATATGAAGCCGCCGGATCTCCGAAATATAGGCGCTGACATCTTCTGCCTGCCGGATCTTACGGTACTTTTGATAGACCGGCGGATGAAAAGATGTTTTTCCCTGACGTTTTACCGGGCAGATCCTCCCTTCCGCTTCCCACTGTTCCAGCAGATCATGCAGTTCCTGATAACTCATATCCGGATCCAGTTCCAGAATATCTTTGTATCGAAATGTTGTATTAGAAATATGATCTAATAGCATAACTCTCCTTTTTCTATATATAAATTCTTTTTGCCGTTATTTCATGAAAATTGTATGATTATAGTATAACATAGAAACACCCACTGTGTATTTCTTCCAGACATTTCATATTGCTTCTGCTATAAAATCTCGTCTGATATAAGCAAAAAATCCGGATTCAACCAATTACCATTTGTTTCTTTCCCCATTTTATCCTATAATATTTTCTTAGTCAGTGCTAACTGCCTGCAGAATAATGAACCAAATAATCATTCCCGCTTTAAGCGGACTTTGAAAAGATAGGAGTGAAATCATGAATACCTTTAAAAAATTTGTCCGATACTATGGTCCCTACAAAAAAGTATTCTTTTTTGATTTATTCTGTGCGGCCTTCATCAGTATCGTGGATCTGGCTTTTCCCCAGATTTTAAGAACCATGACCAATACCCTGTTCCAGAGAGACGCCTCTGTGATTCTGCGCACTCTGCCATGGATCGCTGCCATCCTGCTGATCTGTTACATCCTGCAGGCGCTGTGCAAATATTATGTCAGCTGCCAGGGCCATATTATGGGTGCCCGGATGGAACGGGATATGCGAAAAGAATTATTTGAACATTATGAAAATCTTTCTTTTTCTTATTATGACAAGAATAACACAGGACAGATGATGAGCCGTCTGGTGTCCGACCTGTTTGATATCTCTGAATTTGCCCATCACGGACCGGAAAACCTGTTCATCTCTGTGGTAAAGATTGTCGGTTCCTTTATCTTCCTGTTTCTGATTCAGTGGAAACTGGCTCTGATTCTGGCAGCTGTCGTCATTTTTATGGTCATTTTCAGCGCTTACCAGAATCAGCGGATGCAGGCAACCTTCCTGGACAACCGCCGCAAGATCGGCGACATCAACGCTACCCTTCAGGATTCTCTGGAAGGCATCCGGATCGTTCAGTCTTTTGCCAATGAAGATATTGAGCGCAGAAAATTCCACAAAGGGAATGAAAACTTCCTTCTCTCCAAGAAGGATAACTATCGTGCCATGGGAACATTCCAGGGCGGAAATACATTTTTCCAGGGTCTCATGTACCTGATCACTCTGACAGCCGGCGGCGTCTTCATTGCCTTCGGTGAAATGTCTCCGGCAGATCTTGCCATGTACGCCCTGTACATCGGTATTTTTATCAGCCCGATCCAGGTGCTCGTGGAACTGACGGAAATGATCCAGAAGGGACTGTCCGGTTTCCGCCGTTTCCTGGATATTATCGAGACGGAACCGGAAATTGTCGATGAAGAAAATGCTGTTCCGATTCAGAATCCGCAGGGAGATATTTCCTACAATGATGTATCTTTCAGCTATGAAGATAACGAAATTGTCCTGAATCATATTAACTTTAAAATCGAATCCGGAAAGTCCGTTGCCCTGGTCGGTCCATCCGGAGGAGGCAAGACGACCATCTGCTCTCTTCTTCCAAGATTCTATGATATTACCGGCGGAACGATCACCATCGGAGGACAAAACATCCGGAAAATGACTCTGGAAAGCCTTCGAAATTCCATTGGAATCGTACAGCAGGATGTATATCTGTTTGGCGGAACCGTAAAAGAAAATATCGCTTACGGCAAGCCGGATGCTTCCATGGATGAGATCATTCAAGCCGCCAAAAAGGCTAACATCCATGATTTTATCATGAGGCTGCCGGACGGTTATGATACCTTCGTCGGTGAACGGGGCACCCGTCTTTCCGGCGGGCAAAAACAGCGGATTTCCATTGCCAGAGTCTTCCTGAAAAATCCGCCGATCCTGATCCTTGATGAGGCAACCAGCGCTCTGGACAACGAAAGCGAGCGCCATATCCAGAAGAGTCTGGAGGCGCTCTCTAAAAACCGTACGACTATCACCATCGCACACCGCCTCTCTACGATCAAAAACGCAGATGAAATCCTTGTTGTCTATGATCATACCATCCGGGAAAGAGGATCTCACCGGGATCTGATGGAAAAAGACGGCATCTATGCCCGCTACTACAAAATGCAGTTTGAAGGTCTGGATACTTTAGATTTCTAAATCAGAAATCCCGGTTTTTCAGACTTCCAGCACTACGACCTCGTAAGGTTTCAGCAGGAGATCTCTTCCCTGCATAGTCGTCTG
>ERZ1643246.3843-NODE-3843-length-12429-cov-5.288751_pt1 | contig 12429 bp, 11 predicted proteins | sample MGYA00579265_ERZ1643246 | MGnify/ENA primary metagenome ERZ1643246 (study PRJEB29033, sample SAMEA4952261) | chicken gut metagenome | biome: Broiler Chicken; feature: Gastrointestinal Tract; material: Caecum | place: Ireland | collected 2018 | study: Broiler...
AGAGCGTCGCCTTGGTAAGGCGGAGGTCGGCGGTTCAAATCCGCTAGGCAGCTTCTCAAAGGAATTTCCGGTGATCGGAAGTTCCTTTTTTTGTTATCTCCCCAAAACGGAGCTTGTAAACTTTTTACGGAAACGTGATTTCCCTTCCCATAGCGCGAAAAAGGGGGCTGCCGCATCAGCGGCAGCCCCGTCCGTTGTCAGGAAACAAATCCGCTGCGGCCGGAATCCGGCCCCGGATTTACTCCTCCTCTTCCTTTTCTATTACTTCGCGCTTCGTCACTGTCGTCTCCATGACCCGATGATTTTCCACCGTATGGACCTGAATCACCAGCGGTTCATATTCGCAGGTGAACTGTTCCCCGTTGCGGGGTACCTTTCCGATCAGTCCGCAGATAAATCCGCTGAAGGTATCATAGGTATCGGTGGGAAGCTCCACCTCCAGCGCGTCCGCCACATCCTCCAGATCAGCATAACCGCGGACTTTCCATGTATTCTCCCCGATCTTTTCCACTGCAAGAGGCAGCGGGGCATCCTCCGTCTCATAAAGTTCACCCACCAGAGCTTCCATCAGATCGTGAAGGGTGATGATACCGGAAATTCCGCCGTACTCGTCAATCACCGCTGCAAAATAATTTCTGCTCTTCTGCATGTTCTGGAAAAGCACATTGGCTTTCATGGTTTCCGGCACCAGATCCACCTGGTCCACCGCATGCTCCAGAATATACTCTCTGGACTTTCCTCTCATACGGAAATAATCCTTGGTATTCAGCACGCCCCGGATATCGTCAATGCTCTCCCCGCATACCGGGAAAAAGGTATGGCGGCTTTCATGGATCGTCTCCTCCCACTGTTCATCGTCATCCTCCAGGGAAAGATATACCACATCCAGGCGATGGGTACACAACTCCAGCACGGAAATGTCATCAAATTCAAAAACATTCTGAATCATTTCCGTCTCCTGCGCGTCGATATTTCCCTGTTCATTTCCCGTAGTCAGAAGCATCCGGATCTCCTCCTCGGAAACCTGCTCCTCCTGTTCCTCCGGATCAATGCCGATCAGACGCAGCACGCCGTTGGTGGAAATCGTCAGCAGAAATACCAGCGGGGCAAACGCCTTGGAAACTCCATAAAGCATTCCCGCCATCCCCAGCGCCATGGCTTCTGTTTTTTTCATGGCGATCCGCTTGGGCACCAGCTCGCCAAACACCAGGTTAAAGTAAGCCAGAATCACGGTAATCAGAAGAACCACCACAGAACGCATCACTTTCTCCGGCGCGTGAATTCCAAGACTGATCAGGGCATCCACCACCGGTCCCGCAAAGTTCTCCGCCGCGAAGGCACTTCCCAACAGGCCGGCCATGGTAATAGCCACCTGAATCGTGGAAAGAAATCTGGCGGGCTGTTCCGTAAGTTTTGACAGCTTGACGGCCTTCTTATTACCGTCCTCCGCCATTTTTTTCAGTTTTGTTTCGTTCATGGAGATCACTGCGATCTCCGCGCTTGCAAAAACTGCATTCAGCGCAATCAGCACAACCTGCAGTATCACTGCTCCTATCATCTGTTATCCTCCATTGTAAATAGTTTGTCATGTTATTTCCTGCATGGTATCCATGCAAAACTGCAAAAAGGTATAGCCTGTACCTGAAATTCATGCACAAGCTATACCTTTATATATCCATAACATGACATGGAGTTGTAAAAATAGCTGCAGTTGCAGGTTCGCCATCACTGTCGCTGTCCATGTATGTTCTCACTCCTTTCTGTACTATCCCTGTTATGATAGCACAGAAGCGGGAAGTCTGTCAAGTTTCGGATTTTGTTCGGTCCAGCCAGCTCCGTACTTTGCTGCGGATTCTCTGCAGCGCATTGTCCACCGATTTGGCGGGACGTCCCAGCTGTCCGGCGATCTGCAGATAATTTTCCCCCTCCAGATAGCGCTCCAGCACCTGATTTTCAAAATCACTGAGCTGTTCCCGAATCTTCTGCTCCATGGCCGCTTCATTTTCCCGGGCAATCACAATATTCTCCGGACTCTGCTGTCTGAGATCCCGCAGCTCATGCTCCCCTTCCTCCGTGTTCAGCGGAACGTAGGAATTCAGCGGACGGTGCTTCTGCCGGTTGGAGGACTGCACGGCATTGTATAACTGCCTGTCCACACACAGCTGGGCAAACGTATAAAAAGAGGTATCCTTCCCGGGACGGTAATCACGGATTGCCTTAAACAGACCAATCATCCCTTCCTGAATAAGATCATCCTGTTCTCCGCCCATAAGATAAAGCACCCTGGCCTTTTTCCGCACCATCGCTTTGTATTTGTCCAGCAGATAATCAGTCACATTCTCCCGGCCATCTCTTTGCAGTTCCAGGAGTTCCTCATCGGTATAATCCCCATAGTTTATCATACTTCCGCTCCTTGCCTGATTCAAACACAGCCGCTTTTCCGGCAAAGGGTTTTCTCAGTTTACCTTTGCCAAACCTCTCTGCCGGCAAATCTCAAAGGCAAGAATTCCGGCAGCCACCGAAGCGTTCAGAGAGTCAATGTCTCCCTTCATGGGAATGGAAGCCGTAAAATCACAGGTCTCCTTCACCAGACGGCCCACACCGTTTCCTTCATTGCCGATCACCAGTCCTATGGGGCCCTTCAAATCCAGCTGATAATATGGAGCGCCTCCCATATCGGCGCACACAAACCACAGCCCCTGTTTTTTCAGTTCCTCCATCACAGATACCAGGTTCGTCACCCTGGCCACCGGCGTATAATTCAGCGCGCCGGCGGAAGCTCTGGCCACTGCTGCCGTCAGTCCCACCGCCCGGCGTTTGGGGATGATCACCCCGTGAGCGCCTGCCAGATTAGCGGTACGAATGATTGCTCCCAGATTATGGGGATCCTCAATATTGTCCAGCAGGAACACAAAAGGCGCCTCTCCCTTCTTTTCGGCATTTTCCAGGATTTCCTCAACGGTGGCATAAGCATAGGAGGCCGCCACAGCGATCACTCCCTGATGCTTTCCCGTCTCCGACAGCTGATCCAGCCGCTCACGGGAGACGTAGCTGACAATCGTATTCTGTTTTTTTGCCTCCCTGGCAATGGTCCGCACCGGCCCGTCCTGACAGCCGGTCAGAATATACAACCGGTCAATGGTCTTTCCGGAACGGAACGCCTCCAGCACCGCGTTTCTTCCTTCGATATTATTTTCCTTCATCCACTGCCTCCAATCCCATTTTGATCAGGTCCACCATCCGGATATACTGTCCGGTCAGATACAGATATCCCATCACCGCCTCAAAGCCGGTGGCCTTCCGATACTGGCCTGTGGTCGCGTTTTTTGCGGTGGTGTAAGATTTTGCATTTCGTCCTCTGTGATAGACCGCTTCCTCTTCCGGTGTAAACCGTTCCTCAAGGGCCTCCGCCATCAGCGCCTGTGTGGGAGCCTTCACCAGCCGGCTAGCCGCGTGATGCAGCTTGCTGGCCTGACGGTTTCCCCGTCCCACCACAATCGTCCGGATATAAAGTTCATAGATTCCGTCCCCGATATAGGCTAATGCCAGCGGCGAATAGGTTCGGATGTCCTGATCGGGAAGCTGAAACTGCTCCTTCAGATATGCTATGCTCTCTTCCATTTTACGCCCTCTCTGGTGTCCTCCAGAATAATTCCCATATTCTGCAGCTGATCTCTGATCTCGTCCGCCCTCTGGAAATTCTTTGCTTTTCTGGCTGCCTGCCGCTCAGCAATCAGCGCTTCAATGTCCTCATCCAGAGTTTCTTCCTTCCTGTCCACCAGAAGTCCCAGAATATCCGACAGGGAAACAATCTCCCCGCGGACGGCGTTAAGAAACGGCGCGGAGGAATCTTCTTTCCCGTGGGTATTGGCAAACTTCACCAGTTCAAAGATGGCCGCCTGCGCATCCGCCGTGTTCAGATCGTCGTCCATGGCCTCCTCAAACTTTTTCCGGAACACTTTCATCTCTTCCAGAAGTTCCTGCTCCTGTCCGGTCAGCTGAGCGGAGGAAGCATTCTCCTCAAGATGCTTCAGGTTTGCCACCGCCGTCACGATTCTCTCCAGCGCATTTTTGGAGGATTCCATAATCTCCCGGCTGAAATTGATGGGGCTGCGGTAATGAGCGCTGAGCATAAAGAAACGCAGCACCTGCAGATCATACTGCTCCCCGATTTCCCTCACCGTAAAGAAGTTTCCCAGAGATTTGGACATCTTCCGGTTGTCAATGTTCAGAAATCCGTTGTGAAGCCAGTAGCGGGCAAACACCTTTCCGTTGCAGCACTCGCTCTGGGCGATTTCATTTTCATGGTGAGGAAAGATCAGATCCTCCCCGCCGGCATGGATATCGATTTCCTCTCCCAGATATTTTTTCGCCATCACAGAGCACTCGATATGCCATCCGGGACGGCCTTCGCTCCAGGGAGACACCCAGAAGGGTTCCCCTTCTTTTTTGGGCTTCCACAGCACGAAATCCAGCGGATCTTCCTTCTGCTCCTCCCCGGAAACCAGCAGCGAACGGTTTCCGGACCGGAGATCATCCAGATTTTTGTGGGACAGTTTTCCGTACTGGTCAAACTTTCTGGTACGGAAATAGACGGTTCCGTCTACCTCATAGGCATATCCTTTGTCGATCAGCTGCTGAATCATCTCTATCATGCCGTCAATTTCCCTGGTGGCCTGGGGATGTGTGGTGGCCGGCCGCACATTCATGTCGGCCATATCCTTTTTACACTCTTTTATATACCGCTCGGAAATCTCTTCGGCCGGAATGCCCTCCTCCAGCGATTTTTTGATGATCTTGTCATCCACATCGGTGAAGTTGGAGACATAGTTCACTTCGTAGCCTTTGTACTCCATATATCTTCTGGCCGTATCAAAAACGATCATGGGGCGGGCATTTCCGATATGAATGAAGTTGTATACGGTGGGACCGCACACATACATCCGCACCTTTCCCGGCTCAATAGGAACAAATTCTTCCTTCTTCTTCGTCAGTGTGTTATACAGTTTCATGACAGTTGTTCTCCTTTCTGCACTGTCTCAGCTCATTTTCCAGTTCAATCACCCGGTTGCTGAGCGCAGTATTTTCCCTCTGAAGGGTATGGATGTCATCCAGCACCGGATCCGGCAGATGACCGTGATCCATACTGGCTCTTGGTACCTTCATATTTTTCTGGCGGACAATTCTGCCCGGTATTCCCACCACCGTACAGTTGGGGGGAACCTCCTCCAACACCACGGAACCGGCCCCGATCTTGGAGTTCTCTCCCACAGTGAAAGATCCTATGATCTTGGCCCCGGCGCTGATCATTACATTATCCCTGATGGTGGGATGACGCTTGCCGGTCTCCTTGCCGTTTCCTCCCAGGGTCACCCCCTGATACAAGGTCACATTATCGCCGATGATGGTGGTTTCTCCGATAATCACGCCGCTGCCATGGTCGATAAACAGTCCCTTGCCGATGGTGGCTCCGGGATGAATCTCAATCCCCGTCTTTCTGGCGGCTCTCTGAGAAATCCACCGGGCCAGAAAGTAATGCCCCTTCAAATACAGCTTATGGGCCCGCCGATACTGAATCATCACCCGGAAACTGGGATAAAGCAGCACCTCCAGCGGGGTCTTGATGGCAGGATCCCGTTCCCGGATCACCCGAAATTCTTCTTTTATATGCCTGATAAAGCTCAATGACCATCCCTCCCATATCCTTCTGCCGCAAACCTCTCCGGCAGTGTCCAGACGTCAGAAACCATCTTTACAGAACACTTTCCCGGAAAACGCGGCTCCCTGACAAACAAAAAAACTTCGCTCCCGTAAAGAGACGAAGTTATCCGTGGTTCCACTCTTCTTGAAGATGTACCTGCCATCTTCCGCTTGAGCGCACATAACGCGTGCCCGCGTATCCGGCTACCTGCTATCCGCAGTATCCGCGGCTGTTCACCGGATCAGCTCCCGGACGCACTTCCTCCGCCGATTCCCGGGATGGCTTTCAGCCGGCGGCCGTCCCTCTCTGTGTTCCTCCTGCGAAGTACTCTTTCCGTTCCAAGCTTTTTTCTGTTCTTTATAGTGTATGAAAAAAAGGAAGATTTGTCAACCGGTATCCTCAGAATTTTCCTCACTTGAATTTCGGAGATTTTCTGGTATAATTTACGCATAATGAAGTCTCTGACCGGCGGACATTCCGGTATCAGACTTTTTTGGCAGCCCACAGTTTTGATAACCATGACGGACAGGTGAGGATTTCCATGGATTATGAAAGTATCACATTAAAAGAAGAACTGCATATCCGGAAGCTCTATTCGATTCACTATTTCGAATATATGAAAGATTTTGTTTTTAACGGCGAGGTTCACAACTTCTGGGAACTTGTCTGCGTGGACAGCGGCAGCATCATCGTGACCGCCGGCGACAGGGAACTGACGCTGACGGCAAACCAGATGATTTTTCATAAACCCAACGAATTTCATGCTCTCCGGGCGGACGGAGTCACCTCCCCGAACCTGATTGTGATTTCCTTTGACTGCACTTCCGATTGTATGGATTTTTTTGAAAACCGGTTGGTTTCCATCAATCAGACGGAACGTTTTTATCTGGGACAGCTGCTCTCGGAGGCCAAACGCTCCTTCCACACGCCGTTGAACAATCCCTACAACTGTTTTCTGGAACGGGTTCCCCATGCGGAATTCGGCAGCGAACAGATCATCTTTCTTTCGCTGGAGATGCTCCTGATCAGCCTGCTTCGCCGTTACCGGGCGCCACAATTTCCTCCGATGACGCCGAACACCTTCCCGCACCCCCTGCTGCACCGGGACAGCGATGAACTCCTTGGTCAGATTATTCAGTACCTGAGACGTCATATTTACGAACACATGACCGTAGCTCAGATCTGTAAGGACAATTCCGTGGGACGTTCCCAGCTGCAGAAGCTGTTTCACGAAAAACTACACTGCGGCGTGATCGACTACTTCTGCCGGCTGAAAATTGAATATGCTCAGCGGCTGATCCGGGAACAGCGGTATAATTATACCCAGATTGCGGATATTCTGGGCTATTCCTCTTACCAGTACTTCTCCCTGCAGTTTAAAAAATTCACCAGGATGACCCCTTCCGAATACAGTTCCTCTGTAAAAAGCTTTTCCCAGGCAGAACCTTCTCAGCGGGATCCGGCGGAAGACGGGGATGCATCTCATCCGAATCAGCGATAGCAGAATCGTTTCACCAGAAAAGCAGCGGGCGGTCCAAAAACGGACGCCCGCTGCTTTTCTGGTTATCTGCTGTATTTCTTTATATCCTGATGAATCCGCTTTCTCATTCCCATCAGATAGGAACAGTTTCTGGGATAGGTTTTAAATTCCACTTTTTCCCCGCCTTCCGGCTCCAGGCAATCCATCACCACTTCTCTGCCGGCCAGACTTTCCAGATAATTCATGGCACACAGATCGCTCATGGACTCATCCATCAGCATCATGCGCAGGGACTCCTCCGGAACACCGTCCGCTCCCGGATACACCAGGAAGGGATCGCCGGACGGAAATGCTCCCGCCGCGTCAGTACACCGATAAGGATCGATGGTGAAAATGGAGTGTTCCGCATTGTAGAAATTGTATCCCCAGTGCAGGAAACCATCCAGCTGATATTTGTACAGCTGAGCTCCCAGAATTCTGGTACGGTAGCCCGGCTGCGCGATAAACCGGTTGGTTACATCCAGATACTGTGCCGTACAGTAATAACCCCACAGTTTTTCGGGACGTTTTTCAATAAACGGCTGAATATGATCCACCGAGCATATCGGCTGGGAAACCACGCCTTTTTCAAAGAAGCTGTAGCTGGAAAGAGCGTCGATCATCTGGTATCCCTTCAGATCCTTCTCCACCATCTCTTTAGCAGCCTTGTAGGATTCAAACTGCTCGTCAGTGGGCTCATCGGACACATGGAAATAGGTCTTATCCGCGATTCCCAGCTTTTCCAGCTCCCCGGTCAGAGCCGTGAGGAACTGATGCATGAACTCCCGGTATTCCGGACCTGTGGCATCTGTATCCCATCCAAACAGCTGTACCAGCTGTCCATCCTTTTCTCCCATGATTTTGGGCGCCATGGTAGCTCCCCACTGGCTGAACAGGTGAGAAATCTCAATGTATTCGACGCCGCAGCGTCTGCACATTTCCACCCAGCGTTCAAAATTGGCAAACCCGAACGCATAGCCGTCCGCTGTCACCTTCACATCCACCAGCTGAACAGTCAGACGTTCTCCTCCCACAGCCGTATCCAGCGGCGGGGTAAACACAGGGGTAAGCAGCATATTGCATTTTCTTTTCACTGCCAGCCGGACAAAATTCTCCACGATTCTCCAGTATTCTTCACTGAACACTTCCACATGGTAATAATTGGCCAGACAGTCCGTATGGAACCACTCCGTATGGGGGATCGACAGCGCAGGCAGCTTCGCGTCCAGCACCTCCCATGCCACCATGGCAGTGCCCAGCACCTCGTCCTCCCGGACCATATCAATCTGTACCGGATAGATACCGGCCTCCAGACTTTCGTCGCACTCCAGATCCACCCACAGACTGTTCCAGTGTCCCGGCACCAGATCCACACCCCAGGACGGAATATCCGTCAGCAGATCCGGATAAAGCCCGGGCTGGTTCGACAGATAATCATCGTCAAACTTCCGGTGCGTGGGATACTCACAGGGTACCAGCTTCACGCTGCGCACGCGCACATGATCTCCTACGGGAGAAGTGACCTTTGCCGTGGCTCTGGATTTTCGGAATCCATCCCAGAAAAAGGCGATCTGAAAAGAAACGGTCTCTCCTTTCAGTCCCGTCAGTACATCCTCCATTCCCTCACCGGTGGGTTCGTTAAATGGCAATACTTTTTCCATGGAAGTAACTTTTTTCAGCTTTAAAATATCCATAAAACCTCCCTCGCCGCACCCCTGCGGCATTTTTCATTGTCGTTTTTCCGCTGTTTTCGGATGACGGATTCCGCCCGCGGCGAACCTCCGTTTCCAAAATGAGCGGTATGATTAAGGGCTGCCGCATGTCCGGCATTCCGGCACATGCAGCGGCCCTTATATCCTTTGATTTTATCCTTTGATACCGCTCAGCGCAATACCTTCCACAAATTGTTTCTGCAAAAATACATACAGAATGAACGGGAAGATAAAGGATACCGTGGCTCCCGCCAGTACCAGACCATAGTTGGTGGCGTACTGTGTCTTCAGCAGAGACAGCGATACCGTCAGAGTATACATACTGGAGTTTGTTGTAGATACCAGAGGCCACAGGAAATCATTCCAGGAGGTCACAAAGGTAAATACCACCAGAGAAATCAACGCCGGCTTAATCAGCGGAATTACAATCTGAACGAAAATTCTGTACTCCGGACAGCCATCCACCTTCGCCGCTTCCAGCAGTTCGTCCGGCACCGAATCCATGAAGGAACGGAGCAGGAACACGCCAAATGCGTTCAGAATCAGAACCACCAGTGAGAAATACGTATTCAGCAGGTTCATCTTGTTCATCATGATGAACACCGGGATCATGGTAACCTGACCGGGGATCATCAGCGTCATCAGATAAATGCGGTAAATGGCGTTTCTTCCGGGAAAACGCTTCTTAGCGAATCCATATGCCGCCATGGAGGAAACGATACAGTTGAACAGACAGGAACAAAACACCACAATCACACTGTTCAGCAGCGCTCTCAGGAAACCGTCCCTTCCCAGTACATATTCAAAATTGGAGAAATCCGTAAAATTCACGTCCTCCAGATGCAGCATCAGCGTAGTGGACTGGGTAAAGGACATAAAGATCATGTAAACAAACGGAGCGATACAGATTACCGCAAAAAGTATCAGGATCAGCAGGCCGATCACGGATAAAACTGTCCATTTTCTCTGTTTTTTCATCTTTTCCATAACTATCTGGCCTCCTTCTTCTCCTGGAAAAACAGGTTTTCCAAAAAGTTAATGATAACAATAATAACCAGAAGGAACATGGCCATAGCACAGGCATAGCCCATACGATACTGCTTAAACGCGGCATTGTAAATACCCATTACCAGGGTTACACTGGAATGTCCCGGACCGCCTCCGGTCATCTGATAGGACAGGTCGAACACCTGGAAAGACCAGATAATTCCCAGAGTCACCACCAGGTAGGTGATGGGCTTCAGCATCGGCAGGGTAATCTTCGTGAACTGCTGAATGGTGGTCGCGCCGTCCACCCGGGCCGCCTCATAGAGATCTTTGGGGATTCCCATGATACCCGCGTAATAGATTACCAGGAAATAACCCACATTTTTCCAGACTGCAACGATACAGATACTTACCAGAGAAGTGGAAGTGCTTCCCAGCCAGTTCACCGGGCTGATTCCGAAAATACCCAGAATGTTATTCAGGATACCGCCGTCGGTACTCAGAATGATTCTCCAGATCGTACCGGCCGTAACGGCAGAAGCGATTACGGGAATAAACATCACGCTTCGCAGGAATTCTCCTCCCTTTTTGCCATTGAGCTTCTGTGCGATAAAACCGGCAAAGGCCAGAGAGATAATTGTCTGGAACGGCACGGTCATCAACACATAGAGCAGTGTATTCTTCACTGCGGCGGTCACATAATCGTCCTTAAACATCTGCACATAGTTATCAATTCCGGCAAATACCGGCGGATTCATGATATTGTAATCCGTAAAACTGAAATAAGCCGACATGAAAATCGGAACAATGCAGAATACCAGTATGAGGACAAAGCTGGGAAGGATATAAATAATTCCCTGCAGCGCCTCCTTGTTTTTTCTTGACATACTCTTTTCCTCTTTCCTCAGTACACCGAAACTCCTTTCTTTGAAAAGCGGGAGAATCCTCACGAATTCTCCCGCTTCGCATTCTCAGGTTTCGATTATTTCAGATTTTCGTTATAATACTCGGTGGTTGTGGTAAGAACCTCCTGCGGGGTCATCTCACCCAGCATCATGGACTGCAGATTCTTGAACAGGGTATCATACAGAGAGCTTGCGCCCTTGAATACCGGCAGAGACTGGAATGCAGCCGTATACTGATCATCAGAGAACAGATCCGTAAATCTCTCGTCTCCGGTGTATTCCTCATCCTGTGTGATAGGCGGCTGATCGGACAGTTTCTCATGGAACTGAGACATCACATCCGCGCTGGTCACATATTTCATCAGTTTCGCAGCCAGATCTTTGTTCTCACAGGAGTTGAACAGCACCAGGGAGTCTGCCGCAACAAAGGTCTTGGTATCTGCCGGTCCGGACAGAATGGAGAAATCCCAGTTCACATCCGTAGCCTGCACCGCGTTGCTGGATGCGCACACGATCATGGCAGCCTCGCCGTTTTTGAAGGGCTCAAGAACGTCATCATTGGAGGTGGCGGATTCCGGAACATATCCGTTATCCATCAGGCTCTTGATAAATTCCGTAGCTTCCAGTCCCGCATCGGAATCGATGGTCAGATTGCCTTCGTCATCAACGATTTCTCCGCCGGCTCCCCAGAAGTACGGCCAGTAAATCTCATTCAGAGAACCGTAGTGAGGATTGCCCCAATCCTGCATCAGCGGAGCCACATCCGGATTGCTGTCCTTAATCGCCTGGCAGGCAGCTGTCAGTTCATCCCAGGTGCTGGGTACTTCGGTAATTCCCGCAGCGTTCAGGATATCCATATTGGCAATCAGCAGACGGGGATTTCCCACAACCACGGGAAGTGCGTACTGTCCGCCCTGGATATTTCCCAGATCCCAGTAAATGTAATTTGCTTTTTCCTCATCCGTGAAATATTCATCAATATCCACGATAGCGCCCATGTCGATATAATCATAGAACATCTCCATGTACAGATATCCCACATCCGGGCCATCGTTGGAGTTCACACCGGTCAGATACTTTTCTTCGTAGCTGTCCCAGGGAACAATCTCCACATTAACCTTACAGTTGTTCTCTTCCTCAAAGGGAGCCAGCGTTTCTTCCCAGAACTCTTCGTCTGTCAGCTCGCCATCGGAAGAAGCGTAGGTGGGGAACCAGAAATTCAGTTCTGTGGACGCGCTGGAAGATCCTCCGTCAGAAGAATCGCCACTGCCGCTTCCTCCGCCGCAGCCACTCAGCATACCTACCGCCATTGCCCCGGTCAGAAGGAAAGCCATCACTCTTTTTTTCTTCATTTCATTACTCCTCCTTTTTTGTGATATTTAACAATAAATATCCTTTTTTCTCCTGTTTCGATACAAAAATTATACATTCTTTCAATGCGGCAAGCTACATAGAATCATCCAATCCATGCATAGAATTGTCCGATTAACCATGGAAAAGCACAATTTTTTGACGATTCAGGGAAGAAAATCCGTGGATTTTCCCAGATTTTTCTTTGCTTTCGCCTTCCCTCTTTTCCCAGGAGACATCGGAAAAGAAAAAGGG
>ERZ1643246.3845-NODE-3845-length-12419-cov-4.666532_pt1 | contig 12419 bp, 12 predicted proteins | sample MGYA00579265_ERZ1643246 | MGnify/ENA primary metagenome ERZ1643246 (study PRJEB29033, sample SAMEA4952261) | chicken gut metagenome | biome: Broiler Chicken; feature: Gastrointestinal Tract; material: Caecum | place: Ireland | collected 2018 | study: Broiler...
TCTAGTGAAAACTCTTCTACAAAATATATAAAAATTAAATACAATGATCAGGTTGGCTATGTTTATTCTAATTTTATTTATATTAATCTACCTGATGTTATCCCTGATATGATTTATAATATTAGTAATGCAGAGAAGTCTATCTATAAGACATCTGGGAAAAACATTCCTAATGTAACAGGATCTAACTTATATGGTTTTACTAAAAAATATAATGAAAAGATTGGTAAAACTACCTATTATGCTCCATTATTATATCCTGTTGCGAAACAATTACAGAAAGCCTATGATACTGCTATATCACAGGGCTATAATTTAAAGATTTATGATACTTATCGACCTTATGATGTATCTGTAAAAATAAATAAAGAGTTTAAAGCTCTATATAATTCTGATAGAACTGTAAAAAATGGAATTGATTATGATAAAGACGGATATTATTGGGGAACTGGATGGTTTTTGGCAAACAGTATCTCTCTTCATAATCGAGGTGTCGCTATTGATTTAGCATTGACGGATGGCTGGGGCAATGAATTAGATGCTCAAACACCAATGCATACTTTAGATACTCGTTCTGTTAGAAAATATAATAATTCTGTAGCTAATGTATTAAGTGATATTATGACGTCTGTAGGTTTTGAAACGTTAAATTCTGAATGGTGGCATTTCCAAGAAAATAGTTATAAAAAAAGTGCTGCTAACTCATTTAAGTTAAGTTAATTTTATAATATAAAAAACCAATCTATTAGTGATTGGTTTTATTAAACTCAAATTTTATTATTGAGTTATTTTTATATGGTTGCCCTAGTTAGATTCGAACTAACGCATCGTGCGGTCAGAGCGCACTGCCTTACCGCTTGGCTATAGGGCAATTTATCTGACAAAATTAATTTTACTACAAAAACAACAAAAAAGAAAGAGCTAACTTGCTGTTTTTGCATTTTCTGCATTCTCACCTTCGTTAGTAGCCATATCTGCATAATAAATATTACCACTTAATGATACACGTTGGTTAGAGCCTAACACACTTCCAGCAGTTTCTGCAGTAATATTTACCGTTTCATCTTTTGTAGGACCACCTAGTAAACTTAATTGTTCTACTCTTTGTTGATATGTCACTGCCTCTTTCTGACTAGGTATCAAGCTTAGAAACTCATTTGTTTCTTTATAAATTAATACAAAAGAAAAAATATTTACAATAACCAGGGCTACTACACAAGAAAAAGCCATGTATCTTTGTCTAACTTTATTTTTCATTAACTTATACTCCTCTACACCAATACTTTCCTATTCTTTGTATCATAATCATTATAGCATATTCATTTTCACATCACTAGATATTTTGTTATATTTTTAATGTACTAGACTAAAAAACAATGCTAATAACTTATCAGCATTGTTAGATTATAAAAACTTATACTATTTTTTATTACATTATCTTGATGTTGTTAGATAGTTTTAACTTTTATATTTCTTATTACTTTATATTTTTTATTTTCGTATTTTAATGATATCATCTGGTTCTAAATTACCAATAATTAAAGAAGAATTTTTATCATGTTTTTTTATATTTTCCTTTACTTTTTTCTCATCATAATTAGCATAACAATATTTACAAAAATGACTACAAGTATTATAAACACCGATATCTACCATCTCTACACAGTTACATTTTCCACCAGTTCTTGCCTTCCATTTTTTAAATTTTTCTTTTCCAGTTAATTTTTTCGCCATAGCAGCACTTAAACAATCCTCTTTAATAAAACCATACTCTACTAAATTTTCTTCTTCAAAACAAGTTTGGACTGTCATATGGTGCTCTTTAGCAACCTTCGCAAAATTTTCTCCTATTTTCTTATAGTCTTCCTTGGTAAGTACCTTAGGATTTAATATTTTTAAATTTTTTCTAACATTCTTATAGTCGTCCAAAAAAGAGATAATGATATGAGTAATATATCCTTCTAACTGTTTACACATTCTTTCAAACATTTTAATATGATACTCTATCGTATATTTATCATTAATAAATACTGGATCATAACGAACATAAGTATATTCAGATCCTAACATAGTAGATACTTGTTTGATGGCTTCTATAATTTTTACTTTATCTGGTACACGGGTCTCTATATCTTTTAGATATGGTGTTAAGGTAATATGAAATATTTTAGGCTTATCAATTTTTTCTAAATATGGAAGAATTGGTATCGGATTTTTAGTACAAAACATAATAGCGTCCACATCCGAAAAATAAATTCTACTAACTAATTTAGGATAAAAGGGATTTCTAACATCTACAAATCCTTCATGATATCTATTCATAAACCAAGGTGTATAAAAAGCAACAATATCAGTTCTACCACTTACATTTAAAATCATATTACCACCATATCCATTGTATCACAATTATATCTTTTCTAAAGCATCTTTTTGATACCAGCCTAAAGGAGAAGAAGTAGAAACAAGATACGGATATTTTGCATCCGGTAAAATCCTAGTAATGACTCCTTCTATACCACTTCTAGCTGTATTACTACTTCCATCAGATGATCCATTTCCTTTTTTAATTGTTTTTACTCTAGTTCCAATCGTAAAATCATTCGTATTTGCTGTTAGTATTAAGTCATTAGAAAGCCATCCTGTACCACGATTAATTAAATAAGGAGCATATCTTCCAGGAATTACCCTAGTAATTGTTCCACTATGAATAAGAGAAGATACTTTACCATCACCATAACTATTTTTATATAAGTAATTAAAAGAAACAACATCGCCTACTTCATATTCTGCTACTTCTGGTGGTGTAGGCTCAGGTACTACTTCTGTTCCATCAGGATTAGCATATTTATCCCAGGCTTCTTTTGTTCCATAAAAATAATCTAAATCTAGATTACCAGAATAACCATTAATATATCCTTTTGAGGTATATTGCCATAAAATATAAAAAGGCCAATACTTATTTTCTGGTGGAGTTCCAGGAGCTCCAGTATTTGCACCATAACTTGCTATCCAAAGACCAAAATTACCATTTACGACTCTACTCCAATCATAATTATTAGCAGGATAAGCACTCATATAAATAATTGGTCTAACACCAGTTTTCTCGTAGACAGCTTTTAAAAAATTATATGCCCAGTCTGTATTACTAACATCTACTTCCCAATCTAAAACAAGAATAGCCTGTTTAATATAATTTTTTGCTTTAGAAACAAACCAAGTTGCTTCATCTTCCGCTGTATTTCCCAAATCTGGTCTAGCATAATGATAAATTCCTATCTTTTTATTACTACTCTTTGCTTGCGTTAAATATTCTATATAATTAGGATCTGTATAACCAACACCCTCTGTTGCTTTTACTATTACAAAATCTATTGCTAAAGCATTAATATTAATACCTGCTTGGTATCTAGAAATATCAATTCCTTTTAACAATTTCTCACCTCCTATCATATTATATAAACAAGACAAAAAAGTAATCATTTTAGGTACCTACGATTCTTATATTTACTTAATCAAAACATTCCTGCATGAATTTATCTTATTTATGTTAAAATAAGATTGGTGATATTATGAAAAAAATAAAAGAATTAATAAAAGAATACAAACTAATAATTATTTTTAGTATCCTTGCCTGTACTATACTACATCTTCCATTATTTACAAAAACACTATTAACAGGTGATGTATTACTAAATACCAATTATTATTCCGGATATGCCTGGGAAATTTCACTGGGTAGATTTGGACTATATTTTTATGGATTATTAAAAGGATTTATTGTAGTACCAGAACTAGAAATCATACTTAGTATATTTTTTATAACCGGAAGTATTATTTTAATGTTAGACTTATTGGAAATAAAAAAGAGATATTTACAAATACTTAGTTGTCTACTAATTATTCTATCTCCCGTCATCTCTTGCACTCTACTTTTTCATTATTGTTCCCTTCCTTATAGTCTAGCATTTTTTGCTACTGCATTAGCAATCTATCTTTTAATAAATAGTAAAAACAAAATATGGAAATACATCTTACCTTGTATTTTAACAACACTAGCACTCAGTATGTATCAAGCCTATCTTGCTATCGGTCTTACTTTATTATTACTATACTGGATGATACAAATTATAAAAAAGAAGTTTAACTGGAAAAAATTCTTTATTTCTTTTCTTATTATCTTACTAGGAACAGTTTTCTACTATATATTAATGAAACTATCGTTACTAATAACTCATGTAGAACTAAGTACTTATAAAGGAGCAAATACAGTAGGAATAAAATCGCTACTAGAAATACCTGAAGGCTTACTTCATTCCTATCAAACATTTTATGACTTCTACTTTACCGATAACATTGTAAATACTACTAATATTGGTATGAACTATCTAAATTTTATTTTTCTATTATTACTAATAACTGCATCTATCGTCCTTATTCTTAGAAAAAAAGTATCTATAAAATATGTTTTATTATTCTATCTATTCTTATTTTTACTACCAGTTACTATGAATGTAATTACTATTATTATTCCAGATACTAATATGCAAATATTACAAGGAATAGCCTATCTCTTATTATTTTTCTTTCTTTGTTACTTAATTAACGATAACAAAGTATTACAAATAATAGCTATTTTTCTATTTATCTTTATGATTCGAGGATATTATATTCAAGATAACGCTACTTATAAAGTATTAGAACAAACCTATCATAAAACCTATAGTATTGCGAGTGACATAAAAGAAAAAATAATAGAAATCGACTATAATAAACCAGTAATGATTGCTGGTGATATTGGTAAAAATAAATATTATATGAAAAAGCAAACAACAGAACTTAGTCAGTTATCAAATCTTACTTATGGATACGTTTCTAATTATCCTCTGTTTTGGAATGAATTTACCAATATGAAAAATGGTTGGAGTCGTTTTATGGAGACATATCTAGGGTTTCCAATCACTTTTGTTGATTTAGATACTTATCAAAAAATATTAGAAACAGACGAATATAAAGATATGAAAATATATCCTGATAAAGATAGTATCCAACAAATAGATGATGTCATTGTTGTTAAACTTTCAAACTAAAAACTGAGAAATCCTCAGTTTTTTGGTTCTATAATAAATAATTTGGTTAGTAAAATTGCTGACAGTATTTCGGTCTATAAAACATCAAAAGGATTTGATTAAACGACTCATACTGACTATACTAAAAAATATTAAACTTAAAGATTAGAAATATTTTTTAATATTTTAGCATTTCATTCTTTTTGTTTTACCATTATTCATTTCGATTAATAATAGTTATTTTAAATTTTATTCCTCTTTTTATCATTTATCAATTTCTTCTACTTCTTTATTTAACATTTCTAAATAATCTTGTTCAGCAATAGTTAAATGTTTTTGCATATATTTATCAAATTCTCTATGTGCTTTTTCTAAAGCTTCTTTATGTGATATGGTACCTGTTCCTTTCAATATATCTTTTCTAGTCATTTTTAGAAATGAATCTAATTCATTTATCCAATCTTTCATAGTCATTGGATGCCTATCTAAAGCATTAATCTCTGCTACATCTAAATAAGCTGAAACCATCCTGTTTAAAGTATTAAGTTCTTCCTCTGTTAGATAATTTTTAGCGATTTCAGTTTCACTCTTTGTTGGACAATTGCCTTTAAAATTAGTAAGGCCTAAATTATTTTTTTTCGAATCAACTCTATAAAATATGATTTCAGCAGCAGTTTGTCCATGTGTAGCATAATGCATCTTATTCTGCACAGTTTTAAAAAATTCTATTGATAATTTATTTTTAGGATCATAGTCAATTGAAGTTGCATTAAATATCTAATACCTTTCTCCAGAATATCTTTTCTGAAGATCTAATATCACGAATTCTAGCAAGCAATTCCTCAAAGTATGGACTTCCACCATTATTTTTTAATCTTTCATCGTCTAAGACAAACCCTTTAACCATATAATCTTTTAAAACCTTTGTTGCCCATATTCTAAATTCAGTTGCTTTTTTAGAATTTATTCTATACCCTACAGCAATAATAGCATCTAAATTATGGTGTAAAACATTATATTTTTTACCATCACTGGCAGTTGTTAAGAATTTCTTAACAACTGAATCTTTTTCTAATTCCCCTTCCTCAAAGATATTTTTTAAATGCATAGAAATATTATTTTTAGTGGTATCATAAAGATTAGCCATTACATCTTGACTCATCCATATATCTTCATTTTGAATATTAACATCAACTTTTACATTACCATCTTTTGATATATATATAATCATATTATTTTTCATAGCTAATCTCCTTTCAAAGTTTCTCAATATAATTATACCAAAAAAGTCGAGTTTTTTCTCAACTTTAGTACTTATTTTAAAGAATTTATATATTCTTTCATCACTCTTACATATATCGATATTTTTTATATTATCACTAATAGACCTGTTTTTGGAATTAACATAAAGAAATGTTTTGAATCAATTTTTTCTAATCCTACTAATTCATTTTAACAATATCAAAATTATTAAATTTACAATCTCTATATAAGCTACTATCCGTAATTCTAGCCTTATTAATTGAGACTTGTCTAATTACACATGGCAAATAGTATCCACAATACTTAGTAGTTTTTCTCCATACATTCTACCACTATCATCAGGGTGTGAACATTACGTTGTATTAGAAATATTTTCATCTAAAAATTTGATAGTTTTACGATTCTCTATTATTTTTTCTTTGAACTAATATTTTCTTATCTTTTAAAATGACTCCTCCAACTTTATCTATCATATACACCTCTATTGAAACGTAATTTTATTTGCTTCTTCTTGTTGCAATATTTTTGATAGTGCCCAGCGATTATCTTTAGTTCTAGTAAACTTCCAAAACTCTACAAAAGAAGTAGCCTTCATACTTCCACCTACTCGTTCTAAAGTCTCTGTATTAATCATATAATCAACCATTTTTCCTTTAATATAAAACCATATTAAATCTTTTTTATCATCAGAATCATCATGAACAGAAACAGGTTTTACATTCACTAGTCTGATTTTTTCTAACACATTTTTTCTTTTCTTTACTTCCATCCATTCTAGTTTACTTTGAAAATTTTCATATAACTCTTTAGTCATATAACCTTTCGCATTTTTCATATCACCTTCTGCCCAGGCTTCTTGAATAGTATAATAACTATCAATTACTTGTCTTTCAATATTTTTATAATTCCAAGTAATATCTTTATCATCTAACATACGCATATATCGTTTACTATTAAAAGAAGAACGTAATACTTTAAAATACAAAACAATAGTTCCAATACAAAGTAAAATAACCATTAAAATCGCACTTAAGATATTAGATATTACTCCACCTGTTCCATAGCTTCTAGTACCAGAAGTATGATGACCACTGCTAGATCCAGAGCTGGAAGAGCCAGTTGAACTTCCACCACCACCACCAGCACGAAGTGTTATTGTCTGATAATCTTCTATATTCTCAGCATTTACTACTCTAGGAGAAATAAACACAGCAAAAGATATTATAATTAACAACAATAATACTATTTTACATGTATTGCTTAAAAAGATAGATTCTATATATTTCATATTTCTCATTCCTTTATTAATTCATTAAAAACATACTTTGAAATTCTTCTATAGTATATGTCTTTTTATCATTTGGTAATGTTACATAAGAGTAAACATTGTTTTTTTCTGCTACCGTAAAGACATCATCCGTCCACATCACTTCACCTTTACCAGTGATTTTAATAATCCAATTACTACTACCATAAAACTCTGTTGTATTTTCTGTATTTATATATTTAAAACCAGAGTTTATATGACCATTATTCTCTTTATATATATAAGTAGAATATGTTTTCTCACCACTTCCACCATGAAATACTGCTATATAATTATCTGGTATAACATCACTTTTCTTAGACAAAACAGAAAACATAACAGGAAGAACCGCCAGGATAAGTATCGCTACAGAAATAATAATCTTAATTTTATTTTTCTTTAATTCTTTATTTACCATTTTTATTTCCTCCATGAATATTAGCCTTTTCTAATGCAAGCAAATACTCTTTCTTATCAAGACCTCCTGCATAACCAGTAAGGCTACCATTGGTTCCAATTACTCTGTGACAAGGAATAATAATGGAAATAGGATTATGTCCTACAGCACCACCGATTGCCTGAGATGACATAGAACTTTTACCTAATCTTACCGCAACTTTCTTTCCCAATTCCTTATAAGTAATGGTATCACCATAGGGAATATTTAATAATTCTTGCCATACAATCTGCCTAAAATTAGTTCCCGCTGGTTTTAACGGTAAACTCTTAATACTAAGATTTGCTCCTGCAAAATAAGATTTTAGCCACTCCTCTACTATATGAAATACCTCTAGATTATTATTTTCATATAATTCTTTGGAACATCTATCCATAAAATACTTCTGACCAGCAATAAAAAGACCTATTAAATATTCTCCATCACTAACTAAAACTAAATCTCCTACTGGAGAAGAAACTGTTTTTGTATACATATAATCCCTCTATCTAATATTAGAATATCATATTTTAAGTTGATAGTAAACTTAACATTTAAACATCATTTTTAATATGCTTTTTATATTTTTAAAAAGTAAATTTATATTTTTTGGCAACCATCCTCAAACATTTCTTCTTTTCCCTATTTTGACCTAGTTAGAGAAATTTGCTAAAGTGCTCATAACAAACGAAAAGGAGATACCATGAACAACAATAAAATCACTGTAAATAATATTCAAATATCCGTTGTACAAACGAATGCTACAGACTATATATGTATTTCAGATATTGCCAAAGCAAAAGAAGGAAATAGCAGTTCAAAAGATATAATTAAAAACTGGATAAGAAATAGGAAAACTTTAGAATTTATAGGGACTTGGGAAATACTTTATAATGCAAACTTTAATAGGGTCGAATTCGACTCCATTAAAGCAAATGCTGGATTACATACATTCACTTTAAATCCAAGTGAATGGTGCGAAAAAACAAACGCCATAGGAATCTATTCTAAGCGTGGTAAATATGGAGGAACCTATGCCCATAAAGATATAGCATTTGAATTTGCATCAGCAATTAGCCCAGTTTTTAAATTATATTTAATCAAAGAATTTCAAAGACTAAAAGAAAAAGAAAATAAAGGTATCGAATGGAATACAAAAAGAATACTAACAAAAAACAACTATTTAATTCATACCAATGCCATTAAAAATTATATATTACCAAAAACTGATTATTATAAAGATAAAACCTGGCTAAAATATGCGGAAGAAGCGGATATATTAAATGTTATTATTTTTAAATCAACAGCAAAAGAATGGAGAAATCTAAATCCGACTTTGGCAAAAACTACTAATATGAGAGACTACGCCAGTATTTATGAACTTACGGTACTATCAAACTTAGAGTCTCATAATGCACAGCTAATAAAAGAAGGTAAAACCAAAGAAGAACGATTTCTAATATTATCAGGTATTGCAGATGAACAATTAAAAATATTAAATGAAAGTAAAAAATTATTAAATTAAAAACGATTAGTATTATTTTTTACTAGTCGCTTTTACATCCCTATTTATAGAAAATTTTTCTTTATAATAATCAATTGCCTCTGGTAAAATAACCGTTCCTAATTCCAAAGCTTTCTCACTATTTTTAGTTATCTCTGCTATTTCTTGTTTAGGTTTTGTCTCTAATAAATACCTAACTGTAACATATGATAATGAATATCCATCATAAGAATTATTCATAAATTGTGTTCCATGAACTAATGTATTTATATTCTCTGGTGGATTTTTTGATATTATCTTTTCTTCAAAGAAATTACGAAATAAAGTATCATCTAACAAATTGTCCTTTTCTCCGGATAAGTTCATGGCAAGTCCTTCATCTAACCATACAATCCTTCTATCTGTCTGTAAATTATAAATGATATGGATAAATTCATGTAGTATTAAACTCATCAATTTTTTAGGATTTTCTATTGGTGTTGTAATAGATAAATTTACTATATTATTATCATATGTTCCCCTGCAATATTCTGGTATCTTTGCCTTCGACCAACGTAATTTTTTAATAAAATTTAGAAATATTTCTTGATTATCAAATAAATTAACCTCTACTTTTCTAAAGTGATCTAGCCCTAAGAAATCTAATATTTTCTGTTTCTGTTCGGTGATAGTTGCTAAACAATCTGTTGCGAAATCATCCGAATTATCTGCAGCAAAAATCCTAAAATCCTCATTTTCTGCCTTTGGTGATGATGGTAATGGTAAATATTTTTTACGAAACCATTCTCGCTCTTCCTTAAAAATTGTTTTGGCATCGTTTCTTAATTTATCTGGATTTCTAACATAATCCATAATTGTTTCGTGAGAATAGGACTCCAACATGAACTTACCTATCGTAAAACATATAGGGTAACTATAAGAAACAGCGTTTAAATGATATATAAGTTCATCATCTTCACATTGCATACTAGCAACATGATCAAAAGGATTAGCTAGATTGGTTGCTAAGGCTTCCCAAAACCATTCTACATTCTCAGCATCCGGATTAATTTCTTGTTGACAAGCATGCACAAATTCGTGGGTGATTACTTCTAACATTTCTTCTAAAGTCATATCTTGATGAGATTTTGTTTTCCTACATTCTTCGATAGAAAGCATATTAATATTTCCATCATGAGTATCTCCATCCATCCACTCATAATATTTATCTACATACTGTTCTAAGTATTTTCGATATTTTTCTCTATCAGTCCATATTTTTATCTTTTTTTGTTGCTTTAGACCATCTAGTTCAAAAAAACTTAAAATTCTTGATGACTCTTTTTTTAGTTTTTCTTCCAACACATCTATATAATCCAATTTTTTATCACATTCAACCCTAAAACTTACTGCCATACAATCACATCCAAACTAAAAAAATTATAGCATATTACCAAAAAGGAAAAAAGATGAACATCTCTATTCATCTATAAATTCAATATCATCATCTAAAAAATCTTTTCCCTCATCATAATACTTTTTCATAAACTCATCGTGTCTTTTATAATTTTTAGAAAAACTCTCATAAATATCTTCCATATCATTTAATTCTACAATATAAGTTGATTTAGGATCAGCAAGCGTGACCTTTAAACTAACCATAGTATCAAAATAATAAGGATAATGTTCTCTAATCAAAGAAGTCAAACTATCAAAATCATCACTAGGATAGGAAACATCTAAAAAATCTAACATTTCCATAAATAATTTTCTAAGTTTTTCTTTCTCTCTATCATATAAATCCTTATAAGTTTCACCATCTTTTAATTCAAAATCACGATAATAATTAGCAAACTCCTTATAGTCAGCATCTTTATAAGTTAATAAATCATAAAATGAATCCAACATCAGAATTACTTCTACACAATCTACATCAATAGAATCATATCTAGAATCTTCAAAATTTTTCGTTATAGAGCCAGTATAAATGGCATCCAAAATATTTACAAACTCGTCATGATAAAAATGATATTTGCAATCCATCACTTCTATCCATTTATAAAAATCCCAATCATCTTCATATCCTGCCTTTTTATATGTTAGCATTTCTTTAAACAATTGAATTAGTCTATCTATCTTTTGTTGTTTTAATACATCATATCCCTTTTCACAAATTTGCACTTTTGCTTTTTGATACTTCTCAAATGAAGATAAGACTCTATTATATAATCTAATACATATAGTTACCATACTCTTCTCACCATATAACTTAAGCTCATTATCAGAATACCAATCTAAAAACATATCCATAAGTGCCGAAACAGACTCAAAATAAGAATTATTACCATCAAAGCAACGAATGATGGCATAATACTTTTTTTCTTTATTAGCATTATTTTCTAAAGATAATTCTATATTTTGCTCGGCAGCAATTTCTTTTATTAAATCTAGAGCTCTGCCTTCTATTATATCCATTATTTTTTCATAATTTCCCTGCTTTATATCGCTTTGATAATCTTCAATTTTTATATTCTTATTCATCTTACATTATATCTTAATCAAAATAATCATGATTAATTCCTTTCTATTTAATGATACTATGCACTAAATCTATACCATTCATGCTAAGTATTCCAAATACCAATCCGCATAATGCTCCTGTTAAATGTCCTAAATGAGAAATATTATCACTCTTTTTTCTCTTCAATAATTGAATAATTTCATCTACAACAAAGAATAAAATAATCAAAGCTAAAGTAACGGGAATCTTACCTCCTTGAATATTAACAAAAGAACTTAAAACAATTAACATATAGGCAATTCCACTAGCGCCATATAAACCTCGCTTACTAAATATTCTATTTA
>ERZ1643246.3846-NODE-3846-length-12412-cov-24.380108_pt1 | contig 12412 bp, 6 predicted proteins | sample MGYA00579265_ERZ1643246 | MGnify/ENA primary metagenome ERZ1643246 (study PRJEB29033, sample SAMEA4952261) | chicken gut metagenome | biome: Broiler Chicken; feature: Gastrointestinal Tract; material: Caecum | place: Ireland | collected 2018 | study: Broiler...
TGGGCAATAGACCATGACATCGATGCTCGGTTAATTATTTGCCGAGTAGTTCACATGCAATGTGTTGCTGGGGTGAAAAAAATAAACTATAAATTTAAAAAGACCATTAACTAATGGTCTAAAAATTTAATATTAATTTATTCATTATATACTTTATAATAAACTTCTTTTAATTGATTGCCTATCTTATCTAATGTTCTATCTTCAACAACCTGATAGGCTCTTTTTTTTATGTTGGTCATATCATGAGAAAAAACATAATTTAGCTTATCGATAAAATCATTTATAGTATTTCCCTTAAAGCAGTTTTCTCCATCAATTAACCAATCCTTAAAAACACCAATGTCTCTTACAATAGTAACCAAATTAGATGCCAATGCTTCTAAAACGGCAATTCCTTCATTTTCTTCTTTACTTAAAAATAAGAAAGCATCAGCCCTATGAAAGGCTCCTCTTAAAACTTTAATATCAACATAACCAGGCATAAAAACATTGTCTGGTTTATGCTTAATAGCCTTTAAAATTTTCATTTGTGTCATTATAGGCTTTAAATAACCAAACCAAATAAATTTGACATCAGGCATTTTTTTGGCAACCTCAAAAAAATCTAAAATCCCCTTGCGATCAAAATATAAGCCTGCACATATAACAATTTTACAATTTTTAAAATTAAAATAAGAATCAAAACTTAAAACATTATCTTCATTATAAATATATTCTTCTAAGCGAATCCCATTAGAAATTGCATAAACAGGACAAGTAATATTTTTGTAATGCTCTATTAAAGATTTTGAATATAATGTAGGTGTTATTATAGCATCAGCATGACGATACATTCTTAAAATAAGATGATTAAATAACGGAGCAAGAAGCCACCATAATCTAAAAGAATATTTAAAATCCTCCTTTGTAGAATGGCCATGAACTATAATCTTTTTTCCTTGTTTTTTACACATTTTTAAAACCCTATATGATTCAAAAAATAATGTATTTATATGAGCAATATCAAACTGATCATTATAATTTAATGTATAATCGATTTTAGCTAAGCTTAAGGCCTCTTTTTGATGAGTTAAAGCTCTGCCTATTCCACTTTGCTTCATTTTCTTTTGATTTTCAAAAAACAATAAAACCTTCATAGCCAAACTCCCTTACATCTTATAAGAATACAACAATTAATTTAAAATACTTTTAATAAAGTCAATAATTTCTTTATTCTTGGCAGATTTAAAAAATAGTTCCTTAAATGATGGACGATCTATAGTTTGTAATAAGAAATCACGATCGATCTTCTTTAAAATATCAATCATAGGAGTATGAGTTATTTCTTTTACTTGATCTAAAATTTTTTTATTTCTTTGTTCTGGGATTACTCTTTCCTTAGGATAACCCTGTCCTCTAGGTCCGTTAAATAGCTTTTCAAAGCAATACTCTAAATTTAATTCAGCACCCCAACCAAAGCCCTTAGCAAATGGGAAGGCAGCACAGTTTCCATCATTAATTTGGCCAAACATATAAGCATCAGATGGATCAACAATCAATCCACATAATACTTTAGGGAATGAATTACAAGCAAGCATAGCTCCACTACCTGTACCACAGCCAGTTACAACAAAATCACATGCTTCTGAATTGATTAAAATAGCTGCAAGTAAACCATTTTGAACATAAGTTAAAGCCTTATCATCAGCATCAAACATACCATAATTATCTACAGTATGTCCATATTTTGAAGCTACTGATACTAATGTATTATAAATAAGCTCATTTTTACCTGCTTGGGAATTTTCATTTATTAACGCGATTTTCATTTTTTTTATTCTCCTTCTTTTTTTAAATTATAAGGGGGATTAAAATCCCCCTTTAAGATTTTTATTCAGCTTTTCCAACGCAACCAAACATTTCCATCTTAATCTTAACGATTTCTTTGATAGCCTCAGTACCTGGAGCTAATAATTTACGAGGGTCATAGCCCTTCTTTTCTAAATCCTTACCAGCTTCAATGTACTTTCTAGTTGCCTCAGCAAAATATAATTGACATTCAGTGTTAACATTAATCTTGCAAACACCTAAAGAGATAGCCTTTTTAATCATATCCTCAGGTATACCTGTACCACCATGAAGAACAAGTGGCATATCTCCACAAGCTTGTTTAATCTTTTCTAAAGCATCAAAATCAAGGCCTTGCCAATTAGCAGGATATTTACCATGAATATTTCCGATACCTGCAGCAAGCATATCAATACCTAAAGAAGCGATTGTTGCACACTCCTTAGGATCTGCAACCTCTCCTCTACCAGTAACACCATCTTCTTCTCCACCAATAGAGCCAACTTCAGCCTCTACTGTAGCACCCATCTTCTTAGCTAGAGCTACAATTTCTTTTGTTTTTTCAATATTTTCATCAATTGGATAATGAGAACCATCAAACATAACAGAAGTATATCCAGCCTCTAATGCCTTTTGAGCTCCCTCATATGTTCCATGATCTAAGTGTAGGGCAACAGGTACAGTAATATTTAATGATTCAACCATTGCCTTAACCATACTAGCTACAACCTTGTAGCCTGTCATATATTTATTTGCTCCCTCTGATACACCAAGCATAACAGGTGCTTTAAGTTCCTGAGCAGTTTGCAAGATTGCTTTAGTCCATTCTAGATTGTTGATATTAAAAGCTCCAACAGCATAATGTCCCTTTCTTGCTTTTTCCATCATTTCTTTTGCATTTACTAATGGCATATTAAAAAATCCTCCTCAAATAATCTACCTCTATTATAAGCCTAAAAGCTTAATTTTACAAGTTTAAAAGGCTAAAATAAGGCAAGAAAAATACGACATTTTATTACCCCATTTTGACTTAAAAAAAGAAATCGAATAACTCGATTTCCTTGTAAAACTTTGTAAAAGAAAATTAATTAGATTGTTTTCTATTCTTAATAGCAGCTCCAACAAAATCTCTAAATAAAGGATGAGGTCTTTGTGGACGTGATAAAAACTCAGGATGGAATTGACAAGCAACAAACCAAGGATGATTTTTAAGCTCTACTATTTCAACTAAGTTTTGTTGAGGATTTCTACCTGTTACAATTAAATCACCAGATACAACCTCATTAAATTTATTATTAAACTCATAGCGATGACGATGGCGTTCCTTTATATCCTCTGCTTGGTAAGCCTTGTAAGTATTGGTATCCTTGGTAATATGACAGTCATATAATCCTAATCTTAAAGTACCACCCATATCAATACCCTCATATTGATCCTTTAATAAATCGATAATAGGATGCTTAGTATTTGGATCAATCTCGCTAGAATTAGCATCTAAATAACCTATAACATTTCTTGCATATTCAATACAAGCAAGCTGCATACCAAAACATATACCCAAGAAAGGTATTTTATTTTCTCTTGCATATTTAATTGCTAAAATTTTACCTTCGCTACCTCTTTGACCAAAGCCACCAGGTACTAAGATACCATCATAGCCATTAAGTATTTCACATACATTTTCCTTATTAACCTTATTAGCATCAATAAAGTGAATATTCATATGTCTTTTATGATAATAACCAGCAGCCTTTAAAGCCTCATTAACAGATAAATAAGCATCATGAAGCTGAACATATTTACCAACCAAGGCAATATCTACATCGCCAGATAAATTCTTAATTCTATCGATTAATGCATTCCACTCAGTCATATCAGCCTCAGGACAATCTAATTTAAAATGCTTTAAAATTACATCATCAATATGCTGTTCATGTAAGCTAGATGCCACTTCATACAAAATTTCAGCATCAACTGCCTCAAATACAGCCTCCTTTGGCACATCACAGAATAAAGCTATCTTATCCTTCTGTCCATCAGTAATAGAAACCTCAGTACGTAAAATAATTATATCTGGTTGAATACCTAAGCTTCTTAACTCCTTAACAGAATGTTGAGTAGGCTTTGTTTTAATTTCTCCGGCTGCCCTTAAATATGGTACTAAAGTATTATGAATATAAAGTGTATTTTCATAACCAAAATCACGTCTAGCCTGTCTAATCGCCTCTAAAAAAGGCAATGACTCAATATCACCAACTGTACCACCAATTTCAGTAATAATAACATCTGCATCACTATCTTCTGCAACCTTGATTAATTTATCCTTAATTTCATTAGTGATATGAGGAATAACCTGTACAGTTCCTCCTAAATAATCACCTCTACGCTCTTTAGCGATAACACTTGAATAAATTCTACCAGTAGTTATATTAGAATTTTTTGATAAATTTTCATCTATAAATCTTTCATAATGTCCTAAATCCAAATCAGTTTCAGCACCATCATCAGTAACAAAAACCTCACCATGTTGATATGGAGACATAGTACCTGGATCGACATTGATATAAGGATCAAACTTTTGCATAAAAACCTTTAATCCACGATTTTTAAGAAGTCTACCTACACTTGATGCTGCAATACCCTTACCTAATGAAGAAACTACACCACCAGTAACGAAAATATATTTAACTTGCTTTTTAGCCATATCATTCACCTCAAAATATGAAAAAATAAAAAAATTCTCCACAAGGGAGAACTTTTAGGGTGCCCTTTACCATTATATTACAAATTATTTTTATATGCAATAAATAAATTACTTATAATTTAATCACCAATAATTAAACTATTAATCGTTTTTCGTATAAATTCACTTATGATTTTAGAAAATTACATTATTGAAATAAGGACACCAACAATTAAACCAATAAATACGAAGAACGCAGGAATTTTAGATTTCCATACTAAAATAGATTCAGGCAATAATTCTCCAAAAACAACATAAAGCATTGCCCCACTAGCAAAACCAAGTGACATAGATAAAACAATTGGATCAATTGAACCTATTAAATATCCAAATAAAGCACCAATGACAGTTGGAAAACCAGATAAAGCAGCTAATAATACTGCCTTGGCCTTGTTAGTTCCACCGCTAATAAGTGGGACTGAAACGGCCATTCCCTCAGGAATGTTATGTAATCCTATTACAATGGCAATAAAGAATCCTGCACCACTAAAAACGGTTGTTGAGTCACTATTTACATAAGAAGCACCAATAACCATTCCTTCTGGAAAGTTATGTAAGGCAATTGCACAAACCATAACCATACCAGCAATAATCAATGAACTTTTATTGCTCTTATGAACTTCTAAATGATTACTATGAATTAGTTCGTCTAAATCGTCAGCTGTCTTTGGATGGTTTTCATCAATATGCTTGACCTCATGATTTGTTTTTTTATCAATTATGTGGTTTAAACCCCATACGAGTAAATATCCTAAGATAATAGAAAGAATAACAACAAATTTTTCCCATGTTAAATCAGCTTCATTAAATGCATCAGTCAATAGACTAAAGCATACGATACCTAACATAACTCCACCGGCAAAGCTCAATAACAAGCTTACTATTTTAGTTGAATCTCTTTTTATTACAATACCAACTAATCCGCCAATTCCTGTACCAACAACTCCGGATATCAAGGTGATTAGTGTAATAAATAATATCATATTCATATTTTACCTCTAAAACAACAACACTAATTTCTTATGATAATATTTTATAGTTCAGTTTTCCAAAGTCCATGAAGATTACAATATGCATAAACAGCAATAGGCTTTTCATCGCCTAATGAAAAAGAGGCAATAGGCTTACTACCTACGGCTAAATCTTTTCTCATTCCGCCATTTGAAGTTTCAACATATATAAATGAAATATGATGCTCTTGAAGCATAGGATGTTCAACAGCTCCAACCTTTACAGTTAATACATTATCAACTATTTCAACAACTGGTAAATGCTTTTCATTAGATGCTTCTACAGTGTTAGGAACTAACTCTGTCATTTTTTTACCACAACAAACTAATGGTACACCAGCATCATTAATAATTTCAACTAAATTTTTACAGTAATCACAAATATAAAATTTTGCACTTATTTTTTATTCTCCTTTTTATTTTTTATTTAAATTAAAACTTTTTGTATAAAATTATACTGATAGCTATTAAGTTTTAAATTCTATAAATCCACTTATTAATGATATCACAATTTTAATAAAAATTAATAGATTTTAATTAATTTTTTTAAAATTGGTTTATCACTGGCTTATTATCATTTAATCATAATAATTTATGAAAAAAAATTCTCTATATAATACTTGCTTTATAATACATATTTTCATCTTCTAATATACATATTTAAAAAGTAAATAGACCCTGTAAAATATGATTACACTCTTTTAAGTAATCTACTTTATAGGGCCTATTTTATAATATCTTAGTTTATTTAATTAATACTAAAAGGTAATAAGCACTACCTATTAATTAAAGGTAATACCATAATCTACACTACCATCAGCACCAATTGGAACAAATGATATGCGCATATCATAATCAGCTTCATTATAGCCTAATTCGCTAGCTAGAAGAATAATCTCAGATTTACTTACACTTAAAGCTCTTGGTTCATCTAATGAATCAATAGTCGCAGAATCAAGTATAACTTGATCATTTTCTCCTTCAATAACATTATTTAATATTAGGCTTACATAATAAATATATTGAACATCTGTAGTCTCATAATAGCCTACTACTAAATTTTCATTATTACCATATTCTTCTGTCAAATCTTCTACTACAATTTCACCATTAGCACCATTTGTATTTTCTAATTGGCAAATAGAACAAACATATATATTCTCTTCTACCTTATAGTTCCATTCATGACAAATAGGGCTAATTTCAATTTCAGTCTCAGATTCAACGTAATCACAAATTAGACAAGAATATTTTTCTGTTTTTAATCCATGTTGTGTACAAGTTGGATTTTTTATTATATTTTCAGAATATTCTTCATAATGCCATGTTTGATCATATTCATCATAATTTCCATAACTATCAGATGTAATATAGTGTCTTACACAATTCTCCCAAACAAATTCCTCTTGATTCCAATTACCATCAAAATCCTCTGTCTTATAGTAATAGCTTGTTTCAACCTGAATATCATTTATGTAACTATACTCAAATATTGTATGCCTACTCATTACATCACTATATTTTTTAGATGTAAAGTAATAATTGGATTCTTCATAAATTATCCTACCTTGATCATCATAACGCATTATTTCATAATAATAGCTTCCACAATCACTACAAATATATTTATCCTCTACTTCATCATATACGTAATTATGTTCAATAGTTTGATAAATTATAACTTTAATTTCAGCCATAAATTCATCAGTTAAATCGTTATAACCTAATTGGTAAATTTCATAGTGATTCGAAACGCATTGGCCTTCTACCTTAATATTATACCAGCCTTTTCTAATGGCAAACATGCATTGAACAGAATCTGTCACAGAACATTTATAAATCTCGCAATCTATTTCGCCAACACCATCAACATACATAGTTGAAGGTATAATATCAAATACGCAAAGACAATTGTCTAGATTAACATTTCCCCTTTGGCCACAAACACACTGTTCAACAAGAATATATCCACCACACTGGCAATTATATTGTGATACATCAATCTTTTCTTGTAAAATTAATTGATGTTCATAAATTTCATTAGAATAATCAGTGCCACAATATTTACAAACATAATGAACTTGTACTCCATCTTCGCAATTATCACCAAGTAATTTATATTCCATATCATAGCTATGATGTTCACTATAATTTGAATATTCGTAAACTTCGCCAAAAGATCCTGCTGTAATATTATAAGTATAATAAGTAATTATTTGACAATTTTCTTCATTAATATCCTCATAATAAGATTTTTGAGCTCTAAAGCCATACTCTTCATTTGCCCATACCTCTACATGAATTAATTTATTATTCTCATCATAATAACTATTATCAGTATATAACAAATCATAAGGCATCTTAAAATGAACATCATCAAATATTTCACCACAAGCGCATTTTACAACATAAATATATCCTTCTGATTCATATAATGATAAATCTATTTCTACTTCTTCTTTTCTATGCTCATAATAAGTTTCTTTGCTTATTATTTCTCCACATAAAATACATTGTTCTACTACAGTAACTCCATCTAAACAAGAACTACCATTTAGTTCATAACTATACTCAAACGTATGATTATCATAGTTTTCAATCGTCTGATAATTATCTAATAATATTTGATCATTATAACTAATATTGTAAGTATTATATCTAACAACATTACAACCATTTACTTCCTCATAATACTCTAATGTATATAATAAATCAACATTGTCAGTAAGATAAGTTATGATTGTATGGGTTATACCATCAATATCCATTGTTGATATTTGCATATCATTATAAGGAATATCTATCTTGATATTTTCTTCAAGTTCATGGCAAGGACAATTATAAAAATATATACCACCAATTATACCATACTCTTCAAGATCGACTTTTTCCTCTATTTGAATATGATCATATACTTCATATTCATTAACAACCATACTACATAAAGAACAAATTTCAACTACACGGACTCCGTCAGTACAAGATTGACCGTACATTTCATAATTAATCACTATATGATGATTATCATAGTTTTCAATAGTTTCATAATTATCTAATAGTATTTGCCCATTATAGCTAATATTATAAATACAATATCTTAATACACTACAGCCACTTACTTCCTCATAATATTCTAAAGTGTATAATAAATTAGGATCATCACAAAGATATGTATCGATTTTATGAACTATACCATCAACTTCTATTTCCTCAGTTTTAATATCATAATAAGGAATATCAATTTTAACAGGTTCTTCTATTTCTCCACAAGGGCACTTTGAAATATAAATTGCACCTTCTATACCATATTCCTTTAAATCGATAATTTGACTAATAACCTTGTGATCAGTAATTTCATATTGACTTAAAATTTCTCCACAAACACTACATATTTCTATTACTAAAACACCATCTGTACAAGACTGACCATACATTTGATACTCATAAGAAATAACATGCTCTACATAATTACTTACAAATTCATATTCTTCTGTATTATCTAGATACTTTAAAGTAATTAAAGTATAATCTTGTCTACTGCAACCATCTAAAATTGAATATCTATCAACTGTGATGTTCAAATCAGAAGTACTAAATGTATATTCCTCTACATAATGCTCAATTCCTAACTCATCAACATAGTTATTATTACTAACAAACTCGGACTTAATCTGTAAATCACAGCTTCCTACAATTTCATTACACAAACAGTGTTGATATATGATTTGACCATCAACATCATATTGTGATAAATCAATAATTTCCTCTATAATACGATGTTCATAAATAGTATATTCTTCTATTACTGCATTACATTTATCGCAATAACCACTTAATACAATACCATCTGTACAAGATTGGCCTAATAGCTCATAGCTATAAATATAATTATGTTCATCAAAGTGTTGACTCGTTTGAGATTCATAGCTTTCTTTATTATATTCAACTAAAATCGTAAATATCTCATTTCTTTGACAAGAATCTATATTTTCATAATATAAATCATAATTAATATGCAAACCACACTTTGAACAATAACCATCATAAGTTATATGTAAATTACCATATTCATCATAAATTTCTTCCGGCATAATATTATTTAAGTCTTCACATTTAATACTAATATTATCTAAATTTAAATTTGTATCTCCACACTCGCATTTACCACATAAAATTGTAGTACCACATTCTGTTGTAAGCTCAATTTCTATATAATCATGAAGATAATATTCACCTTCAGTGATAGCATTAGAAACAATAGCTTCACCATTAACAATAAAATCATATGATTCATAGGTAGTGTAATGACAACCATCATTCATTAAACTCATGAAGTATCTAATTTCTAAATTGCATTTTGAACAATGACCAATTGTTAAATCACCTTCATAGGCATTTAAGGTTGTCTTAGTGGTGGAATCAACAACTAAATCACAGCTCGTATTAACATCAACTAAGTAAACATACTCTAAGCAATCACAAGCATTTATAATTATACTACCTTCACAACAGCCATAATCACTTGAATTAATGGTTTTCTCATAAAGCTCGTGTTGACAGCTATTTTCATCATAACCACAAACGCTACATATACCAGATTCGAAAATGTGCTCGGATTTATTAAACTGTTCATTACATATACTACAAACCTGATAATGATAATCACTATCATATTGCCATTGGTCAATAATATCATGTTCTAATAATTCACCAGAAGTAATTATTCTTTCATCAGATACTTTTTTTGAATCTAAAATTACTGTCGCAGTATAAATAGTTGTTTCTTTATTTTGACATGTTGCTGGAATAATATTTACTTCTATAGTAGCCTTTAAACTATTATGTATATTACAAGATGAACATACTACATCTAAAGTAGCACTACTATAATCAGCACTCCATACCCAATTATACTCATAATTATGAGGTAATGGGTCAGTATAGTCTGTTATAATCTCATGATTACAAGCATGACATACACATAATGTATAGCCTGATTGTGTACAGGTTGCAGGCACAATAGTTTTTTCGTAATCATGTTCTAATTGAGCAAGAGTATATGTGTATTCTTCACCACAATTACCACATCTATATAATGAATAACCTGAATTTTGACAAGTTGGCTCAACATGTTCTACTTCCATCCAATTGTGACCTAAAGGACTTAAAGTATTTTCATAAGAATAACCACAATTTAAACAATTATATGTTATTATACCCGGTTCAGTACAAGTTGGCTTAGTAGTTTCAATTTGATAATTATGACCATAAGCCTTAACCTCATCTTCAATTACTTGATCTGAACAGCGTAAACAAATCTTACGTGTATAACCATCATGCAAACAATCAGCCTCTACAACAAAGCTTTTATAACTATGACCATATAAGCTACATCTTTGCGTAGGAGTTAAACGAGTTACAGTATAATAAGAAAAGTGATTAGTTGTAAATGTAATATAACCATTAGAATATGTAGCATTAATAGCTACTGGACTACCATCTAGGCTTATATACCAAACAGCAATACTATCAATATCCTCACCCTCAGACAAAGTATATGGTAATGTTACTGTTACTAAGCCCGCAAATTCAGCAATCGCATTTTCACCTTGAGTAATAGTGAAATTATAAACTGGATTATCACCAATTTGAGCTTTTTCTTCTTCAGTCAATATATCATTTAAATCATCTTTTGCAACTATATCTGAGCTTATAACAAGCGTTTCACCTGTATCTTCTATTCCACTTAAAGTTTCATTATCTACCGCAATTTCAGCATTTTCAAGTTTAATAGCTGTATCTTCTAGAGTTGATTTATCAACCTCAACTGATGTAGAAGCACTAGCATCAATAACAACCTTTGTCACTTGACATAATTCGCATTGATATGTAACTTTATCAGCATCTGTAGATAATTCAGTCCAAACATGAGCATCTGGATTAACCTCTATCATCTCTATATATGTATGTCCACAATTTTGGCAAACATATTCTTTTTCGCCTTCATAACTACAAGTAGCATCCTTAATGATTGTAGCTATATAATTATGCTTTTCAATAGTTCCTTCAACATGCTCTAATCCACAATTTTTACAATAAGCTACTTGTTGATAAAGACAAATTTTCTCATCAACTACTTCTAAAACATACTCACCATAATCATGGGCTAAAGAATCACCTGTATATTCTTCATAGGAAGTGTGACATTTTTCACATTCATAAGTAGTTATATCACCATGTTCACAAGTTGCTTCTATAAAATCAATCTTAATATAACTATGGTTTAATACTGGTATTGATAATCCACAATTCAAACAGTTTTGACCATGTTCGCAAGTTGCTTCATCATAATCCCACTTATGTCCTTTAGGCAATAAATCTTCTGTATAATTATTACCACATAATGAACAAGTATACTTAATGTATCCTGCTTCAACACAAGTTGCATCTTTTCTTTCTTCTTCATAAATATGTTCAAGTTTAGCTATTTCTAAGCTTGTTAACTCTTCATGATTTTCATCAAAATCTTTATTACATACACTACAATGATAGTGACCTAGTACTCCTTTTGCTGTACAAGTTGCACTCACCTCTTCTATCCACTCACCATAGCTATGCTCTAGTGGCGCAATTACCCAGCTATCTAAAGCTATTTCATTTACACCATTTGCATCTGAATAATACTTATGGCACACACTACACTCATAGTATTCACTATTTCCAGCTATCTGGCATGTTGCTGGTGTTGCATCTTGCTTAACTAAACTATGATTTAGTTTAGCTATTTCTAAGCTTGTTAACTCTTCATGATTTTCATCAAAATCTTTAT
>ERZ1643246.3849-NODE-3849-length-12404-cov-13.159770_pt1 | contig 12404 bp, 10 predicted proteins | sample MGYA00579265_ERZ1643246 | MGnify/ENA primary metagenome ERZ1643246 (study PRJEB29033, sample SAMEA4952261) | chicken gut metagenome | biome: Broiler Chicken; feature: Gastrointestinal Tract; material: Caecum | place: Ireland | collected 2018 | study: Broiler...
TCGCCCCGCCCTTCGGGTAATAATTTATTAAAATGACCTGGTTATATTATTACCTTAAAAGATATGTCAAGTACCTAATTAGAAATTTGTGATAAAATTTGAACCGTGATATGGCAAAGTTTTTAGAGATATTCAACGATTTACTTTCGGAAAACGGACTCAACAGGAAGCAGTTTGCAGAGCTGAGCGGCATACCCTACACCACCGTTATAGGCTGGACCAGCCTGAACAGGCTGCCCGATTATACGGCACTAATCAAGATTGCAGACTACTTTAAATGCTCTGTCGACTACCTTGCGGGCAGGCAGGAACAATACGCCGATTCCAACCTGGTGAGCCTTAAAAAATCAGAAAGCAGGCTTATAAGCCATTACAGGGCGCTGGGCGAAGAAAATAAAAAACTGCTTTTATCGCTTGCCGCGGCTCTGGCGGAAAGCGGGGGCGATAAATAGCGCATATGTGCGCGGCAAAGGCATATGCGCCCGCTTTTTGCGTTGCGGCCGTCCGCAGGACTGACGATTTGTGCTTTTTTTGTGAAAAAAAGGCGCTCAACCCGCCGAGGGTATTGTATTTTTGCGCAAAGTATGGTATTATATATACAGCTTTGGCGGGCGTTGCAGCCTGCGTGCGCTTTTTTTCAAGGAGGAAACGATGAAGATTAAAATAAGTTCCGACTCCACCTGCGACCTCAGCAAGGAGCTTATAGAAAAATACGACATAGGAATTATCCCCCTTTCGGTAATTCTTGGCGACAAGGTATATTCCGACGGAATAGACATAACGCCGCAGCAGATATTCGATTTTGTGGCGGAAACCAGAACTCTGCCTAAAACCGCCGCCTGCACGGAAGAGGCCTATGCGGAAAGGTTTGCGGCATACCTTGAAGATTACGACGCCGTGATACACCTGAACATATCTTCCAAGGCTTCGGTAACCAACCGCAACGCTACGGAGGCGGCAAAGCGCTTTGGCGGTAAAGTAAAGATTATAGACAGCCTCGCCCTCTCCACGGGCCAGGGGCTTTTGGTTTTGAAAGCGTGCGACTTTGCCGCGGAAGGCAAGAGCCCCGACGAAATCGTTGCCCTTACCGAAGCACTGCGCCCCAAGGTAAACACTTCGTTCGTGCCCGATTCGCTCGAATATCTGCACAAGGGCGGCAGATGCTCGCTGGCGGCGCTGATGGGCGCCAAGGTTCTTAAACTGCACCCGATGATAGAGATGACCGACGGGCAGTTGCACGCTTCAAAAAAATATATGGGCGGGCTTGCGCGCTGCCTTAAAAACTACGTTGCCGACCTGGCCGCCGAATATCCGAACTATGACCGTTCCCGCTGCTTTATAACGCACAGCAGCTGCGAAAAAGAAGTGGTTGATATGGTGCGCGGGCTTGTGGCAGATACGTTTGAATTCGATAACGTATACGAAATGGTAGCCGGCGGCGTGGTGACGGGTCACTGCGGCAAAAATACCCTTGGCGTGCTGTTTATAGCAGAATAAAACATTCAAATATAAAAAGCAAAAAAATGTGCGATAGTTGCGGCATATGTGCCGCCCAATCGGGTCCGGAAAGAAAAAACCGCCCCGAAGGCCTTTGCCTTCGGGGCGGTTTTATTTACATAATATTTTATCTTACGCAGTCTGCATACAGGGGGAACGCGGCGCAGAGCTTTGCTACTTCTGCCTTTACTTCGTCGAACGCCTCCTCCTTCTTTTCGATTATCTTTGTGATGAGGCGGGCGATGGTGCGGGCCTCCTCTTCCTTCATTCCGCGCGAAGTCATTGCGGGCGTGCCGAGGCGTATGCCCGAGGTTACAAAGGGCTTCTGCGTATCGAAAGGTATGGCGTTTTTGTTTACTGTGATGTGCACTTCGTCGAGCATCTTTTCAAGCTCTTTGCCCGTCATACCCTTTTCGGTGAGGTTTAAAAGTATGAGGTGGTTATCGGTGCCGCCCGAAACCATCTTTACGCCGAGCTTTGAAAATTCGTCTGCCATTGCAGCGGCGTTCTTTACTATCTGAGCCTGGTATTCCTTGAATTCGGGCGAGAGCGCCTCTTTGAAAGCGACGGCCTTTGCCGCGATTATGTGCATAAGGGGGCCGCCCTGTATTCCGGGGAACACAGCCTTATCTATCGCCTTGCCGTATTCCTCTTTGCACATTATTGCGCCGCCGCGGGGGCCGCGAAGCGTTTTGTGCGTGGTTGTGGTGACGAAGTCTGCCACGGGCACGGGCGAGGGATGAAGTCCCGCCGCAACGAGGCCGGCGATGTGCGCGATGTCTACCATCATATATGCGCCCACCTTGTCGCAGATTTGGCGGATGCGGTTAAAATCTATTACTCTGGGGTATGCGCTGGCGCCCGAAATTATCATCTTAGGCTTGCATTCGAGGGCGATGCGCTCCATCTCGTCGTAGTCGATGCGCTCGTCGTCCTTGCTTACGCCGTAGGGCACGATATTGAAATACTTACCCGAAATGTTCACGGGCGAGCCGTGCGAAAGGTGTCCGCCGTGGGCGAGGTTCATACCCATTACCGTGTCGCCCGGTTGGAGCATTGCAAAGAACACGGCCATATTTGCCTGCGCGCCGCTGTGCGGCTGAACGTTGCAGTATTCGCAGCCGAAAAGTTCTTTAAGCCTGTCGCGCGCCAGATTTTCGGCGATATCGACGAACTGGCAGCCGCCGTAATAGCGGTGCGCGGGGTAGCCTTCGGCATACTTATTGGTAAGGTGGCTGCCTGCCGCCGCCATAACCGCGGGGGAAACGAAGTTTTCGCTTGCGATAAGCTCGATATTGCCCTGCTGGCGTGCAAGTTCCAGCTTCAACGCTTCGGCGACTTCGGGGTCGGTCTGTTCTATCAAAGATATATCTATCATCTCAATGCTCCCGTAAAATTTATTTATTTAACTTATTTTAGCATATTATTTTGCAATTTACAACAGATTGAAAAAACTTTTTGCCGCTACCTTTTAAAACGGGAAGCGGCGGGCGCGCCCGCCGCACTTTTTTACCTGTAAGATTTTTTGTATATTTCTATAACGTCTTCGCGGGATAGAGGCAGGCGGTCGTTTAAAAATACCCTCTTCATCGAGGACATCGCATTATCTGCGAGCGACGGGAAATCTGACGGCGAAATGCCGTATTCAGACATTTTAAGGCCGCCTACGCCGCAGTCCGACATAAGTTTTTTGAGTACGGAAATAAAATCGGAAGGCCCCTGACAATTCTCCTTCCCCATCGCCTTTGCAAGGGCGCAAAACCTGTCGTCGCAGACGTGCGCTTCAATCATATGCGCGTAATATGCGGGCGCCAGCATTATAAGTCCCGCGCCGTGCGGCAGAGAGGGGCTTAAAGCGCTCATCGCGTGCTCCATTCCGTGCTTTGAAGTGCAGCCCGAAAGCGTCATCACCATACCCGAAAGCATATTGGCGAACGACATTCCGTCGCGCGCCTCTTCGTCGGCGCCGTCTTTTACCGCGCGCGCAAGATATTTCGATACGTAGCCCGCAGAAGTCAGCGCGAGCATATCGCTCATCTTGTTCGCCTTATTCGAAACGTAACACTCTGTGGCGTGGAAGAGCGCGTCGAATCCCTGATATGCGGTGAGGGCGGGCGGCACTCCCTTTGTAAGCGACGAATCTACCACCGAGAGTACGGGGAACATACCGGGGTGCACAAAACCTATCTTTTCGCCCGTGGCGGGGTTGGTTACCACAGCCGTGGCGTCGGCTTCGGAACCCGTCCCCGCGGTAGTGGTTATTGCAACCAGGGGCAGGGGCGCATTGGTTATGGCCCTGCCGCCGCCCGTGCCCGCCGAAACGAAATCCCAATAATTTTCGCCGTTTGCCGCGGTCAGGGCGATGGCCTTGGCGGCGTCCATTACCGAACCTCCGCCGAGCGCGGTCACGAAGTCGCAGCCGTTTTCGCGCGCGATGCGGGCGCCCTCGTTGACGCACGCGAGCGTGGGGTTTGCCCCGACCTTATCGTATACCACCGGAGGACTGCCCGCGGCGTTCAATGCGGCATATACCTTATCGAATGCGCCGCTCGCCTTTGCCGACCTGCCGCCCGATATCACCAAAAGCGCACGCCTGCCGGGAAGGGGGCGCGATGAAAGCTCGTCCACAGTCCCCTCGCCGAAGAGTATGCGCGTGGGCACAAAAAATTCAAACTGCATAAAAATCACCTTGTTTTAAATTGCATCGCAATGTCTTTTATAACATTATACCGCCGCCGTTCCGCATTGTAAAGGGCATATCAATCGCAAAAGTTTGCAATTATTACTTTTAAAAGCAAAAAGCGGACGCAAATCGCGTCCGCTGCCTGAAACATATGAGATTGCAAAAGAAAGTTCGGTTAAATCAAAGATTTTCGTCGAGGAACTGCCTTACTTCGCCTTCGGGCATAAAGCCTATTGACTTTGCAGCCATCTTGCCGTCTTTGAATACGGCAACGAAGGGTATGCTCATTATTCCGTACTGCGCAGAGAGCGCGGGGGCGCCGTCTACGTCTACCTTTACGAATTCAGCCTTGTCCGCATAGTCGGCAGATACCTTTTCGAGCACGGGGGCAAGCATTTTGCAGGGGCCGCACCACGTGGCAAAGAAATCGCATACTACGGGCTTGGAACCCGCTATAAGTTCGTTAAACTGCTGTTCGTCTATCTGTTTCATAAAATTTTATCCTTCCTGAAATTTATAGTCTTAATTTTATATAAAACTATTGTGTGCATTTCAAACGCTTTTGCACGCATTTTTTGCAGAATAAGTGTATTGGTGCGGGAATATGCCGCAACGAACGCAGTTATTTATTCAGAAAAAAATTCACAGACGTCGGCGAATTTGACTTCTGCAACGTGCCCGTCGCTCATTCGCTTGGCCCTGCACACGCCGCTTTCCATCTCCTCTTCGCCAATTACCACGACGTATTCGGCGCCTATCTTGTCGGCATATTTGAACTGCGCCTTCAAAGACCTGCCCATATGGTCGCACTCGGCCGAAATGCCAGCGGCGCGAAGTTCACACACGAAGCTGAACGCGCGGCGTCTGGTTTCTTCGTCCATTCCCGCAAAAAATACCTTGGGCCCGGGCGCCTTGGGTATGTTCACTCCCGTATTGTCCATCAGAAGGAGCATTCGTTCCAGGCCCACGGCAAAGCCCACCGCGGGGGTAGGAGTGCCGCCGAGCTCTTCGATGAGCCCGTCGTACCTGCCGCCGCCGCATATGGTGCCCTGCGCGCCTACGCTTTCGGAAACAAATTCAAAGACGGTGCGCGTGTAATAGTCGAGCCCGCGCACTATGTTGGGGTCTACCGAAAATTCCACACCGCCCGCCGTGAGGTACTTTTGCACCTTTTTGAAGTGTTCGGCGCAGTCCTCGCACAAAAAGTCAACTATTCTGGGTGCGCCGTGCGTTATTGCCCTGCACTTCTCCTCCTTGCAGTCGAGTATGCGGAGCGGATTTTTATCGAACCGCTCGCGGCAGGTGGAGCACATTTCGTCGAGGTGAGGCAGAAGGTAGGCTTTGAGCCGCTCGTTATAATTTTTGCGGCAGGTTTTGCAGCCTATCGAATTTATGTTTAGCTTTACCTGCCGTATGCCCAGCTTTTTCAGGAAGGACGAGGCGGCGAAGATTACTTCCGCGTCGGCGTCGGCACCCTCGGCGCCGTAAACTTCCACGCCGAACTGGTGGAATTCGCGCAGCCTGCCCGCCTGGGGGCGTTCGTAGCGGAACGCGGGGATGATATAGTACATCTTTACGGGCAGTCCCGCCGCGCCGAGGTTGTTTTCTATGAACGAGCGCGCCACACCCGCCGTTCCCTCGGGCTTCAACGTTATCGAGCGGTCGCCCTTATCCTTGAAGGTGTACATCTCCTTATTCACTACGTCGGTAGTGTCGCCCACGCCGCGCAAAAACAGCTCGGTGTGTTCAAAAACGGGCGTGCGAATCTCCTTCAAATTAAAAACTTCGGCAGTGCTGCGCGCCGCGTCCTCTATGTAGTGCCACCTGTACGAATCCTGCGGCAGAACGTCTTTTGTACCTTTTGGTGCTGAAATCATAAATACCTCTTTTCTTTTTCACGAATTTTTCGTTTTAGCCGAAAATAAAAACAACTCTGCTTACAACGCTACTTAAATAAATGACGTTTCAAGCAAGGTTTCCTTGCGCAGAAAGACCCAATTTGTCGCGCAAGCGAGCTCACCAAGGGTGAATTTGCGCAATTATACGCTTCGTGGGCACTTAAAATTGCGCAAAGAGGGGCTGACCCCTAAAACTCACGGAAAATTTAACTTTCGGCCAAAGTTAAATTTTCGTGAACTTAAAGTACGTATTTTTTAAGGTCGCGGTTCCTGATTATCTTATCCAGATGCTCTTCCACGTACTTGCTGTTGATTTCTACGGGAATCACGGGATAGTCGCCGCCGCCTGCGTTGAAGGAGATATCTTCGAGAAGGTACTCCATTACGGTGTGCAGTCTGCGCGCGCCGATATCTTCGGAGGTGGAATTTATGTCCTCGGCGATTTCGGCTATCTTTTCGATTGCGTCCTGCGTGAAGTGCAGGTCGATGTTATCCACGGCAAGCAGTACGGAATACTGCCTGGTTATTGCGTTTTCGGGCTGGATCAAGATATCGACGAAGTCCTTTTTTGTGAGCGAGGAAAGCTCCACCTGAATGGGGAACCTGCCTTGAAGTTCGGGGATGAGGTCCTCTACTTTCGATACGTGGAAGGCGCCCGCCGCGATAAAGAGAATATAGTCCGTCTTTACGGGGCCGTACTTGGTCATAACCGTGCAGCCCTCTACGATGGGCAGTATGTCGCGCTGAACGCCCTCGCGCGAAACGTCCGCGCCCGAGGTGTTGCCCTTGCCCGCAATCTTATCTATCTCGTCGATGAAGATTATGCCGTCGTTTTCGGCGCGCTTAATTGCCTCGGCGTTTACGGCGTCGTTATCTATCAGCTTGTCAGCTTCCTCTGCCATAAGCAGGTTGACGGCCTCTTTTACGGTGAGTTTGCGGTGCTTTCTTTTTCCCGGAAGTCCCATTCCGCCGAATATCGAGCCGAGGTCGATAGCCGCTCCGCCTGCCGCCGAAAGTTCAAGCGGCTTGGGCTGGTCGGCCACGTCGATTTCAATCACGGCGTTGTCGTACTTGCCCTCGTGAATGGCATCGACGAAGTTCTGTTCGAAAACCTCTTTGGAAAGTTCGCCGCGGTCTGCCTTGTTGTTTTCGGCAAGCACTTTGGCAACCTTCCTTTCGGCCGTAGCGCGGGCGCGGAACTCCACTTCCGCCGTCTTTTCTTCACGGACAAGACGGATGGCGCACTCGGCAAGGTCGCGGACCATAGACTCAACGTCCCTGCCCACATAGCCCACCTCGGTATACTTGGTGGCTTCGACCTTCAAGAAGGGAGCTTTGACCAGCTTTGCAAGCCTGCGGGCGATTTCGGTTTTGCCTACGCCCGTGGGGCCCTTCATAATGATATTTTTGGGGGTAATCTCCTCCATCAGTTCGGGGGTGAGCTTACTCCTCCTGTAACGGTTCCTGAGGGCGATTGCAACGGCCTTTTTGGCCTCGTCCTGACCGATTATATACTTGTTGAGTTCGTGAACTATCTGTTTGGGCGATAAATCCATAATACACCTCTTATCAACTAAAAAACTTAAAAACAAAACCTGTGCGCAGAGATGACAGGCAAGCGCAGAGCAGACGCCTTTGCGGTTGAGATTTCTCGACTTCGCTCGAAATGACAATTATTATAAAACAATCAATGTTTCAAGCAGGGTTTCCCTGCGCAGAAAGACCCAATTTGCTGCGGTCAGCAGGCTCACCAAGGGTGAATTGCCCCGATTATATTATCGAGGGCCCCTATAAATCGGGGCAAGAGGGGCTGGCCCCTCAAACTCACGGAAATTGTTCGGCGTCACCAGCCGAAGAATTTCGTGAATACTATTGCGGGTTCAGAGAAGCAAGCAAGACAAGGCGAACGCGGATTTGACCGCAGGGAGTGTACAAAGAGGTACACGACCAAGGCAAAACGCAAGTTCAACACAGTATTGCGCAGCTTATATGAAGCCGTACGGAGCCAATACATCGTCTTTTACACCACTTCGCACTTGATATTATCGTTAGTAAACACACAAATTTCGCTGGCAATTTTGAGCGCCTTGGTGGCAATCTCTTCGGCGGAATAATCTGTATTCTGAATGAGGGCACGCGCCGCCGCAAGGGCATAATTGCCGCCGCTGCCTATCGCGCACACGCCGCCGTCGGGCTCTATTACCTCGCCCGTGCCCGATACGATGAGCATAGTATCTTTATCGGCGACTATCATAAGCGCCTCTAACTTTCTTACCATCTTGTCGGAGCGCCAGAGTTCGGCGAGCTCTACGGCAGAGCGCATTAAGTTGCCCGAAAATTTGTTGAGCATACCTTCGAACTTTTCGCTTAAAGAGAATGCGTCGGATACCGAGCCCGCAAAGCCCAGCACCACCTTGCCGCCGTAAATTCTGCGCACCTTGGTTGCGCTGTTCTTAAATATTACGCTTTCGCCCATAGTCACCTGACCGTCGCCGGCGATTGCGGTTACGCCGCCCTTTTTTACGGCACATATGGTTGTGGCGTGAAATTCTATTGACATAATGACTGTTTATACTCCCTTATGTATTTTAAGGCGCGTTCGGCGAGGAACTTATAGCGCTCCTTTTTGTCGCGGATGCCCGCCTGCGCCGCGCCGAGCAGCCCGAAATTTGCGTTCATAGGCTGGAAGTTCTTGTTTTCCGCCGCGATATAGCGCGAGAGCGCGCCGCACACTGTGCCTTCGGGCGGAAGAAGGGGCTGCTGTCCCCTTACCTTTCTTGCAAGGTGTATGGCGGCAAGAATGCCAGCCATTGCAGATTCGACGTAGCCTTCCACCCCCGTTATCTGCCCCGCGAAAAACACCCTGCCGTCCGCCTTCAACGAAAAGTCTGCATTGAGGCAGTCGGGCGAATTCAGATAGGTGTTGCGGTGCATTACCCCGTAGCGCAGGAATTCTGCGTTTTTAAGGGCGGGAATGAGCGAAAATACCCGCTTCTGTTCGCCGAATTTCAAATTTGTCTGACAGCCGACGAGGTTGTAGGCGCTGCCTTCGATGTTTTCCTTCCTGAGCTGCAACACGGCGTAGCTAGGATTGCCCGACTTGTCGCGCAGGCCCACGGGCTTGAACGGGCCGAAACGCAGGGTATCTTCCCCGCGCGCCGCCATCACCTCTATCGGCATACAGCCTTCGAAAATCTCCCTCTTTTCAAAGGAATGGAGCTGCGCACGCTCTGCGCCGACGAGTGCGGCATAAAACGCCTTATACTCCTCTTTATTCATCGGGCAGTTGAGGTAGTCGTCGCCGCCCTTGCCGTACCTGCCGCCCTCGAAAGAGAGCGACCTGTCTATGCTGTCGGCCGAAACTATGGGCGCGGAGGCGTCGTAAAAGTGAAGTCCGCCGCCCAATCCCTTTATATCCTCTGCGAGGGCGCCAGCCGTGAGCGGGCCGGTTGCCACTATGCACCAGCCTTCGGGAATTTTTTCGGCTTCCTCACAGATTATTTTTATGTTCTTATGCGACTGCAATTTTTGGGTTATGAAGCGGGCAAAGTCGTCCCTGTTCACCGCGAGAGCGCCGCCCGCGGGGACGGAAGTATGCTGCGCCGCCTGCATCGTGAGAGAGCCTAAAATACGCATCTCCTCTTTAAGAAGTCCGCAGGCGTTGCCGTACACGTCGTCGCTCTTCAACGAGTTGGAGCAGACCAGCTCGGCAAAATCGGGATTGGAGTGCGCGGGGGTGAAGGCACGGGGTTTTATGTCGTACAACTCCACAAAAAAGCCCTCTTCCGCCAGCCGCCAGGCGGCCTCGCTGCCCGCAAGGCCCGCGCCTATTATCTTAACCGTTTGCGGCGCCATCTTCGCCCTCTTTGTCCTCTTCGGGCAGGGGTGCGGAGTAATCGCACGACTTTTCGGAACATTTTATCTCGCCGCCGCGCTTTACAAGGTAGCCCTTGCCGCACTTGGGGCACTTATCGCCCGTGGGAACGTCCCAGCTTAAAAATTTGCACTCGGGATAGCCCGTGCAACCGTAGTAAATTTTGCCCGTCTTGGAGCGCATTCTGCGCATAGGCTTGCCGCACTCGGGGCACCTGCCCTCCGTCTTTTCACCCTCGCGCGCAGAACCTTCGCCGCCCAGCGGGCGCTTTGCTCCGCACTTTGCACATTCGAGGTACTGCCCGTACCTGCCCTTTTTGATGAGCATTTCGCCGCCGCATTCCTTGCACTTTTCCTCTGAAACTTTGGCGTCCATAGGAAGTATCGAGGAACACTCGGGGTAGTTGGGGCAGGCGAGGAATTTGCCGTATTTGCCGCTCTTTACCACCATATTCGCGCCGCATTTGGGGCAGCGGACGGAGGACACCTCCTGTTCGGATTCGCTTATTATGTTCGAGCAGGCGGGGTAGTTTGAGCAGGCGAGGTACTTGCCGTACTTGCCCGTGCGCCTTATCATCGGGTGACCGCACTTTTCGCACTTAATGTCGGTGAGTTCGTCGCCGTCGGTCGAGGCGGTTTTGAGCTTTTCGGCAAAGCCGGGGTAGAAGTCGGCTATTATCTTGTGCCAGTCGGTACCGCCCTCCTCTATCTTGTCGAGGTCGTCCTCCATACGCGCGGTGAAGCCTACGTCCATTATGTCGGTGAAGTAGTGCACGAGCATGTCGGTTATCTTATACGCAACCTCGGTGGGCACCATATATTTGCCGTCCTTTTCCACATACCTGCGCCTTGTGAGCACTGAAATTATGCTCGCGTAAGTAGAGGGTCTGCCTATGCCCTTTTCCTCCATCGCCTTGACGAGAGAGGCGTCGGTGTAGCGGAGGGGCGGACGGGTGAACTTCTGTTCCTTGGTAAAATCTTTGAGCTGAGGCCTGTCGCCCTCCTGCAAGGGGGGAAGGAGTTTTGCCGCCTCCTCGTCCTCGTCCTTGTCTTTGGGCGGCTGATATGCCGCAGTGAAGCCTGCAAACAGCAGCGATTTGCCGCTCGCCTTGAAGGTGTAGCCCGCGCTTTCGGCCTCTATCTGCATAGTGTTGTACTGCGCCTCTGCCATCTGCGAGGCGACGAACCTGTCGTACACCAGCTTATATATGTTGTAGTGTTTTTTGTCGAGCGATTTTTTTACGCTTTCGGGCGTGATTGAAAGGTTTATGGGGCGGATAGCCTCGTGCGCGTCCTGCGCGCCCTTTTTAGTTGCGTAGCGGTTGGGCTTCGCGGGCGCATATTCGGGCCCGTAAGTCGATTTTATGAATTCGAGCGCGCCTGCCTGTGCCTCGTCGGATACGCGGACGGAGTCCGTTCTTATATAGGTTATGAGCGCGATGTGGTCGCCGCCCACGTCCATACCTTCGTAGAGATGCTGCGCAACCAGCATAGTTTCGGGCGAGGACATACCGTATTTATTTGAAGCGTCCTGTTGGAGCGACGAGGTGGTGAACGGCGCGGGGGCGTGCTGTTTGGTTATGCCGCTCTTTACCTTGGTGATGGCAAAGCCCGCGGCGCGCACCTTGCGCTCGGCCTCCTCCGCCTGCTCCTTGCCTATGCTCTTGCCGCTCTTTTTGAGCTGGCACACCGCCTTGAAGGGGGCATACTTGCCATCTTCGTCCTGCAAGAGCGCGGTGAGGTTCCAATACTCGTCGGGCACGAACGCCTTGATTTCGCGCTCTCTGTCAACAATCAGGCGCAGGGCGACAGACTGCACCCTGCCCGCAGAGAGGCCGTTCTGAATTCTGTTGTTTAAAAGGGGCGAAAGTTTATAGCCCACAAGCCTGTCCAGCACCCTGCGCGCCTGCTGGGCGTCAACCAGATTATAGTTAATCTTTCTGGGATGTTGCAGGGCGTTCTGCACGGCTTTGGGGGAAATTTCGTTGAACTCTATCCTGTTTTCGCCGTCGGGGTCGAGGCCTAAAACGGTCTGCAAGTGCCAGCTTATGGCTTCGCCTTCGCGGTCGGGGTCGGTTGCAAGATATACTTTGCCCGCGCGCTTTGCCTCCTGGGTGAGACGGGCTATAATGTCCTTTTTGCCGGGCGATTCTTCGTACTTCGGCTCGAAATTATCGGTAATTTTTACGCCGAGGGTGCGTTCGGGAAGGTCGCGTATGTGCCCGCCCGAGGCGTCCACTTTGAACTTGCCCTTTAAGTATTTGGAAATTGTTTTTGCCTTTGAAGGCGATTCTACTATTATTAAATCCATAAATCACACCTTATTCACGAATTTTTAGCGCGGGCCGCGCACTAAAAATTCCGTGAGATTGAGAAACTATGTTTCTCTGGCGGCATATTTAAGCGCCCACGATTATAGAAATGCCGCCATTCACTTCCAGTGAGCTCGCTTT
>ERZ1643246.3851-NODE-3851-length-12401-cov-10.196339_pt1 | contig 12401 bp, 8 predicted proteins | sample MGYA00579265_ERZ1643246 | MGnify/ENA primary metagenome ERZ1643246 (study PRJEB29033, sample SAMEA4952261) | chicken gut metagenome | biome: Broiler Chicken; feature: Gastrointestinal Tract; material: Caecum | place: Ireland | collected 2018 | study: Broiler...
TAGAGCTTTAGCCTTTTCTTCAGCATCTTTTGTAGCTTGTTGAACTTGTGCTTTAGCTTTTTCTTCAGCATCTTTTGCAGCTTGTTGTGCTTGTGCTAGAGCTTTAGCCTTTTCTTCAGCATCTTTTGCAGCTTGTTGTGCTAGAGCTTTAGCTTTTTCTTCAGCATCTTTTGTAGCTTGTTGTGCTAGAGCTTTAGCCTTTTCTTCAGCATCTTTTGCAGCTTGTTGTGCTTTAGTTTTTTCTTCGGCATCTTTTACAGCTTGTTGAACTTTCAAGTAGTCATTGTAAGCTTTTAATGCCTTGTCATATGCAACTTGAGCTTGGACTTTATCATCGTTTGCTTGAGATAAAGCTTCATTTGCAACATCAGCTTGAGCTTGACTTTCAGCTAATACCTTTTTAGCTTCGTCTAACTTAGCTTGAGCAGAAGTTAATTCTGCTTGTGCCTTTTCCAAATCAGCTTGAACTTGGGCTAAACGTTCTGAAAAGTTTTCTAAGTCAGCTAAAGCTTTTTTATCATTGTCTAAGTTTGTTTGTGCTTGAGTTAACTTATCTTGTAAGTCAGATAGAACCTTCTTGTCACTATCTAACTTAGCTTGAGTTTTACTTGCCACATCTTTAGCTTCATCTAAAGCTTGTTGCTTAGTTGCAAGGTCTGCTTTAGCTTGATCTAAAGTAGCTTGACGTTCTTTTCTTGTTTCAGCTAAGCTTTGTAAAGCAACTACTAAATCAGATGATTTCTTGTTGTCATTAGTTAATTTTTGTTTTGCGTTAGTTAAAGCTATTTGTGCCGCAGCTCTTTGTGGCTTGTATGCTTGTAAGTTTAACAAGTTAGCTTGCAACTTAGCCAAAGTGCTTTGAGCATCGGCTAAAGTTTGGTTAGCCTTGTCTTCATTTGCTTGAGCTTTAGCTGTAGCTTGCTTAGCTTCATCTAAAGTCTGTTGTTTTGTTACAAGGTCAGCCTTAGCATCAGCTAAAGCTTGAACCTTAACTTTAATTGCGTCATTTAATTTGTTTAATTGTACTTGAACTTCATCACGAGTCTTAGTATCTTGAGCTAACTTAGCATTAGCGTTATCCAAAGCTTTTTGAGCTGATGGAGTTTGTGCTTGGTATACTTTCAAGTTATTTAGTTCAGATGTTAAAGCATTAACCTTGTTTTGAGCTGTTGCCAAAGCATCAGCTGTAGTATCAGCCTTAGCTTGAGCTGTAGCTGTTTGTTGTTTAGCTTCATTCAAGTCTTCTTGCTTAACTGAAAGCTCGTCTGTAGCTTGTTTTAGCTGTTGAGCATAGTTTGGTGTGTCAGTGTTAATGCTGGAAGTATATGCAAAAACGTCTGATTTAGAGTTCAATCCAGAGTACAATAAGTCTGTAGTTAAATTACCAAGTTGTACGTTATGAAGCGTTGTTGGCTCATATACTGGAATAAGCTCGTAAAAAATTCCTAAATCATCTTGAGAATCCTTATCAGTTGAAATCCCTACTCCCATATAAAGTGCTTTAAGAGGAACCGTAATAGTGTTACCATCTGTATCTTTATATCTAGTAACATCATTGTTAGTCAAAAAATTAACAGCATGTCCATAAGCACTATTTGTATCAAAATTATCTTCAAATAACATACGTAGAATACTGTAGTAAATTTCGCCTTTAACCTCTGACATATTAGTTACTGAGTTGACATTTCCAATAGAAGATTTGTTTTCACCCAAACCATCTAAATCATACTTTTTAGCGACAGGATCTAGGATTCCAGCTTTATCGTGACCGCCCCAAATGCCATCTTTATCCCCATACATGTCAGCGACTTCTTTACCGATTGCCATGCTGGACTCGTTCAAAGTGATCTTAGGCAAGCCTAATTGTTCACGCACTTGGTTGATTAAACCTACGGTAAACTTGTTGATTTCTAGTTGCTGTTCTGGAGTAACGTTCTTTAAGTCAACAAGTTCGGCATCATCTTTAGAATTAGATTTGTACCCATAGATATTATCTTCTTCATACCCATTGATTGTCATACCATTCTTGCCAACAGTGTTGTAGAAGTTTTCAGCAAAGCTTGTGTCACCCTTCTTAGCGTTAGCATAAGCTTGGTTAACCTTATCTAATGTATAGCCTTTAGGCACAATAATAGTATTAACATTACCCATTTGGGACTTGATGTCATTAACTTCTTTTTGCTTAGCATCAAGGTCAGCTTGCACACTTGCTTGATTGTTTTTAGCAGATGTCAAGTTAGCTTGAGAACTTTGGTTAGCTTTAACAGCGTTATCTAATGCTTTTTGTGCATCAATTAATTCGTTTTGTTTATCAGCTACTTGCTTAGTATTTTGTGCATCGTTAGCCTTAGCTTGATCTAAGGCTTTTTGTGCATTTGAGATAGCTTGATTATCGTTTGTAACAGCACTATTAACTTGATTTAACTTGTTGCTTAAATCAGTAGCATTAGTCTTATCAACTTCACTTTGAGCGTTAGCAACAACCTTAGCTTGTTTGTCAACGCTTGTTTGAGATTGTGCTTGATTTGATTTTGCTTGATTCAAAGCTTGAGTAACATCATCTAAAGCTTGCTTATCGTTATTAACAACTTTAGTTTGAGCTGCAATTTGATCTTGCGTCTTAGCTAAAGCATTGGCATTTGCTTGATCGTTTTTCTTAGCTTGTTCTAAGTTGTTTTGAGCATTAGTTACAGCTTGTGTGTCTTCTTTGATTGTGTTGTTAGTAGCGTCAAGTTCTTTTTGTAAACCATCTGGATTAGCGTTATCTAAATCAGCTTGTGCCTTATCTACGTTAGCTTGAGCATCGTTAACACCTGCTTGTGCTTGGTTAACGTTAGCATTAGCTTCGTTTACAGCTTGAGTGTCGTTATTAACAACTCCATTTTGTGTGTTAACATCGCCTTGAGCATTAGTTACAGATGTTTGTGCGTTGTCAACGTTTGTTTTAGCGTTTGATAGATTACTATCATAGTTTTCATTTTGCTTGTTTAAATCAGCTAAGTTTTGAGTAGCTTGATTTTGATTTGCTTGAGCCTTATCTACGTTGGCTTGAGCTTGATCGACATTAGTTTGATTATTAGCTACCTCACTATTAGCTGCATCAGCTTTACTTTGAGCTTGTGCTTGAGTTTGACTAGCATTATCCAAAGCTTGCTTAGTTGTATCTACATTATTTTGTAACTGTTGTTCTGGAGTTACAGTTGTTTGAACTTTATCATTATTTTCTGTCGTAGGATTGTTTGTTACACTATCGGCCTTAGCGTTAACTGTTAATGCTGTAGCAGAAACAACCGCTGTGGCTGTAGCAATAAATTTAATTGTTTCTTTCTTCATTGTAATCGCTCCTTTTTTGAGTTACTCCCATAAAATATACACTCATAATCTTGTTATGTTGTTATCAACATTATAGCACTTTTTGAAATCCAATTGAATTAAAAAAAAAACGGACAATAGTATTTGTAATCTAATAGGATTATTAATAATAAAGTACCATCAGCCCTTAAAAATAATATAATTCCTACTTATTCTTGTTGTAATGATACAGAGAATAGAGGAATATTAATGGAAGAAAATATACTAGGTCATAACATTTCTCATGAGAGAAAACAACAAAATATGACTCAAGAACAGTTAGCCGAATTTAGTGATTTAACTGTTAATTATCTCTCCAAGATTGAGCGTGGTATATCCAAAAAGGTTAGCGCTGATAGTCTATATCGAATAGCTAAGGCTTTAAATGTTTCTATGGAATCATTTTTTCTTAAAGACGAAACAACAGAACAATCTATTGAAGTAGGCCCTTATCATAGACAATTAGATAATTATCTTTCATCACTTGATATAGATAAGGCAGAGGCAATTTGTAAGCATCTTCTACAGGTTTTGAAATTAAGTTCAAAATAATAACCACTAATCTAGTTTGGAACTTTCCTCACTAAATTAGTGGTTATTTATATTTTAAATTCTAGTTTAAATAATAAAAAAACAGCAGCTTTTACACTGCTGATAAAATAACTCTGGCAGACTTTTGGCAGACAACCATGTTATTTTTATTGTTTTTTGACTAGGTTTCGTTCCCTAAACTGCCATTAAATAGGTATCCCGTCACCAAGTTGCATTAGCAACTTATTCCCATTCAATAGTTGCAGGTGGCTTAGAAGTAATGTCATACACTACGCGGTTAACGTGGTCTACTTCGTTTACGATACGTACTGAAATTTCTTGCAATACATCCCATGGAATTTGTGCAAAGTCAGCAGTCATACCATCGATAGAAGTTACTGCACGAATACCAACCGTGTAATCATAAGTACGACCATCGCCCATAACACCAACAGAACGAATACCTGGTAATACTGTAAAGTATTGCCAAATTTCCTTATCTAAACCATGCTTTGCAATTTCTTCACGTAAGATAAGATCAGAGTCACGTACAATTTCAAGTTTTTCTTCTGTAATTTCACCAATTACACGAATACCTAAACCTGGACCTGGGAATGGTTGACGCCATACTAATTCGTGTGGCATTCCAAGTTTTTCACCAAGTTCACGAACTTCGTCTTTAAATAAGGTATTCAATGGTTCAATTAATTTGAATTGAACATCTTCTGGTAGTCCCCCAACATTATGGTGAGACTTAATTGTTTGAGCAGTATCCGTACCAGATTCAATGATATCTGTATACAAGGTACCTTGTGCCAAGAATTCAATTCCTTCTAATTTAGCAGCTTCATCATCGAAAACACGAATGAATTCATTACCGATAATCTTACGTTTCTTTTCAGGATCAGATACACCTGCTAATTTGTTCAAGAAACGTTCTTTAGCATCAACTTTAATAATATTCAAACCAAACTTGCCACCCAAGCTATCCATAACTTGTTCAGCTTCGCCTTTACGTAACAAACCATGGTCAACAAAGATACTTGTTAATTGATTACCGATAGCTTTGTGTAGTAATACACCTACAACAGATGAATCTACCCCACCAGATAATCCAAGTAAGACTTTCTTATCGCCAACAGTTTCGCGAATCTTTTGAATTTGCATGTCGATAAAGTCGTCCATAGACCAGTTGCTACGAGCTTGACAAACGTCGAAAGCAAAATGACGTAAAATATCGTTACCATATTCTGTGTTACGTACTTCTGTATGGAATTGTAACCCATAGAATTTCTTAGCATTATTAGCCATTGCGGAAATTGGGCAATTATCACTTGTTGCTGTAACTTCAAATCCTTCTGGAACTTGTGTTACTAAGTCACCGTGACTCATCCACACTGTTTGAGTTTCTGGTAATTCTTTGAACATTACATTTTCTTGATCTTTAACTGTAATAATAGCCTTACCATATTCCTTATTATCAGCACTTTCTACTTTACCACCTGGTAAGTTATGTGCCATTAATTGCATACCATAACAGATACCTAAAATAGGAATACCTAGTTCAAAAATTTCAGGATCAATTTGGAAAGCACCATCATCATAAACACTATTAGGACCGCCAGAGAAAATAATTCCTTTTGGATTCATTTCTTTGATTTGAGCGGCTGTAAGCTTATGTGATAGTAGTTCTGAGTAAACACCGAATTCACGAATACGACGTGTAATCAATTGGTTATATTGACTACCAAAGTCTAAAACGATAATTTTATCAAATGTTTGCATATCAACATTAGCCAAGTCTTTCACCTCATCTTAAATTTCATTACACTTTGTACCTATTATACATAGTTAGCAATCATTGAGCAATGTTTTAAACCATAACTCATCACTAACTTAGTATTTTCTCAAAAATAACTCATTTACTACATGATTATTCGTCTTATGCATAATCAAATCAGCTCGATTACGTGTTGGTAGGATGAATTCCCGTAAGTTCTTAAGATTTATTGTCTTCCAAATATTTTTAGCCATCTTAATTGCTTGTTTTCGGTCACCAATTGCATAAGGATAATAATAGTTAGTAGGATCCTTAAAAGCTGTATCTAATAAAGTCTCAAATCTTTCCAGATACCATTCTTCAATTAAACTTTCTTCAGCATCTACATAAATTGAAAAATCAAAGAAATCACTCACATAAATTTGTTGGTTGGTTGGCAATTGTAAAACATTAATCCCCTCAACGATTAAAATATCTGGACTTTCCACTGTTTCATATTGTCCTTTTACAATATCGTAGACTTTATGTGAATATACTGGTGCTTTAGCAGGTAAATTATTCTTAACGTCATTTACGAAACGCAATAATCTTCTCATATCATAACTTTCTGGAAATCCTTTTCTTTCCATTAAGTTACGTCTCTTCAATTCTTGATTAGGATATAAGAAACCATCCGTTGTAATAAGTTGAACTTTCTTATCTGGATAGACTTCACTTAATAAGCTTTGTAATAAGCGAGCAGTTGTACTTTTACCTACCGCAACTGATCCCGCTATTCCTAGAATAAATGGTACCTTTTGTGCTTTTACTCCTAAAAACTCAGACTGGCTGTCTTGTAACTCTTGATGTGAGTCTAAGTGTATTCTCAATAGATGCACCAGTGGCATATAAATATCTTGCACATCTTTCAAGGAAATTTGGTCATTTAAAGATTTTAAGTTCAACAATTCTTCTTCAGTTAATGGAACAATATATTCCTGATAAAAATTACTCCATTCATTTCGTTCTATTTTATAATAATTTAATCTATTTTCCATATTTTTTCTCACAATTGTATATTATTTAACTTTTTCATTATATCATATTATTTTATAATTATATTGCGCTTTCAAAGAGCTAATAACAAATAAATTTAAAGGTGGTAATTAGTTATCTATGACAAATTTAGTTTTATTTGGGGATAGTATTACAGCTGGTATGACTGATGGCTATCCTTCTCCAATATTTTCTAACGAAATTAGAAAATATTTCCCAAATATTGCAATTTTAAACCGTGGTGTCCCTGGAGATCGTACTGACTTGGCTCTTTCTCGTATCCAAGCTGATGTCATTCAAAGTAGTCCTGATATTGTTACTATTTTCTTTGGTACAAATGATGTAACAGATGAGGGTCCAGATTATCAAACTTTTATCTCTAATATCAAAGAAATGGTAACTTTAATTGGGATTAAAAAATGTATTCTCATCACTCCTGGGATTACTGGTCCTAACTTACAAAACTTTTATCCTAATCAGAGGTTATCCCAGTATGCTCAAGGACTTGTAACATTAGCTGAAGAACTTAATGTTGCTTGTTATGATTGGCATAGTGTCGCTACTGAATATGAAGCTAGTGAGTTGCTACAAGCTGATGATATTCACTACTCTAAAAAAGCTTACGAACTATTAGTTCAAGGTTTGGCTCCTTTAATCGAAGCTAAAGATAAAATCAGTACAGAAAATAAAGAAAAAGATTTATTAGATAAACAATAATAGTACGCAAATAGCACTTACTCAAAACAACCGAGTAAGTGCTATTTCTATAAACTACCTTTTTATTTTCTTATCTTATAAGATCTTAGCTAAGAAATCTTTAGCACGTTCAGAAGTTGGATGTTCGAAAACTTCTTCTGGTGTTCCTACTTCTTGTACGTATCCATCTGCCATAAACCAGATTTGGTCGGCAACTTCTTTAGCAAAGCCCATTTCGTGTGTTACAACTACCATAGTCATTCCGGAATCAGCTAAATCACGCATAACCTTCAATACTTCCCCTACCATTTCTGGGTCTAACGCACTTGTTGGTTCATCAAATAGCATTACTTCTGGATCCATCGCTAAAGCACGAGCAATCGCTACACGTTGCTTTTGACCACCAGATAAACTATCTGGGAATTGATCTGCTTTATCAGCTAATCCAACTTTAGCTAATAATTCTTTTGCTGTCTTTTCTGCTTGTACTTCATCAACATTCTTAACTTTCATTGGAGCTAGCTTGATATTTTCCAATACACTCATATTAGGGAATAAGTTAAAGCCTTGAAAAACCATGCCCATTTTTTCACGTAGGCTATCTAATTCCTTTTCAGAAATATGAGTTAAGTCTTTTCCTTCAAAAATTACCTTACCACCAGTCGGACGTTCCAACACATTCAGGCATCTTAAAAAGGTACTCTTACCAGAACCAGAAGGACCGATTACACAAATAACCTGACCTTGTTCTACTGATTCAGAAATATCTTTAAGAACGAGATTATCTCCAAACTTCTTTTGAAGATTTTGTACTTCAATCATCTTTTTGTTACTCATGTTTCATCTTCCCTTCAAAGTAATTCAAGCCTTTAGATAATGTAAAGGTTAGTACAAAGTAGATTACCATTGTGATAGCCAATGGAGCTACACCTTTATAAGTAGCAGATTGAACTAACTGTGTTTGATACATCAAGTCACCTACACCGATAACTGATACAATTGAACTTTCCTTAATCAAAGTAATAAATTCATTACCTAAGGCTGGCCAAATATTCTTAATTGCTTGTGGAATAACAACATATTGATATGTTTGCTTTTGACTCATACCTAAACTTCTAGCAGCTTCAGTTTGACCAATTGCGATTGATTCAATACCTGAACGAATAACTTCAGCTACATAAGCACCAGAGTTTAGAGATACAGCGATAATACCAGCTGCCAAAGCAGGTAATGATTGAATAACTGCACCAATTCCGAAGTATACAAACATTACTTGTACCATTAATGGAGTACCACGAATAAATTCAATGTATGCAACTGCTAAACCGTGTAGAAGCTTGTTGTGACCTAAACGCATTAAAGCAAGAATGATACCTAAAACAAAACCAATTAATACAGATACAACTGTGATAATTAATGTATATTCAATACCTTTTGCGAAGTATGTCCAGTAACTAGCCATTGTGTTGTGCTTGCTAGATTGCTTCATATACTTAGCAGCTTCTGGAACGTATTCTTTGTCTAATAAATCTTGTTTCTTAATATCAGCAATTGTCTTGTTAGCAGCTTGAGTTAAAGCTGTTGCTCCTTTAGGGAATGCCATCGCAGCCCCTGTTTCGTTAACATCAACTCTTACTTTAGAGTTGAATGCATATAAGTTAGGGTTGTTTTGAACGTAAGCCTTAGCTGTTGGTTCTTCCATCAATACCCCAGATACCTTACCAGATTGTAAAGCAATAATTAAGTTATTTAACTTAGCTAAACCTTTAACTGTTGCTCCAGGGAATTGTTGCTTAATCAAATTGTATTCCAAAGTACCATTTTGAGCACCAACTGTTTGACCCTTAAAGCTTTCCTTAGATGTATATTTACTCTTATCTTTCTTGTTGATAACAATGTACTTACCACCAGAGTAGTAAATGTTAGAGAAATCAACACTCTTACGACGTTCTTCAGTTGGGTTCATCGCAGAAATGATTGTATCTACCTTACCTGTTTCAAGTGCAACTAGTAAGGAATCGAAGTTCATATTCTTAATAACTAACTTAACACCTAAATCTTTAGCAAATTTCTTAGCAATTTGAATATCAATTCCGACATATTCAGTCTTGCCATCTTGCTTAGTAGTAAATTCGTAAGGTGGATAATCGGCACTTAAACCAACTACCAATGTTCCCTTTTCTTTTACCTTTTTCAATGAATCATCTGTTGTCTTAGCTGTATCAGCGGAAGAACTACTAGAAGTTGTATCAGCAGTAATCGCAGCAAATGGTGTAACTACCATCATGAGTACAGCTAAAAGCATTAATATCTTCTTAAAAATTTTCATACTCATAATCTCCCTCGTTAATATAATCTATAGTTTTCAAGTTGATATGATTAGTATACTTTCTATTGTTTATTTATGCAAGTATTTTTTGTAATTTTGTATATTTTATTCATAATTCACGTTTAAATTGCATTTAAAATGAATAAAATATATTTATGTAACAGTTTTCTATAAAATAAAAAATCAATGAGCTTGTTTATCTACAAAACTCATTGATGTTTCTCTAATTATTTCATTTTATGTTTCTTTGATGAAACTTGATAGAAAACGAATGCCACTAATCCGAAGAAGACTGGACCAGCAATTGTCCAGAAGGCTGTTTCAAAGTCGCCATCCAAAATTGGTTGAACACAAGTAAAGATAATACCTGCTGATAAGATAATTTCAATAATAATTACTAATAAATTAGTCCAGAATGGATTCTTAAAAGCTACAAATGAATGTTCAATCTTCTTTTTCTTAAAGAATGGGAATGCCCCAACTAAGAACAGATATGGAAAACTAGTTGATACATTTGCCATATCAGTTAAGATCAAATAAAATCTTTGAGCTGCAGATCCACCAAAGGCTACTAAGAAGATAATTACACAAACAATAATTGCTTGTAACCACATTGCATTGGCTGGCATATTGTGTTTGTTAAGGCGAGTTAATTTTTCAGGCCATAATCTCTTATCTGAACCTAAAATAAATGACTTGATTGGTGAATATAAGAGAATGAACATTGCACCTAAAAATCCTAGAACTTGTGTTAAAGCTACAAATCTTGTAATTAACATACCTGTTGTATGAGAGGCAGCTGCTGACCAACCTAATGAATGTCCTAAGTAGACACCTAATTGGTTAAAGACAATATATGTGATATTACCTAAGTTTACCCCATGCTTAGCAACAACAGAGTTATAGTTAACACTGAAACCAATCATAAAGATCATGATTACATATGCACCGATGGTAAATAAGCTAGCAATAATTAATCCACGTGGGAAAGTCTTTTCTGGCTTATCCATACTATCAGTTACACTACCTAAAGATTCCATCCCACCATAAGCAAAAATTGCATAAACAACGAATGAAATAATAGCAATTGGTGTTTGGAATTGTGGATTAGGTGAAGTAATAAAATCTTTCATTCCATGGATAGGTTGAGCTAATTGACCATGATTAGCAAAAATAATGATTAAACTAGCAATCAAAAAGATAATGTTAGTTACAACTGTAAAAATTCCACCTAAAGATCCAACTTTAGAAATTGAATCCATTCCTTGTGTGGTAAAGAATGTTGAAATTAAAATGAATAAAATTCCTAAAATACCAATAACTTCAGTTGATGATAGACCTAACATTGACCAATGTTGTGTAGTATCTTTACCAAAAATCAATGCAGAAAATGTTATCCAGATACGTGAAGCTGTTGATACCATCCAGACAATCCAAGATGCTAACCAGATAAAGGTTCCAATGAAAGCTGCACGTTCTCCGATTGATTCAGCTAGCCAGGAATAAATACCACCTTTAGCGTCTTTAAATGCAGAACCATATTCTGCCATCATTAAACCACAAGGGAAGAAGAAACATATCCCTGCTAAAATATACCAAATAATACTACCGTAACCCATTTGTGCATAAGCATTAGATACATTACCAAAACCGAAGATAGCGGTAATAATCATCATGACTAAGCCAAATGTCGTGATTTTCTTTTTATTTTCTTCCAAAATCTCCACTCCATCTTATGTATATTTATTAACTACTAAAGTATATTCTCTTTTATGCAATTTGTATTAATTATGATAGATTTTTATTGTTTTATAATAAAAATTCATTTTTATACCATAAATTTGAATTTTAAAACATAATATTCATGGTATATTCGTATAATTTATGATTATTCATTGTTTTTTAATTGTAAAAAAATTCATCCTTTCTAAAATTCGTCTAACTTGAAAAATATACCTGTTTCCTGTATGTTTTATTACTATGAAGGAGTGAATATATTTTGGATATTAATGAACATCAACAATGGTTGGTTAAATTCTATGAAAAAAGAGATTGGTTTAAGTATCCACCTCAAGATCGAGTTAATTACATTACAGAAGAACTTGGAGAATTATCTCGTGCTGTTCGTACAATCGAAGTCGGACGCGATCATCCTGGCGAAAAAATCCTAAACCAAGCTGAAAAAGAAGATAATTTAAGAGAAGAAATGGCAGATGTTATTGATCAGGTATTGGTATTGGCTGCTAAATATGACATTAAACCTGATGAATTACTTGAATATAGTGAAAACAAATTAAAGAAACGTTTTAATATGGATATTTAAGATATGAAGAAAAAAACTTTATTTTTTCTTATCGCTTTATTTAATCTAGCAGCTAACTATGCCCATCCAGTTACACCTACATATTTTAAGATGCTCCATCTTGATAATTCCGTCTTTGGAACGGCCTTTGCGGTAATGTCCTTTGGTATCTTTATCGCCTCTCCATTTTGGAGTAAGATTGCTGGTTTAGTTAACTCTAAGTCTGTTATCGCAATTGGCTGTATCGGCTATGCCATTGCACAATTCTTATTTGCTGTCGGACATACAACAAGCCTGATCTTAATTGGTCGCTTACTTGCTGGACTAGCATGTGGAGCATTCTTTGTAGGTGTGCTTAACTATATTGTTAATCTATC